>VOFB01004451.1_pt1 | contig 16850 bp, 24 predicted proteins | sample 5384141 | NCBI WGS metagenome assembly VOFB01 (sample SAMN12384721, study PRJNA508395) | human gut metagenome | isolation source: healthy gut A | host: Homo sapiens | reverse complement strand
GACATAAAATACTTACCTTTATCATTGCGCCGCCGCGAAAGGATGATGGTCTCCGCGGCAGCTTGCTTCCGCTTGGTTTCACAGTGACAGGATACCAAAAGACGCCGTCTGTAAAGCCAGACTCTTTCCGTATCTGGCCGCGCCGCCTATACCGTGCCGCACAAGCAGGGGAAACAGGAATTTAGGCTGCCGAAGGCAAGAGCCTCCGGCAGCCTAAAGGGGCAGTCAATTTGGTTCAAATGGCGCGGGCGCACCCTCTATGCAAAGGCGGCAGCCCCGCTCACCAGACTCCGTAGACCAGCGCCGTGCTGCGCTGCCCCTCTGCGCTCCGCGCGTACAGCATCGCCAGCGTCACGCCGATGACGATGGGCGGCAGGGTCAAAATGCGCACCGTAGGTGCAACAGCTCCGCTGCGCGCCCTTCCCTTCTTTTTTATGTCTCGAAGCCCATCATGATGCCGCCGCGCTCGGCATAGTAGCTGCACAGGCCCTGAGCGGATACCGCCGCACATCGGCATTGGGAAAAGCGGCGGCGGGCTCCGTATACAGCTCCAGCGAAAACGCGGCGTTCCCGCAATGCCCGATGCGCACGCTGCCGCCCTTGTAGCCGAGCCGCTCCATCTCCTGCAATAAAAATTCCTGCGTTTTCCTCTCGCCGCGGCACTTGCCGAGCATCTCGAGCGTTCCCTCCGCGCTCGCCTGTCCGACGGCGCGGATGCCGAAGCACGCCCGCCGCCGTCGCCGCGAGCTTGCTGATGCGCCCGTTCTGCGCGAGATTGTGCATCGACTCAAGGAAAAGAGCAGGTGTGTGCGCCGCCGCAGCTCCTCCACAACGCGGCACACCTCGTCAAACGATGCGCCGTCGCGCTGCGCGGAGGCTGCCTTTTTCCAGCAGCAGCATCGTCTCCGGCCCCGCCGAGCGTATCCACGACGCGGATGCGGCGGGAGGGGTCGCGCTCCTCGCAGCTCTGCTTTGCCACGCACGCGGCGCTGTAGCTGCCGGAGAGGCTGCTCGTGATCGTAAAGGCGAGAACATCCCCACTCTCGCCGAAGGCTTTTTCCCAGTCGGCAACATTCGGGCAAGCGCTGTAGGGCGCCCCGCGGTCGCGCGGAGCGTCGCGACCATCGCGTCGACGTCGAGCCGGGCGTCATCGCGAAATTCCTCCGTCTCAGTGCGAAGGGTGAGCGGAACGCTGACAAATCAACCCCATCCAATGAAAGAAGGTCGCAGCTCGAGTCTGCGACAAAGGCGAGAATCTGACTCATAGTTATCCTCCAAAAAAGAAAACTGCTGTTGCTGTCGGCACCGTCTGCCGACAACGACAGTCTAGCAGTTTTTCCACTATTGCGTCAACCGTTTTTCAAAAGCTGATTGAATTATTTTGCAAAGCCGTTGAACTTTGTGCAGAAAGCCGCTATAATGGCGTCATGGATAATAATTTACAAAGCAAAATGGCGGCGGATATCGCCCCCTTCCGCCTGCCGCGCTACGCCAGATCCCCCGACATCGGGTTGTATCTGGAGCAGGTGGTGCGTTATGTCAACGCCTATCTCGCGCCGCTCGGCGAGCCGGAGTTGTCACCCTCGATGGTGAGCAACTACGTCAAGCAGCGCTTGATCCCCGCGCCCCAAAAAAAGGTCTACACGGCCGAGCAGCTCGCACGGCTGATGTTCATTGCCGCGGTCAAGCCTGTCGTCCCCCTCGAGGGACTTCGCCTGATGTTTGGCATACAGGAGGGCAGCTATGCCTCTGCACGGCGTATGACTACTTCTGCGACGAATTTGAGAATATGCTCTTTGCAGCCTTCGGCGTCGCTCCCGCGGCGCAGGGGCTATGGCGAGACGCGCTCGGCCCGCGAAGGACCTTCTTCGCAACACCGTCTCAGCCATCGTCAACAAGATCTACCTCGACCGCTACCTGAGCGACTATCAAGATCGGCTCGCGCAGGAGCGCATCACTCCTCAGGCTGTTCCCCAGGAAACGGGAGCGCTTGTGCGCAGAGAAAAAAACACCTCAGCTAAAAAAATTCCGCAAAGGAGAGTGCAATGAACAACGAAACCCGAAAGGAAACAAGGTATTACCGAAGGACGTCCGCTACGTTGGGGCGGATGACCCTCAGCCCCTTTTTGAAACCAGTACCCTGTCCAGCCGATGGGGGTGAGCTACAACTCTTACCTTATCTTAGACGAAAAGATCGCCGTCATGGACAGCGTGGACGCCCGCGCGGCGGACGAATGGCTCGCCAAGCTCGCACACGAGCTGGACAGGCGCAGTCCGACTACCTCGTTATCTCGCACATGGAGCCGGATACTCCGGCAGCATCCTGCGCCTTGCGGAGAAATATCGGAAATGAAGCTCGTCGGCAACACCAAGACCTTCACAATGCTCCGCCAGTTCTTCGGCGCGAAAGCACCGACAGACGACCGCTTGCTGGAGGTCGGCGAGGTGAAACGCTCCCCTCGGCGCGCATACGCTTCATTTATGCTCGCCCCGATGGTTACTGGCCCGGGTGATGGTCGCCTACGAGGAAACAGAGAAGCTCCTCTTCTCCGCCGACGCCTTCGGGCGCTTCGGCTCGCTGGGGCACCGCCAACGCGCCGTGGGCATCGCAGGCACGGCGCTACTACTACAACATCGTCGGCAAGTACGGCGCGCAGGTGCAGGCGCTGCTGAAAAAGGCATCCGCGCTGGAGATCAAAACGGTCTGCCCCCTCCACGGGCCGTGCTGACGGGCGAAGCACTCGGCGAGGCCCTGCGCCTCTACGACCTGGTGGTCGCGCTGGCAGAGCGAGTCGCCCCGATGATATTCTTCTCGCCCACGCCTCCATTCACGGCAACACCGCCCGCGCAGCGGAGCTTTTCAAGCAAAAGCTGGAAGCGAAAGGCGCGCGGGTCACGCTCTGCGACCTGACGACGACCGAAGTCTCCTACGCGGTGGCGAACGCCTTCTACTGCGGTAAGCTCGTACTGGCCTGCTCGACCTATGACGGCGGACTGTTCCCTCCATGGAGGAATTTCTGAGCCACCTGCAAGCCAAGGGCTTCCGCAGCCGCACGGTGGGCCTGATGGAAAACGGCTCGTGGGCGCCCGCTGCGCGGCTGATGCGCGCAAAGCTCGAGGGAAATGAAGGACCTGCGCGTGTGCGGCACCGTGGTGTCGCTGCGCAGCGCGCTCAGCCCCCTGCAAACGAAGCGCAGATGGAAGCGCTGACCACGGAGCTGTGCGCGAAATAAACATATAGGAGCGGTGATCTGATGATGCACTACCTACTGATCCTGCTGATCGGCTATCTGCTCGGCTGCTCGAACATGGCGGTTTACCTCGCCGCCGCACAGAACGTCGATCTGCGCTCCGGCGGCAGCGGAAACCCGGCGCCTCCAACGCGCTGATCCTGATGGGCTGGCGCGCGGGGCTGCTCGTAGGTGCGCATGACATTGCCAAGGCGGTCACTCGCCGTGCTGCTGTGCCGCCTGCTTTTTCCCTCCGTTCCGCTCGCGGGCGCTCTATCGGGCGCCGCCTGCGTCGTCGGGCACATGTTCCCGTTCTATATGCGCTTTCACGGGGGAAAGGGCTTTGCCGCCTATCTCGGCATGACGCTCGCCTTAAACTGGCGCTTTGCGCTCCTGCTGCTTCTTGCCGTCTCGCTCATCACGCTTGTGACCGATTACGTCGTCCTCCGGGACAATGACGACCGTCATCAGCGTCCCGCTCTACAGCGCATGGAGCGGCAGCAGGGACCACCGCGCTGCTCCTCCTGCCCCTTTCGGCGATCATCATTTATAAGCACAGGGATAACCTTGTGCGCATCTGTCGGGGGACAGAGATCGGGCTGCGCAGCGCCCACCGCGGAGACCACCGCAAAAGCACGCAGAGCGGACCGCCGCGCCCGTAGGCGCTTTCGTGCGGTGGAGCGCAGCCACCATACAAAAAGCATCGGAAAAAGGGAGCGAGTGCCCTTTTTCCGATGCTTTTTTCGTCTCCTCCCGCGCCGCTGTGAGCTTATCCCGCACGCCGGGTGCAGCGTCCCGCGGACGACGCGCCCGCCGTCTTACCCTGTGTACAGGAGCAGTCCGACGGAGTCCGTGCCGTCCGGCAGGAAGGGGATCCCCGCGCCCGTGCGCGAGCGCTCGGAAATAAAGATCCTCGCCGGAGGGAAATGAGGATCGGGAAGCTCGCGTCGATCTCGTCGCCGCTGTCGGCGGAGAAGCTTCAGATACAGGCAGTCGTCCTCCATGCGCCAGACGCCGGCGTAGTCCTCGTATTCCTGATGTAGCCTGCGGGAAGTAGGCGTAGGTCCTGTTCCCGCATAGCCCGGGTCGCTGTCGCCGCCGTAAGCTCCATCATCCAACAATCGCAGATCCAAGTGGTGTTTTCGAGGCCGGCTCCGTGGGCGGCAACCACCAGTCGTCGCCCGCAGGCTCCCAGTTCCCTCATTGGATAGTCCCAAGACGCCGTAGTCAAGGTCGGTCGTATTTAGCCGAAGATGGCGAAGTCCATCAGCATCGGCTTCTCCCGGCCTCATCGGTCGGCATGATGGGAATTTCGTACCGTCGTCTGCGGGATCCATTCAAGCGACACGCCCTCGTTCGTCACCAGAACGATCTCGATGTCCGGCTCCTCGGGATCGACGAACACCAGCACGGGCTCGGCGTATTCCTCGCGGTAGAGCACTTCGTCCGCCACAGGATGCAGGCCGTTGCCCATAGGCATCCCAAGTCACATGGTTTACGGCAAGGCTGGTGTTCTCGTCGCGCGGGACGATGCAGAAGAGCTTGCCGTAGCCCGCGCCGAGCACGCGCTCCGCCGGGATCTCCAGCAGGAACGGCAGCTCGGAAGCAAGGTCTCCGCAGTTTTCGAGCAGCCACTCCGTCATCGACGATCTGTCGCGCCCGCTCGCGCTGGCCGAGATAGGCCACCGCGCCGGTGGTCTGGTCGCTGTATATGAGCCCCCCCGCAGCAGGGCAAGCGATTCCGCCGCCTGCTTCGGATCGACCTTCGATGCGGACACATTGCCCTTGCTGCCGGAGATCATTCCCTTTGTCCCCTCGTCCCCGTCTTTCGTCGTATTGTCCTCTTTTCCGCCGCAGGCAGTCAGGCTCAGCGCCAATACCAGGCAGAGAAGCGCCGGAAAGAATCTGCGCAGGAACAAATGCTTCATCGTCCGCCTCCTTCTTAGAACTTTCCGCTGCGGCCGCTGCCGCCGCCCCGCTGCAGCTCGCTGGCTTGCCGCCGCTGTCGGAGTGTCGCTCATGTATCTTGCTCCGCGTTTCGGTGGTGTGGGTGTAAAAGCGGTCGCTGCTTTGTCAGCTTCAATCCGCCCGTGGCGACATACGTCGGCCTCTCCTTCTTATGGACGGTCTGCATCTTCCATTTAAGCACCTTGCAAACGCCGCTCGGAGATCGGCAGGAGACGACCACGACAATCGCGGTCACCGCCCACGGACTTTCCCGCACGGGCTTGCCTGCCTCCGCAAGGGTCAGATACTCATCGCAGGTATCCAGATAATGGGAAGCACCGCCATACCAGTTGCCGTCGCCGAACTGGCCTAAAAAGCGTCCCTCCAGCTGCTCCTGCGCCATACTCATTGAACGCGTAGGCGGCATTTTGCCGTAGATGAACATGGCATATTTGCGGTTCTGCATACTCAGCAGGACGATCACGCCGTCGCGCCCATCCCCCATGCCGAGCTGCTTGTCGTGGTAGAACCGATAAGTGGTCCCTGTAAACATCGCCTCCCGCCGCCGTACACCTTATAATCGTCCACGAAGGCGACATAAACGCCGCAGCTGTGGCGCGTGGAGATCTCCTCCGCGCGTGCCTCCAGCTTCGCCTGCTATCGGATGAGAGGCAGCCGGCGAGGTCGAATATATAGTTCGATATCCGGCTCCGGGAGCTCTGTGATCTCGGGCGGCGAGTCTCCGTCGTCCGGCGTCCGCACCGCCTGTGACATCCGGCGAAGCGTTTGCGGATATAGTTCTCCACGCTCTCCGCCATGGCGTCTACCGCCTGTGAGAGCGCCGTGGCGCTCATGGTCATGTCCTCGCCATTCCATGCGCGCTGGGCCATGTAGAGGCGACACCGCGTCGCGTACAACGTCGGACAGTTCCTGTGCGCTGCCTCGCGCCGCATCAAGAAGGGTGTACACGCACCAATCCGTCTCCGAGAGCGTGTAGGCGCCATTCTCCGTGCCGCGCAGCAGCAGCGTCAGCGAGACACCGTCCCTTTTCTCGCCGCAGCCGTAGCCGGAATTCTCATAAACATATACCGCGATATCCGAGACGCTGCTATTTTCCACGCCCTCGTCGGTAAGGACATCCACCCGCAGATCAATGCCAAGCTCCTCCGAGAGCCGGGGAGCATCTCCTCACCCGCAGATAGCTCAGCTCCACGAGCCGAGCTGTCCGTCTCATCGTAGAACACGCCATACTCGATCGCCGCCAGGGCGGGAACGCACAATGCAAGCAAGAGCAGCAGCAGTGCCGTCAGCAAAGCTGTACTTCTTCTTTTCATGTCCGCCCTCCTATCGCAGCAGTGTCATGGCCAAAAACGAGCCGATGGCGGACAGCGGCACGGCAATGGCGAAGAACATCGCCCAATACCGCCCCTTATCCACAGGCAGGTCGCCCACCAATTTTCCGGTCTGGCCGTTCATGGCGAAGAGGAAATCCTTTCCCTGCCACTTGGTATTGAGCAGCCACACCGGCAGCAGGGCGTAGTGTACCTTGCCGCGCTTCGTTGTATTGCTCTCCCGCGCAGAGACAGGTTTCATAACCCGACACAGTCTTTTCCAGCGCGCTTCTCAGCGTACCTGCACAGCGCGAATCGGCGCGCTGGCGGCTGTTGTCCGCCGACACGTCGAACTTGTCGGCAAGGAAGCCCGGCAGATACGCTGTCGAGAAGGGTTTCAGCTCACTGTAATCGTAAGGCTCGATGGAGTCCATGTGCTCATCCGGCATCTTTTCCGATCCGTCCACGGGGATCTTTTCAAAGGCCAGACTTCCGGCGCGGTAGGCGTCGTAGTGATCCGTCTCCGTGATCCGATAGTCGCCCTTTTTGCGCTTGTGGGAGCGGGTACACTCAAAGTGCGCATTGCCCTCCGCCTCACCGCTGAACAGCCAGAAGGGTACATAGACGCCTGGATCTCCTGTAAGTGATTTTCCTTGGAAAAGCTCTTGGGAAGGAACACCTTGCCCCTGTAATGCTTCTTGAGCTTGCGGATGGCGTCCTCGCGGCTGAGTTTGAAGGGGATCACGAAATCCGGCTTCAGCGTTCCCGCAAACTGCCCCGGCACCACCGTGGGGTTGCCGCAATAGGGGCAGGAGGTGGCCGCCGTACTTGCGTCGCAGATCAGCTCCGCACCGCAGCTTGGGCAGCTGTATAGCCTTCATGCCGTCTCCCTCGGCACCCCAGTCGGCTGCTGAGGTCCGGCATCTCCCAGCCGCCTTCCCCTCGGCAGCCTGCCGTTCCGCTGCCGTCTTTTCCTCAGCAGACTGCTGCGCCGCCGCGGCCTTCTCCTCTTTCTCCGCGTAGAGCGCCTCGATCTCCGCTACATCATAGGTAGCACCGCAGTAATCGCACTCCAGCTTGCCGGATGCGCCTACAAAGTGCAGCGGGCCGGTGCAGCTTGGGCATTTGATAGTTGGTCACCTGTGCTGCCATGCTTGCTCTCACCCTTCTTTCTTCATTTTCCGTTCAGCGCCCGCCGTAGACGGGCGGACGCTGTCCGTTTTCTCCGCTGTTGCCCTTATCCTCTGGGCGCGCCGCAGTACTCGCAGAATTTTCCGTCATTCTGTCCGCCGCAGGCGGCAGACAGATCCACGGACCGGCCGCTGCCGGAGCAGGGGCAGGGCCTGCTGCTGCATGGGGGGGCCTCCTGCTGCATGGGGGCTGTCATGAACTGCGCCGCCGCCACGGGGGAGGTCTCCATCACCTGAAGCAGCGCCGCTCGGATCTCGTCGCCCATTTCGCGGTACTTGCGGTATTCCCAATTGCTCTCCGGATCGAAGCCGCAGCTGGTATTCTTCCGGCCCACATTCATCTGTCCCATCATGGGGCGCTGTGTCATGCCGCTCTGGGGCCGACCTGCCATAGGACGCTGGTTCATGCCCGGCTGATTCATCATAGGCCGCTGACCCGCCATGCCGCTCTGAGGACGGCCCGCCATAGGACGCTGGCCCATCATACCCTGCTGTCCCATCATGGGGCGCTGCACGGTGTTCTGCGGCTCAATGTACACAGAACTGTTGTTCAGGCAGAACTTCATTTCGTCAAAGTAGGGGTTATTGACGGAAATGATCACTTCAAAGTCATAGGAATACTCGTAGCGGGGCGGGTTGTAGCTGGCCTCCTTGCCGTCCGGCCCCTCCCGCTTCTGCTCCGTGCGGCTCTCGTCAATGTCCACGCGGCGGCCGGTCAGCGCGTGGGTCCAGAATATCGGGATTGGCCTCCGCCAGATCCCGCGGCGCGGGTGACGGTGAACCAACGATGCTCCTCGTCGAGCAGGACCTTACGAATTCCTCGCCGTAGGAGCGGGTGGTGCGGAACTGGGACGCCCTGCCCCGGTTTTCCTCCCGGTAGGCCAACTGACGCTTGATGTCCTCCACCGTGGAGCGGCGGCGGTCGCTGAACCACGGCGAAAGCTTTTTCGCGCAGTCCTTGCAGAGATTGCCGTCCTCTAACTTGCGGTTGCCGAGAAGGCCGATCTTCTCTCCGCAGATGTCGCAGTATTTCTTTATCAAATAAACCCATGATCTATTGCTCCTGTTCCTGTGTTTTTTGGAACGTCACCGTTTCTTCGCTCTCGTCCGGCCGTTCCAGCGTCAGCTCCAGCGTTCCGCTGCCTCACTCCAAAAAATCACTATTCGGCGCCGTCGGATGCCTCGTAGCCGAAATTCCTTTTTTGCCGAGTGAAGCACCGTCCGGCGTCACAAGCTCATGTTCCTCTACTTCAAGCTCCGTCCAGACGACCTTGCCCGGCCGGAGATAGGTAAAATACAGTGGGGACACCAAGACTGTTTCGCCGTCCGCGCGGAGAACGATGCCGCTCTCTTCGCTGATGCCGCCTGCCAGCGGCCGTCTTCACTTTCCCATGTTCCCTCCAGCACTGGCCAGAGGGGGGAATTGTCCACATAGGTATGGTCGCCGTCCAGCAGGGACGCGGCATCCGGATTTTCCATGCCGTTGCCCCCATCCATGATCTGATCTGTGACAAAGTGCTTATAGAGCCCGGAAAGGGCTAAACCCACGAGTATCCCCGCCAGAAGAATCCAAATCATCCGCCGTTTCATTACGAGATGTCCCCGTCGTCAAAGGGGTCGCCGCATTCGGGGCAGAATTTCGGGGGGTGCTGCGGATCGGCAGGCTCCCAGCCGCACTTGTCACATTTATACTGGGGGACGCCGACTGGCTTTTTCGCGCCGCACGCAGAGCAGAACTTGCCCTGATTCACCGTGCCGCAGGTGCACGTCCAGCCGTTCGCAGCTGCAGCGGGCTTAGGCTTGCCGCATTCCGGGCAGAATTTTCCGGTGGCGGTGGCGCCGCAGGCGCACTGCCAGCTGTCCCCCGCAGGCTTCGGCTCCGGCTTCTTGCTGCCGCAGTTGGGACAGAAGTTGCCGGTGATGCCGCCCTGACCGCAGGTGCAGGTCCAGCCTTGCGCCGCAGGTGCGGGAGCGGGCTGCGCCGCCTGTTGCTGGGCCTGTTGCTGCTGCCCCATCTGGAACAGGTTCTGGGCGTTCATGCCGCCCATCTGGCCGGCCATGCCCATGCCCATGAAGGCCATGGCGGGGCCCGCACCGGTGTTGGCGGCTGCCGCCTTCATCGCATCGCCCTGCGAGCCGACAAGATGCGCCGCCGCGCGGGTGGGATCCATAAAGGCTGCGTTGCGCTGCAGCTCCTTGATCATCTTCTCGTCTTCCTCATTGGCCTTGACGCTGGAAACGCCGAAGGAAACGATCTCCATGCCGCGAAGATCCCGCCACTTGCCGGAAAGCTGCTCGTTGAGCGCGTCAGCCAGCTCCAGCGTGTGGCCGGGCAGGGCGGAGTAGCGGATGCCCATTTCGCTGATCTTTGCGAAAGCGGGCTGCAAAGCCGTCAGCAGCTCGGTTTTCATCTGACCCGCGATATTTTCGTTTTATAGTCTTCACTGACGTTGCCGCAGACATTGGTATAGAACAGCAGGGGGTTTTTGAGGCGGATGCTGTACTCGCCGAAGCAGCGGATGCCGATATCAAGATCGATGCCAGCGCGCTGGTCCACCACCCGGAAGGGGACGGGGCTGGGCGGTGCCGTACTTGTTGCCCGTCAGCTCCTTGGTGTTGAAGTAGTAGATGCGCTGATCCTTGGGGGCCTCGCCGCCGAAGGTGAAACGCTTGCCGATATTCTGGAACACGTTCTTCACGCTCTCGCCCAGATCGCCGGAGAAAATGCTCGGTTCAGTGGACATGTCGTAAGTATATTCGCCCGGCTCGGCGCACACATCGACCACCTTACCCTGCTCCACGATGAGCATGCACTGGCCGTCCGCAATGGCGATCAGCGCTGCCGTTGGTGATGATGTTGTCATCGCTAGCCGTTCTGCGGCGTCGCACCGTCGAAGTATGCAAGCGGCAGATATTCCTTGCCCCGCAGCCGGTCGCGCAGGAACTGGGCGTCGTAGGGCGTCATGGGACGGGGCCCACGCAGCAGATCCATCGCGGCCACGCCGTCGTTTGGGCTTTTGGTGTACAGGTTCAAGGCGCACAGGAACCCGGCGCAGACCTCCTCCGGCGTGCGGCGGGGGAGCGCCTGAAATTCCGCGAGCGTCGCGGGCAGAGTGTTGAGCTTGACTTGCATTGTGCTTTCCTCCTTATAATTTTTATGCTTCGACCACCAGGCGGCCCTCCACCTCCCGGCTGAGGTGCTGGTTCACTGTCAGGTATTCCTCCACCACGTCCCGGGCGGAGGTGGACAGCACCGGATCTTGCCGTTTTTCTCCACCTCTTCCAGCGTGATGTCCAAAAACGGCTTGAGGTTGTTGTAGTGGTACTTCTGCACCGCCACGGTGTAGAGCCGCTCGGCGGACAGGGCCTCGCCGTCCAGCGTCAGCTCGCGAAACACCTGCCCGCTCCTCGACCAGACGATGTGCGTCCCGTGGGAAAACTGGTAGAACTCCGTGTGCTCCCCCTGGAATGCCTCGTCCCGCAGGATATGGCGGATCATCCGCTCCAGCTGGGTGCCGGTGACCTTGAGCATATACACCGCGTCATCATAGGGCAGGCACTCCACAAGGTCTGCGTAGTGGACCACCGGGCCGAGGGCGTAGCTGCGGATGGCCCCGGAGCCCATGAGCATCAGGTCGATGCCGAAGCTGTCGCGCAGAATGTCGGCGATGAGGTCGCCGAGCGCTGTTTCTTGATTGCGCTTTGGATGGGTCAGCTCGCAGGAAAAGCGGGTGATGATGCGGTCGTACTTCTCGGAGGTCACGCTCCTGTAGCGCTGAATGAAGCGCTCCACCTCCTCGTCGCGGGGACAGTGGGCATCGTCGATGGGGACCATCTGCCAGGTAAAGGTGTCGATGGCGTTGAGATCGGTGTCCACCATGATGTCGAACCGGCCGATCTCGTCGGTGCCGGTGCCCGCCTGTACGATATAAATATCGTTGACCTTGAAGGGCTCCTCCAGCTTCGTGTGGCTGTGGCCGCCAATGATGACGTCCACGCCCCAGTCCGGGTCCAGCATCGCCGCCAGCTTCTTGTCCTCCTCAAAGCCGATGTGGGTCAGCAGCACGGTGAAATCAATGTCGATGGCGTTGTAGGCGTTGCAGATGTTGCCCACCTCCCGGGCCGCCTCCCCGATGTCCACAAAGGACCCGATCAGCTCGTCCGTCTTGGTGGCAGCCAGCACCTCTTCCGTGATGATGCCGATGAACAGGATCTTCATATTGTCGATATGGGCGATCCAGAAGGGCCGAAACATCCGCCGTCCGTTGGATTTGATGTGCAGATTGGCGTTGATGATAGGGAAATCCGCGCACTTTTCAGAAACAGCAGGTGGGCGATGCCGTAATCGATCTCGTGGTTGCCGATGGTGGCCACGTCCGGCCCCACCAGATTCATGATGCCGATGGTGGAGGTGCCCTTGTACTCCGAGTCGATGACGCTGCCGCGGAACATATCGCCCGCCACGGCGTAGATCACATTCTTTTCCTCCCGCCGAACTTGTTGACATAGCCCGAGAGCAGCGACACGCCGCCCACCAGTCTCTCGTCGATCCGCTCGGCGAGGAAGTCGCCATGCATATCGTTGGAGTGCAGGATCGTCAGCTTTTTCAGATTCTTCATGCGCCTCTCCTTTCTTCCGCCGCTGATCGTTTCTCCCCTCGTCCGTTCCTCCCGATTCCGACACAGCCCTCAGGAGGCTGACCGCAGTTTGAACAGGGGGTGCGCCGGTTTTCTTACCGCACCCCCAGCGCCTATTCACTTGTAAGAGGTGGGCGGCAGGCCCGCTTGACATCACCTTCGCGGTGCAAACGCCCCAATGGTATTACTTTTATTATAATAACATGATATCGGGTATCGCCGCAAAATGCAAGCACATTTTGTATTTTACCAGAAACATTTGTCCTTGCACTAAAGATTTTGAATTAAAACGCGCACAGGGCGGTGAAGCAGGCGGCGTCCGGGCCGAGGGCCTCCATGAGATAGCTGCCGTCCCCGTTCCGGAAGCCCACCAGACGCAGCGTTTCGCCAAGGGTAGCCTCGTGGTTGTAATTGATGTAAATTCCCGGGGCGTCCGCTCCTGTAAGTCACGAGGCAGGTAGTCCCAGATAATGTCGCCGTAGTTGGCGCTGTAAAGGTGGCCGTTGCCGTCCAGATCGGACCAGACCACTTGCCGGGTCCCCAGTTCCTCCAATCCCTCGTGGGGCAGCAGGAGCTTTTTTCGGGTCCGGGCAGTCGATGACCCGGTCGCAGGTCTGTATGGGCTTGGCGGTAAAGGCGGAGGGCCGCATGATCTTCCGGGTGGCGGGGTTCACCAGGATCCAGTCGCTTTTCACCGACACCCGCACCTCACCGGTCTGATCCTTCATCTCGTAGACCCGCTGCATATGCGCGCCCTTGACCCCGTTTTCATAAGTGGCGATGTCCAGCACATCCCCCGCCATGGGGATCGGTGGATGCGCATGGCCAGCCGGGAGAGCAGGAACACCTCCCCATTTCAAACAGCACGTCATGGGTCAGGCCCCGGGCGTTGTAGTCATACCCGCGTAGGCCGCCTTGTTCAAAAGACCGGAGACCCTTGCCCGCTGATACCGGTCGCAGTCGGCAAAGCACAGCTCCTCCTGCCGGAAATAGCCGTTTTCATATAATTCCTGCCGGAAATCCTTCATGTGTACTCCTCTTTCCGTTGTTTTATGGACTTAATTTACCACAAACCACGGTGTTTCACAATGCCCGAGTTGGACAACGCCCCGCCCTGCGGTGCAATGACCGTATTGTGAATTTGCCGGAAACGATGTAAGGAAGAACGCAGGGCAGGGCCGGACAGAAATCTTTCTGTCCGGCCCTGCCCTTTACTGTTATTGTATTTGCCGACCGAGGGACCAGCCTTGAATCGGTTTCCCGGCACGATGATGGACGGCGCCGATGTGTTCACCGCCGCCGGTGGTGCGGTGTTTCCCACGGCTCACGCCTGTGCGTAACAGCGTCCGCACGAAAAACGGTCGACAGCTTGACTGCCGGCCGGGAAACTCTATATGTTTACCGCCCTCTTAACGGGCAGCGGTTCACCGCCTCTGCCGGACAGTCCGCCAGGGCCGCCTCGTCGGCGATGACGATGACATCCCGGTGGAGCTGCAGGATCGACGCTGGGACCTGAGGCGTCACGGGGCCGAAGAAGCTGTTCCGGATGGCCTCCGCCTTGTCCGCGCCGCTGGCGATCAGCAGGACCCGCTTGGCCTGCATAATGTCCTGCATACCCATGGTACGCCTGCCGGGGCACCTGCGCCTCGTTTTCAAAGAAACGGGTGTTGGCGGCGATGGTGCTCTCCGTCAGGGTCACCTGATGGGTGCCGCAGGCAAAGCAGCTGTCCGGCTCGTTGAAGCCGATGTGGGCGTTGCGGCCGATGCCCAGCAGCTGAAGATCGATGCCATTATGCTCCTCAATGATCCGGTCATACCGGGCACACTCCAAAGCGCTGTCGGTCTGGGTGCCGTCCGGCAGGAAGCTTCTGTCCGCCGGGATATTGATATGGTCGAAGAGATTCTCCCGCATGAACCGGCGGTAGCTCTGGGGATGGTCCCCGGACGAGGCCGCAGTATTCGTCCAGATTGATGGAAACCGCCTTCCCGAAATCCAGCTCGCCCTTCTGATACCACTCAACCAAATGGCGGTAGGTGCCGATGGGGGTGGAGCCGGTGGCAAGGCCCAGCACGCTCTTGGGGTTCAGGGACACCTGCGCGGCGATGATGTTCGCCGCCTTCAGGCTCATGTCATCATAATTTTTCGCACGAATCAGTCTCATAGGACCTCCTTCACAAACTTCCGATTTTCCAGTTGTATTTCTCTCACGGACAATTATAGGGGCCGCGCCGTTCCTGTCAATACGGCGTTCATCTGCCGATACGGCCATTTCTGCGGCGCTTCCCCCCTCTTTCCCCGGCTATTGACAAGCTCCGCCCTTTCTGCAATACTCATCTTTAGCTGGCGGAGCTTCGGCATCCGCCGGATCGAATGGGAGGAAACATGTTGAAACAAACCGGGTATTCCCGGGAAGCGCCTCTGCTTCCCGCTATTCTTCGCTTTTCCATTCCGCTGATGCTGACGGGGATCTTGCAACTGGCGTACAACACGGCGGATTCCATCATCGTGGGCCGCTATGCGGGCCACGCTTCTCTGGCGGCCGTCGGTTCCACCACCTCTATCATTTTCCTCATCATCACGCTGTTCAACGGTGTCTCCATCGGCGCGAACTACATGGCCGCCCGGGACTTCGGCGCCCAGGATGACAGGGGTCTGTTCCGGACGGTACACTGTGCCGCCTTGCTAAGCGTTATTCTCGGACTGCTGGCCTGCGTGTGCGGGCTTCTGCTCTCCACCCCCTGCTGCGCTGGGCGGACGCCCCGGAGGACGTTCTGCCTTTGTCGGTGCTGTATCTGCAAAAGCCCATGCTCAGTATGCTGATGACAACCGAATACGCGCCGGCGGAGGAGCGCCGCGAACTGCAGCGATTGCTCATCCGCGTTGCCGGTGGTGATCGTGACGCTTTAGCGGAGCTGTATCAGCGCACGCGCACGGCGGTGTACGGCTTAGCGCTTTCCTACCTTAAAAACGCGCACGACGCGCAGGATCTCACACAGGACGTCTATGTGCAGGTGTGGGACTGCGCGGCACAGTACCGCCCCACCGGCTCGCCGATGGGCTGGCTGCTGGCGGTCTGCCGCAATCTGTGCCTGATGCGCCTGCGGCGCGAGGAGCGTCATGCCGCGCTCAGCGAGGAGGAATGGGACGCCATTCCCGCGCAGGAATGCGGTTTGAACGCCGACGAGCGCGCGCTGCTGCAAGGCGCGCTGGCAAGCCTCGCTGACGAGGAACGGCGCATCGTGCTGCTTCACGCGGTCACGGGCATGAAGCACCGGGAGATCGCGGCACTGCTGGAACTGCCGCTTCCCACCGTCCTGTCGAAATATCACAGAGCATTGAAAAAGATGCGAATTTTTCTGGAAGGAGATGACGCCCGATGACCAATGAAAAAATGGAGCAGAGACTGGCTGCGGCGGTTGAAAAGACCGCGCCGGACGATGTGAGCGGCGTTCTCTCTCGCTGCGAAGAGCGGAAAGGAACGGTAATCAACATGAAAACGAAGAAACCGACAAAGAGGAAATGGACATCGCTCATTGCCGCCTGCCTTGCGGTAATGCTGCTCGGCGGCGGACTCTTCTACCAGCGGGCGAACGCGGTCGCGTCCGTGGTGTCGCTGGATGTGAACCCGAGCATCGAGCTGAAGGTGAATCGGAGCGAAAAAGTTCTCGTCTGTACGCCGCTCAACGAGGATGCAAAAGCCATCCTTGCGGATATGAGTAATGGCGCCGACCTCAAGGGCGCAAAGCTCGATGTGGCGGTGAACGCCATCGTGGGCAGTCTCGTGCGAAACGGCTATCTCGACAGCATTTCCTCCGCCATCATGATCTCGGTGGAGGACAAGGATACCGCCCGTGCGGAAAAGCTCCAGCGTGAGCTGACGAGCGCCGTGGACGGCGTTTTGCAGACGAGCGAAGCAAAGGCCGCTGTTCTGACGCAGACGCTGACGCAGGACGCGGCGCGGGAGCAGCAGGCGCGGGAAAATAACATTTCTACCGGCAAGGCGGCGCTGGTGAACCGCGTCCTCACCATCAACCCGTCGCTCAAGTTTGACGCGCTGGCAAAGCTCTCGGTCGAAGAGCTCAAGGACCTCGCCGAAGCGGGCGCACCTGCCATGCCGATCGGTATGGATGCAGCCCGTACCGCTGCGGAGGAGTATGCCGGAACGACGGCGGTGGATTCCGTTACAGCGGAGGTCGATCCCGAACTCGACGAATCCCCTGCACACTACGAAGTAGAGCTGCAAACGGCATGGGGCGAGTTTGAGTATCTGGTGGATGCCTACACAGGCAAGGTGCTCAGCGGGCAGAAAGATTTATTGGCTGCCGTTTCCGCATCGAATGAAACGACGAAGCCCTCTGGTCAAAAGCCCGCGCCGTCCGGAACGGTGCAGGATATCGGCTACGCCAAGGCAAAGTCCATCGCCCTGAACCATGCGGGCTTGAGTGAAAATCAGGCGTATGACATGGACATTGAGCTGGACGATGAGGACGGAAAGCTCGTCTACGAGGTCGAGT
>VOFB01002328.1_pt1 | contig 16861 bp, 31 predicted proteins | sample 5384141 | NCBI WGS metagenome assembly VOFB01 (sample SAMN12384721, study PRJNA508395) | human gut metagenome | isolation source: healthy gut A | host: Homo sapiens | reverse complement strand
AGTTACGCCATTGCTGTGTGCCTTTGTCATGGACCGGGTGTTCCGTCATTTTCGGTCTGTCCGGTAAGAGCTTCATTCCGCTGCTGATCTCCTCTGGCTGCGGTATCCCTGCGGTATCATGGCTTCCAGACCATCGAGCAGGATAACGACAGAAGACTGACGATCATGACAGCAACCTTTATCCCCTGCGGCGCGAAGCTTCCTGTTATCGCACTGATGGGCGGCGTAATGGCAAGCTGGGCAACCGGCAGCTATGAAGCAGGCGGATTTATGGCTCCCGCAATGTACTTCATGGGCATTGTAGCAGTCCTTGTGGCGTTCCATTATCTTAAAAACCAAACCTTTCTCCGGAAAGCCTGCTCGTTCGTTATGGAGCTTCCTCAGTACCATGTTCCTCAGGCTAAAGACCGTACTGCTTCGTAATGGGAAAGACTGAAAGGCTTCATCATCAAGGCTGGTACGATCCTGTTCCTTGCCTGCGTAGTAATGTGGTTCCTTGGCGGATTTGGTTTCGAAAACGGCGGCTTCGGTCTGGTAGAAGAGAGCGGAACAACAGTCTTATGGCTTAATCGGTGGTTTCATCGCACCTCTGTTTGCACCTCTGGGCTTTGGCGAGTGGCAGCCTGTGGCAGCTTCTCTGTCCGGCTTTACCGCAAAGGAAGCGATCGTTTCCACCATGGGCGTTCTTGCAAATGTAACTGGCGATACAGAAGATGCAGTAACCGTTGCACAGGCTGTACAGACATGGTTCCCTTTCTCTGGCGAGCACTGGCTTCCTGATTTCAACCTGCTGGATTCTCCTTGTCTGGCTGCAATTACGCAACCCATGGCACAGCAGATGCAGTCTGAAAAAGTGGTTCTGGTTTGCAATCCTGTTCCAGAACATCTTCGCTTACATCGTTTGCCTGTGCATCTACCAGATCGGTTCCTTTGTAACCGGCGGCAGCTTCGGCGTAGGCACTGTATTCGGATTTGTATTCACAGCAATCATTCTGTTTCCTGTTATTCCAGACCCGATCCTACAAGGATCAGAAGGTTTACTCAAACGGTCTGTACAGGCGGCAAACTAAGGACTGGGTAAAAGAATAGAAACGGAGGAGGACTGGACATTTCTGATGTCCCGGCCTTTTCCAAACATGTGGAGGAATGCACGATGGCAAATGCAGTGATTCTGATTCTGGTGATCGGATATTGTCTGTTCCTGATTCAAACAGGTTCAGAATAGAAAAGCCGGAAAACATCTCAGCTGTACGAGGCTGTGGCGGTTCCTGCGGCGGTTGCAGCGGCTGCAGCGCGTGGGACAGAAGGAAACAAGAAAAAACACGACAGGCGTAAGCAGCAGTGACCAAAGACTGTCGATCCGAAGCCAGGGATCCTTCGCTTTGCGCAAAGAAAAAGGAAAAAATGGGAATGTTGGAAACAGGCTCCATGCTTTACGGCTTTGGTGCTTTTCTGGTGATCTATCTGGCAGGTGTCCTGATTTATCAGGTCGTGCTCTGGATTCAGAAATGGAAAAGGAAAAAGAAGAAAAGACGGAGAACAGGAAAATGGCTAATGTAATTGTTGTAGCAGTTGTAATTGTTCTTTTGGGTTGCGCTAGAAAGGGACGCTGAAGCATTTGAAAGCCTGCTGCGGTGGCGGCGATACGATTATTATTGAGGATAAAAAGCTGGATGGTCCTGTCATCGGCAAAAAGACCGTGAAAATTTCTGGTATGCACTGCGATCACTGCGTCAGAAACCGTGCAAGCAATCAACAAAATCGACGGGGTTTCTGCAAAGGTCAACCTGAAAAAGAAAGAAGCAGTCGTTTCCTACGAAAAGGTTGTAGAAGATGCAGCGATACGGGAAGCTGTCGAAAGGCAGGATATACCGTACAGAGCATTCAGGGCTGAGTTATGTTAAGCTGCAGCATTGCAGTGCGTGTAAAAACGAAACAGGATTCCTGATAGCATTCCAAAAGAAAATCTGCTATAATAACAGCGTCGGCAGCAAAGAAATTTGGCGGTCGGCGCTGTTTTTCATCATGACAATAAGAATGCTCGAGCGTGCATTCTACTGTTTCAACGAAGGCAGACGCTGATTTCGATCTGCAGTTTCAGGGGAGAAAGCTCGATTCAATACAAAGGAGGTAAGTAAGGAGGGCTATGCCCTATGATGGTTTCCACAAAGGGAAGATACGCGCTTCGGGTCATGCTGGATCTGGCGATGCAGAAGCAGGAGGATGTTTTCCCTGATGATATTGCACAGCGGCAGAAGATTTCGATGAAATATCTGGAATCGATTGTCGGTATGCTCAACAAGGCGGGACTTCTGCAGAGCAGAAGAGGGAAAGACGGAGGCTACCGGATGGCACGCAGACCGGAGGAATACCCGGTCAGCGAGATTTTGAAGCTGACAGAAGGGACGCTCGCACCGGTTTCCTGCATGGACGAAGGGAAGGTACGCGGAAGCCCCGGAGTGTGAGCTTCTGGCGAACTGCCGTGAACCGGTATTGGAATCGACTGGACGAAATTATAGACGAATATCTTTCCAGCGTATCGATCCAGGATCTTGCTGGATGGAGGTGTTGACACTGCGCCGGAAATGGAAAGGATGACGGACATGCGCGTATATGCTGCGGATCAGGACCAACCACCAGCCTGAGTAAAACAGCCCTGGAGGCGATCTTTGCCCTGGATGACAGAAAACTTCGGCAACCCGTCCGCCCTGTATGAAGAGGGGCGGACAGCGCAGGGACGCAGTCGAGACAGCGCGGGAGAAAATCGCGCATCTCTTTGCGCATGCGAAGGCGAAATTTATTTTACCTCCGGCGGTACGGAGGCAGATAACTGGGCGCTGCAGATGGCGGCAGCAGCCGGGGCACGGATCGGCAAAAAGCATATTATCGTATCGGCAATCGAGCACCATGCGGTGTTAAACCCGGCGAAGTCGCTGGAACGGCAGGGGTTTCGGGTGACGTATTTGCCAGTAACGCCGGAAGGGCTGGTTTTGCCCGAAGCGCTGGAAGCTGCGATCTGCCCGGATACAGCGCTGGTAAGCGTGATGTATGCCAACAATGAAGTCGGCACGATTCAGCCGGTAGAAGAGCTTGCGGCGATCTGCAGGATGCACGGCGTGTGGTTTCATACGGATGCAGTGCAGGCAGCAGGGCATGTGAAATCGACCTGACAAAGCTGCAGGCGGATTTTCTGTCTGTCTGCACATAAATTCCACGGCCAAGGCTGCGGATTTTTGTATGTGAAAAACGGGTTCGGACCGAGAGCCTGTTGGAGGGCGGCGCGCAGGAAAAAGGTAAGCGCGCCGGAACCAATGTTCCCGGCATCGTGGGCATGGCGGCGGCTCTGGAGGAGAGCCTGATAAACCGCGACAAAAAAGATACCTTCGTGCTGGAGCTGCGCAGAGGTCGCAAGAGCGCCTGCTTTCCATCGAAGGGGAGCCATTTAAACGGCTGTGGGGTCATGGAGGGCGGTGAAGGTGCAGCAGCGGGCACCGACGCTGCGGTTTTTACGACATGCAGGTACTGCTGTCTCCGTGCCGACCGGCTGTGCGGCAAGCAAATATCAGCTTCGACGGCATCGAGGCAGAAGCTCTTCTTCTGTACCTCGACATGAAGGGCGTCTCCGTTTCGGCGGGCGCGGCGTGCTCGGCGGGCGCACTGGAGCCGAGCCATGTGCTGACAGCGATGGGCATATCGCCGGAGCTTGCAAAAGGCACGATCCGCATCAGCCTGGATAGAGACGAACACACAGGCGGACGCAGAATTCCTGATGGAGGTCATCCCGGACGCGGTTGCGCGCCTGCGAAGCATGGCATAAAGATTTTCGAACGGGCAGATTCGACAAAAATCTGCCCGCTTTTCATGGTAAAAACAGACGAAAATCATTTTTTGTCAGATTTTGATTTTCCTTTTAAAAAAATCGGGGGTATAATAAAAGTGTAGTGTTTTGGGCGGCTGAAACCATGGCAGCTGTCGTTTTTTAAAGAAAGTTGAGGGTATCTATGTTTGAAAAGGAGATCTGGTTACTTACGGATGCAAGGGCGTCTGTGAAGTTAGAACATTACTACGCTGAACCTGGAGGAATTCCCAAAGACCGTCTGTATTATGAGATGCAGTCCATGGTCAACGCCGGCAGCAGGATTTTTTCTCCCGTCGGACAGGAGGAAAAAAATGCGATGCGCGCGGTGCTGACAAAGGAAGAAGCAGAGGAGCTTTTGGGACAGCTGCCGGAGTGCAGACTGTGCTGGGAGAAGGATGAAAGACGGCGAGAGGAGACCTACCGCAGGATTATCAATCACAGCGATGCAAGAGGAATGCTCTGTATGATCCGCACAATTACGGATTACGGCAGGGAGCGAGTGCTGGAGGGGCGCAGGATGCCCGCGATGGACGGCCGCTATTTGAAAGCCGCGGAGGATAATCTTTATGCAGAGCTGTCGATGCCATGGAGATACCATATGGCGCCCTCAAAAGAATATATGGCGGCACGGATGGGAGATTAAGCGGAGCGCTGCAGGCGCTTTGAAATATGTAAGAAGATGCGGCTGCAGGAACGTAACAGAAATTACGGATTGACAGTGTATAACGGCTGCAGTCTGTGGAAATACTGATAAGGACAGGAAAGTAAGCAGTGCTTACGGATCAAAAGAGGACGATTTCGGTCAGAAGAACCGGTATCGTCTTTTTTTATCGTATAGGAAACTATGCTTCTATACGATAAAAAAGCTCTACGAGGATGCGCACTCGGCGCAGGGGTAGATGGTTGCCAAAGCAACCGCGCCTCGGCGAGAATGCGCCAAGGCACATTCTTTTTCGTCGCTCCGGTTCTTTCGAAATTTTATAAAAAAGCACTTGATTTTCGAAAAGAGTTCTGGTAGACTAAGCGTAGTTAGAAAAGACTAACTAAAAGAATAAATCATGGTTATCTCCATCCGCCGTGCCTGCTGACACGGCGGGTGGCCCTGGGAAACTGTAAGGAAGGAGACTAGTGTGAAAAATAAGCGTGATCGCTTATTTTTCACACAGCTATTTGTGCCGCAGGCGTCACAAAGTAGCTAGGATCGCAGCGCAGAACTGGAAGTTCTGCTCGCGGTTCCTTCGGCGCAAAGCGCCTGCGGAATGGAGGTTAAAATGGCAAATCTGACCATTGAAAAAGTAATCGGGAGAGAAATTATTGATTCCAGAGGTAATCCGACTGTTGAGGCAGAAGTTGTTTTAACGGACGGAACCGTAGGAAGAGGCATGGCACCAGCGGAGCTTTCTACCGGCGAGTTCGAAGCGCTGGAGCTGCGTGATCAGGATAAATCCCGATTTGGCGGCAAGGGTGTTTTAAAGCCGTCAACAATATCAATACTGTAATCAACGATGTACTCTGTGGAGTAGATGCATTTGACACTTATAAAGTAGATGCTGCGATGATCGAAGCAGACTGGAACAGAGGATAAATCAAACTTGGCGCAAATGCGATTCTGGCAGTATCCATCGCAGCGGCTGCAAGGCGGCAGCACAGTCCTTAAATATTCCGCTGTACCGTTTCCTGGGCGGCGCAAACGGAAATCGGCTTCCGGTTCCGATGATGAACATCTTAAACGGCGGCGCACATGCAGCAAACACCGTAGATGTACAGGAGTTCATGATTATGCCGGTTGGCGCAAAGAGCTTTTCCGAAGGACTTCGCTGGTGTACAGAAGTATTTCATGCACTGCAGGCTTTGTTAAAGTCCAGAGGCCTTGCAACCTCCGTTGGCGATGAGGGCGGTTTCGCACCGAACCTTGGCAGCGACGAAGAAGCAATCGAAGTTATTCTGGAAGCGATCAAGAAGGCAGGTTACGAGCCGGGAACCGATTTCGTTCTGGCAATGGATGCAGCTTCCAGTGAATGGAAAGGCAGCAGGAAGGGGGAATATGTGCTTCCGAAGGCTGGCACGAAGTTCACCTCCGAAGAACTGGTTGCACACTGGAAAAAGCCCTGTGTGAAAATATCCGATCGACTTCGATTGAAGATGGTCTGGACGAAGAGGACTGGGAAGGCTGGAAGCATATGACAGCGGAACTTGGACAAAGTACAGTTAGTCGGTGACGACCTGTTTGTTACCAATACAAAGCGTCTGCAGAAGGGGATTGACCTTGGTTGCGGCAATGCGATTCTGATCAAGTTAAATCAGATCGGCAGCGTATCCGAAACCCTGGAAGCGATCAAGCTGGCACAAGGCAGGTTATTGTGCAATCACCTCCCACCGTTCCGGCGAGGACAGAGGGACACCACAATCGCAGACCTGGCGGTTGCATTGAATACCTGCCAAATCAAGACCGGTGCACCCAGCAGAAGTGAACGTGTTGCAAAATACAACCAGCTGCTGCGAATCGAAGAAGAGCTTGGCAAGGCTGCCTGCTATCCTGGGAAGGCGGCTTTCGGCAGAAAAAGCTGACATCTGAGAGGTACTACGATGAGTCAACAGGCATTTTGGTGTTTCTGAAAATGGATAAGCGGAATCTGTTCGTACAGATGGCACTCCAGTGCACCGGTGCTGGCGGGAATCAAGGTTTCAATCTTCTGATCATCGAGGAAAGATACTGGAAGGAACTGTGTTTTCTGCTGCGCAATTCCGAAATGTGTGCCAGAAAGCTGTACCGCTGCAGAGATAAGATTACCCTGTTGCTGTACCGCAGAGAAGAACTGGAGCAATGGGTAAAAACGGTACAGGTCGAAGCCCCGCTTTTAAAAGAGATCGGCTACGACAGCGTGGAGCTGCACCGGATTTTCAAAAACTGGAACAGCGGATCGGCGGGCACGGAAACGGTGAAATGCCTTTCCTCATGAGCTGGGGCTGCTGCTGGGATATCCGGCAGAGGACGTCCGGGGCTTTATGGGGATCGGATATAAAAAGTGTCTTTATACAGGCTATTGGAAGGTCTACGAGAAGGCGGAGGAAAAGATTGCACTGTTTTCAGAATACGACAGAGCGATGGATCTAGCCCTTTCTATGGCGTATGAAAGACAGAATATTTTAAAATTAAAAGAAGTTTTTTGAAGTCGACAGTCAGGAGAAAAAGCTGGCTGTCTGAATACGAGAGGAGTAGGAAAATGAGCAAGGTATCCGTAGTATACTGGTCCCAGTCCGGCAACACAGGCGATGGCAGAGGCTGTTGCAGCCGGCATCACAGAAGCAGGAAAAGAGGCAGAGGTTGTTTATGTTTCAGACGTAAACGTTGCAGATTTAACTGCAGAAAAAGCATTTGCATTGGGCTGCCCCGCAATGGGCGCAGAAGTTCTGGAAGAGGGCGAGTTCGAGCCTTTCATGGAGAGCATTGACGGCTCCATCTCCGGCAAGACCATCGCACTGTTTGGTTCCTACGGATGGGGCGACGGACAGTGGATGCGCGAGTGGGCAGAGCGCGTGACCGGTGAAGGCGCAACCGTAGTAAACGGCGAGGGCTTAATCTGCCAGGAGACACCGGACGATGCAATGATCGAGGAGTGCAAAAATCTCGGCAAGGCGCTGGCTGCAAACGCCTGAGAACTTTAAAACAAAAAGATTCTCCATAATTTCCTGTTTGATAAAATTTTTGACACAGCAAAAGGACAGTTACCATGAAGGATAGCTGTCCTTTTGTTGTACTATGACAGATAAAGAAGGTGCTTTGGCAGATTCTCGCGCCGAGGCGCGGTTGCTTTGGCAACCATCTGCCTATGCGCCGAGTACACATCCTATTGTCAGGAATAAAAAAAGACATCACCCTGCGGGAATGCCTTTTTCGATGGATGTTCGCTGCTTCGAACAACAGAATATGCACTTTGGAAAAAGATTATTGTTTATCGCGGTTTTCCAGAACGTGTTTTTTGATTGCGGCGAAGCTTTCCGGGCTGATGACATGCTCCATGCGGCAGGCATCACTGACGGCTGTCCCGGGATCGACGCCGAGCTGAATCAGCCAGCCGGAAATCAGTTCATGACGTTCATAAATCATTTCAGCAATCTGACGGCCGGTATCGGTCAGATAGATAAACCCTTCTTTGGTTACGGTAATATGGTTCTTTTCGCGTAGGTTCTTCATAGCGACACTGACGCTGGATTTTTTGAAGCCGAGTTCTTCTGCGATATCTACAGAGCGGACAACTGGATGGGTCTTGCTCAGGACAAGGATCGTTTCCAGATAGTTTTCCGCGGATTCATTTACTGCCATGGGATCACATTCCTTTCTGATGCTGTGCGCCTGCAACAGCATTTATAATAGTATAGCATGGATTTGTACGGTATTCAATTGAAAAAAAAGAAAACAGGACGAAAAAGATCTGTGAGGAAAGAATAAAATTTTGCAAAAGTACAAAAATAGACTGGGAAAAATGGTCTCTTATGGTAATATTGAATATATTACAAGAATAAACACAGGGGGAAGATTTCATGGCAAAAGAAATGATTGCAATGCTGCTTGCAGGCGGACAGGGCTGCGTCTGTATGCATTGACCCAGAGACTTGCAAAGCCTGCCGTTCCGTTTGGTGGAAAGTACCGGATTATCGATTTCCCGCTTTCCAATTGTGTCAATTCCGGGATTGATACCGTAGGTATTCTGACACAGTATCAGCCTATGGTGCTGAACGAATATATTGGAAACGACAGCCCTGGGATTTGGACCGCTTAATTGGAGGCGTGCATGTTCTGCCGCCTTATCAGAAGGCATCCGGATCCGACTGGTATAAGGGAACAGCTAACGCAATCTATCAGAACATCCCGTTTATCGAGCGCTATAATCCCAAATACGTCATCATCCTGTCCGGCGACCAGATTTGCAAACAGGACTACAGCGATTTTTTACGCTTCCATAAAGAAAAGGGCGCAGAATTTTCCGTTGCTGTTATGGAAGTACCGTGGGAAGAGGCATCTCGTTTCGGTTTGATGGTAACGGACGAAAACGACAAGATCACCGCATTCCAGGAAAACCCAAGGAACCTAAGTCAAATCTGCGTCGATGGGAATCTACATTTTCAACTGGGATGTTTTAAAGAAATATCTGATCGAGGATGAGGCGGATCCGAATCTGAAAACGATTTCGGCAAAAACGTCATTCCGAGCCTGCTGCGTGATGGCAGAGATATGTACGCTTATCATTTCAGCGGCTACTGGAAAGACGTCGAACCATCAGCCTCTCTGGGAAGCAAACATGAGGTCCTCGATCCGGAGCACAGCGGCATTGACTTATTTGAGGATGACTGGAAAATCTACAGTCGAAACAGTGGGAAAACCGGTCACAGAATTTTGGATACCGGCGTTGTGGAAAATTCCATGGTGACGGACGGCTGCAGGATCGCAGGACATGTCAAGCATTCGATCCTGTTCTCCGGTGTATCGGTAGAAGAGGGCGCTGAGATCGAAGATGCAGTTGTAATGGGAGGCACCGTCATCAAAAAGGGCGCATCCGTCAAACACTGTATTGTTGCAGAAAATGTCGTGATCGGCGAAAACGCGGTTGTAGGGGAGATGCCGAAAGACGGCGCAGGCAGCGTTGCAACCATCGGTTCCGGTGTTTATATCGGAGACGGCGCAAAGGTCGGCCCTGCAGCGATGATCGATCAAAATGTAAAGGATGGTGAAGAACAATGGTAAACTCCAATGCGAACGCGCTGGGAATTATTTTCCCCAACAGCTATGATGGTTTGGTTCCGGAGCTTGTCACGGAGCGTCTGATGGCTTCCATTCCATTTGCCGGCCGTTACCGTATGGTGGATTTTATCTTATCCAGTATGGTCAATTGCGGAATCGACAATGTTTCTCTGATCGTCCGTAAAAATTATCACTCTCTGATGGATCATCTCGGCTCCGGCAGAAATGGGATTTAACCCGTAAATACGGCGGACTCAATATCGTGCCTCCGTTTGCTTCCAATACCGTGTGAAAGTATACAACGGAAGAATCGAAGCATTGGCGAGCATTCTGGATATGTTAAAGGATGCGAGAGAAAAATATGTCGTGATGTCTGACGCTAACCTTGCGGTAAACTTCGATTTTACAGCGATGCTGGAGCAGCATATCGAAAGCGGTGCGGATGTGACGATCGCATATAAGAAGCAGGAAATTCCCGTCGGAATGAAAAAGCCGTTTGATATTACAAAGGATCTGTACTACACGTTTGAACTGGACGATGACGGCAGAATCCGTCAGCTGCGGATCAATCGGAGGACGAGGGAGTTCAGAACCTTTCCATGAACATTTACATCATTGAAAGGGAATTTCTGGTACATATGATCAGCGAAGCCTATAGTAAGGGGCATGGTTTATTTTGACCGTGATCTGCTGGCACCGAACCTGGAGCGTCTGAATGTCAGAGGCTTTGAATTTAATGGCTATCTGGCGCGCATCCCAGTGATATCAAGAGCTATTTCGATGAGAATATGAAGCTGTTAGAGGATGAAAATCTGGACGGTCTGTTTGGCGGCAACCCGATCTACACCAAGATTCGTGACGACAACCCGACCGTTACATTCAGGGCTCCAAAGCGAAGAACATCATGTCCGCAGACGGTTTGCATCATCGAAGGCGAAGTGGAGAACAGTATTCTGTTCCGTGGCGTCAGAATTGCGAAAGGTGCTAAGGTGAAAAACTGCGTCCTGATGCAGGATACAATCGTTGGCGAGGGCGCTAATGTAGAATATGTCATTACGGACAAAAACGTAACGATTTCAGCAGGAAAGGAAATCAAAGGGAGCGGACAGCTTCCCTGTATATGTAGCAAAGTATCGCAGTGTATAAATGGAGGATTCCTATGGAAGCTTTCCGGATATGGCTGCAGGAGGAGCCGACGCTGTTTTTAGGAGCAGCGGCGGCTCTGATGCTTATGAGCGCAGCCTTATGAGAGGCAGAGAGAACATAAAACAACACAGACATTGATGTTAAAAGGCGGGACGACGCTGATTGCAGCGCTTGTCGCGGGCGCAGCGGTATGGCAAAGAGAACAGCCTGGCAAAGATGCTTTGTGCTGGCGCGACGCTTTGCTGTGCGGTCGCGGACGTCTTGCTGGAACAGATTTTTAATTTCGGCGCGTGCGTGTTTGCATTGGGGCATATCTGCTATCTGGCGGCGTATTTTTCCGAAGCGCATTTTAGCATCGCTACAGCGGTCAGCCTTGTCGTTTTGCTGGCGGGGATGTACCTGATACACCGAAAACATACCATCGGAAAAAGCGGCAGGGAGATTTTGTCTGTTGTGGCCTATGGGCTGGTTCTGAGTGCGATGACGGCGGGCGCGATTACCTATTGCCTACAGGAGCAAAGTTTTGGCAGCATGCTCACGGCTTTTGGCGCGGTTGGATTTTTCATTTCAGACAATATTCTGATCTGGCGGCTGCTAAGCGGCTACGAAAGCCGCCTGCAGGGCGCGGTGCTGCTGCTGTTTTATTACGGCGGTGTCTTTTTGATTGCGGCAGGGCAGGTAGTTGGATAAAAATAACGTTTACTTTACGTGTATTTTTTGTATGATAGGTTACAGCGTGAAAGCAGAAATTCCTCTGTGCAGGAGGCATCTATGGTGGAAAGGGCGCTGGCAAAAACAGAGGCAGCAGATAGGATCGAAAATGGAGTTTGAACATTATATCCAGCAGGGACAGCAGAAGCTGCGCTGGCTACACCACAGGAACGTGTGCGGCGCTGGCGGGAAAGGCTGCCGTCCGGATGCTGCTTGGCGGACAAAAAACAGAAGAAATTTCCGTCCTGACGCCGAAGGGGCTTTGGGTCACGACGGCGGTGGAAGAAATTCAAAGCGGCGACGGCTGGGTCAGCTGTGGCGTGCGCAAGGACGCAGGAGACGATATCGATGTCACCGCGCAGTCTCTGATCTGTGTCAAAGCAAAAAAACGGCGGGAACCAAGATCGTTATCGACGGAGGCATCGGCGTCGGCAGGGTGACAAAGCCAGGGCTGGAACAGCCGGTCGGCGCAGCGGCGATCAATTCTGTCCCGCGGCGGATGATTTTGCAGGAGGCGGAGGCAGGACGCCTGGACCGAAGGCTATGAGGGCGGACTTTGCTGACGGTATTTGTGCCGGACGGGAAGCACGCAAAAGACCTTCAATCCGCAGCTTGGCATCAGGGCGGAATATCGATTCTCGGAACGACCGGGATTGTTGAGCCGAAAAGCGTGCAGGCGCTTGTGGATACCATCGGTCTGGAAATACGTCAGCGAAGGGCATTGGGAGAAGAGGCACTTTTACTGACACCGGGCAATTACGGCATGGAATTTTTAAAGGATCGACCAGAATTTGCCTCCATGACGCCGGTACAGTTTCCAATTATATCGGAGAAGCCTTCGATTTTGCAGTCAGCAGCGGATTTTCAAAGGTCATATTGGTGGGGCACATTGGCAAGCTTGTCAAGCTGGCGGGTGGTATTATGAATACGCATTCCAGGGTCGCAGACTGCCGGTGTGAGCTGTTCGCCGCCCATGCCGCACTGGCGGGCGTAAGCCGGGATGCGATCGGCAGACTGATGGAGGCTGCGACGACGGACGCCTGTCTGGAAATTCTGGATGAGGAAGGTAAAAAAGAAGCGGTCATGCAGAGTCTGATGAAAAAGATCGGACAGCATGCAGCGCACCGGCTGGGCGGTACGGTGGAAGTTACGGTTCTGGTGTTCAGCAATCGGTTTGGGTGTTAGGAGAAACTCAGTGTCAGGAAATATAAAGGGGATTTTTTACGGGTCACGGGTCCGGGAGATCCGGAGCTGATGACGGTCAAGGCGGTACGCATTTTGAAGGAAGCAGACGTCATCGCAGCGGCACGTGTGATGGGAAAACAGAAAACCGCGCTGGAAATTGCAAAGCAGGCGGTCTGCCGGGAGAAGTCGTCAAGGACGGCCTTTTGGAAAACGAGGTTATGGATATTTCACAACTGTGATTGTAAAGGAGTAAAGAAGTGGTTCATTTTGTTGGGGCAGGCTGCGGCGCGCCGGATCCGATCATTGCGGGGACGCAGACTTCTGGAAGAAGCGGATGTCATATTTATGCGGGCAGCCTGGTCAATCCGGCACTGCTCGGGTTTGCAAAAAAGATTGCAGGAATTTACAACAGCGCGCAGATGACGCTGGAAGAAGTGATTGCCGTCATGGAAGAGGCGGAAAGCAGACAGCAGATGACAGTGCGGCTGCATACGGGTGACCCGAGCCTGTACGGGGCAATTCGAGAGCAGATCGACTGCCTGAAAGAGCAGGAGATTTCTTACGATGTGACGCCTGGCGTTTCGAGCTTCTGTGGTGCTGCAGCAGCTCTGGATGCAGAATACACGCTGCCGGGCATTACGCAGAGCGTGATCATTACCCGGATGGCGGGGCGGACGCCGGTGCCGGAAGCAGAGTCGATCGCCTCCCTTGCGGCGCACGGCTGCGCGATGGTCATTTTCCTGAGCGCCGGGATGCTGGAGGGACTACAGCGCGAGCTGTTAAAGGGCGCTTACACGGAGCAGACACCGGCAGCGATTGTATACAAAGCAAGCTGGCCGGAAGAGCGTACGCTGCGCTGTCCGTTGGGAAACCTTGCCCGGTGTGGGAAAGAAGCTGGCATATCCAAAACGGCGCTTGTAATGGTCGGAAATTTCCTCGGGGATGTTTATGACAGATCGTGTCTGTATGACCCGGCGTTTACGACAAAGTACCGGCAGGGCACGGATACGGAAGGAAACGCAAATGAGTAATCATATCATCTGTTTCAGCCCAAGCGGCGCAACGCTCGGGCTGAGGATTCTGGCGGGAGAGGATGTCTTTGCTGCAGACTGGGAACTTACACAGTGTTTCGGAGCAGATCACGAAAGTCTGTCGGACTGGACAAAGCGGGTTTTTCAGCCGGGCAACAATCTGCTTTTTATCGGTGCGACAGGAATCGCCGTACGTGCGATCGCGCCTTATGTCCGGGAAAAACAAAGCGATCCGGCTGTGGTCGTGATGGATGAAAAGGCAAACTGGTGCATCCCGATTTTGTCCGGGCATCTCGGCGGAGCAAATCTTCTTGCCAATAAGCTTGCGAAAATGACAGGCGCGCAGGCGGCGATTACGACGGCAACAGATGTGCGGGGCGTCTGGGCGGTGGACAGCTGGGCGAAACAGGAAGGGCTGACGGTTTGCAAATCCTTCCGGAATTAAAAGAAATTTCTGCAGGGCTTTTGCAGGGACAGACCAAAAAGCTGTTCAGCGAATTTCCCATTTCCGGAAGCTGCCGGAGGGGCTTGTTTTTCCGATGCAGCGTCCTGCGATATTTATATCGGAATCCACAGGCTGACAGACCGAAAGCAGGAGCCTCTTTATCTGATTCCTGCAGCGCTGATCGCAGGAATCCGGATGCCGGAAAGGTGCACGGCGGGAACAGCTGGATGCGCTGTTTGAGGAAGTGCTGGAGCAGAACAATGTCTGGCAGCACAGGCGGTTCAGAAAATATGCAGCATCGATTTAAAAAAAGAGGAACCGGGGCTGCTTTTATTTTGTGCAGAACATGGTATTTTGCTGGAAACCTATGATGCGGAAACGCTCGAAACCTGGACGGGGAGTTTACCGCATCGGCATTTGTCAGTCAGGTGACGGGCGTGGACAATGTCTGTGAACGGAGTGCCATGGCGGGCAGCCAAAATGGGAAAATTCTGATTTCCAAAATGGCGAAAAACGGCGTGACGGCGAAGATTTGTACTGGACGAGGTCAAAATTTCCTTCTAAAGCGAATGGTATCCTGAAAATTCTATTTTGTGGGAAGAAATTTCAGGATAGTTGTATGCAGTGAAATATCGATTGACGGAGAGAAAAACGATGAAACGTCTTTTGTAGTAGGGGCTTGGGCCTGGCGGCAGGGATGGTATGACGCTGGAGGCAAAAAAGCGCTGGAACGTCAGAAGTAATCTGCGGCTATACCGCCTATGCGGATTTAATCCGGAAGATTATCCGGAGAAGGAATATCTGGTCAGCGGTATGACAAAAAGAAGTCGAACGCTGTCATATGGCGCTTTTGGCAGCGCAGGACGGAAAAACGACGGCAATGATCTGCAGCGGGGATGCAGGCGTGTACGGAATGGCAGGGCTCGTACTGTCGTTGGCAGAAAAGTATCCGAGACGGAGGTTGTGATCGTTGCGGGCGTGACAGCGGCGCTTTCCGGGGCAGCTCGGCTGGGCGCACCGCTGATGAACGATTTTGCCGTGATTTCCCTGTCCGACCTTCTGACGCCAAAAGGACGTGATCGAGAAGCGGCTCCGTGCGGCGGCGCGGGAGATTTTCCATTTGTCTGTACAATCCGTCGAGCAAAAGCGGGCGGACTATTTAAGCTGGGCGTGCCGGATTGTATCCGAGTATTATGCACCGGATACGCCCTGTGGCTGGGTGCGGATGATCGGAAGACAGGATGAAGAGAAAGAAAACCTGTACGCTGCAGGAGCTTACCAAAGAGCAGGTGGATATGTTTACGACGGTCTTTATCGGCAGCAGCAGGACAAGCTTCCAAAACGGTCTGTTGGTAACAAAGCGCGGCTATGAAAAGCGGGTGGCGGTCAATCGGGCAGGCGGAAAGGAAAAGCTCAGAATCCTGCTGTTTGGCGGAACAACGGAGGGCAGAGAGCTGGCACTAACGTCTGTTGACTCTTCCAGTCATTTTCAAAGTCAGTGTAGCAACTCCATATGGAGAGGAACTGCTGCAGGATCTGCCGCAGGCAACGATTCTGGCAGGGCGGATGAATCGGACACAGATGGAGCAGGAGATGGAAAAGGGCTATGATCTTGTGATTGATGCGACCCATCCCTATGCGGCAGAGGTGAGCGAAAATATCCGTCAGGCAGCGCAGCAGGAGCAAATCCGTCTGCTTCGGGTTTGCCGGAGAGCTTCAAAGGTCGGCAGTGACTGTTACTGGGTGCAGGATGCAAAGGAAGCGGCAGGACTGTTGCAGACGCTTTCTGGAAATGTCCTGCTGACGACGGGCAGCAGAGGAGGCATTTGGGCGTGGAAAAAGGGCTCTATGTGCGGGTGCTTCCCTCAAGAAGCGCTTGATCTGTGCGAAAAAGGCTCAGATTCCGCACAGCCACGATTGCCTGCAGGGACCTTCACAACTGCGTTAAATATTGCGCTGATGGAGCAGTACCATATCGGCATCCTCGTGACGAAGGATGGCGGCAAAAAATGGCTTTCTGGAAAAACAGGAGGCTGCGCGTTCTGCAGAAGGCTGCGCTTGTCGTGATTGGCAACCGACGCAGGAAGAAGGGTATTCTGTAGAAGAAGCCTGGAACCTTGTACTGAGAGCCTGTATGCAAAAGGAGGTGCTGTGGAATGAGAAAACGACAGTCGTTGGAATGGGACCGGCAGCCAGTCCTGCCTGACACTGGAAGCGTTGGAAGCGTTACGCAAAGCAGACCTGATTGTCGGGGGCAGGGCGCCTGCTTGAAACACTTCCGGAGGGATGCTCGAAGAATCGGAAATTAGCGGTTTCCGCCCAGGCGGTCTGTGATGCAGTGTATGGTTCTGACAGCAGCTTTCCTGCGTGGTCTGTACCGGGGACACCGGCTGTTACAGCCTTTGTACCGGGCTTGGAAAATACTGGGACGGAGAGCTCTCCATTCTGCCCGGGATCGGAAGTATGTCCTATTTGGCTGCGAAACTGCAGCTGCCGTGGCAGGACTGGAAAGTGGTGAGTGCCCAAGAGCCTGTGATCCTGTTGCGGCAGTTACAGAAAATCCGGAAGTATTTTTTTTGACCGGACCGGACAATACGGCGCAGGAACTTTGCAGACAGCTGATGCAGGCGGGATTTGGCGGGTGCCGGGCGTATGTCGGAGAAAAGCTTTCCTATCCGGAAGAACGGATTGTGTCCGGAACAGTTCGGAAATAGCAGAAAAGATATTTTACGCAACAATACGTA
>VOFB01004661.1_pt1 | contig 16869 bp, 15 predicted proteins | sample 5384141 | NCBI WGS metagenome assembly VOFB01 (sample SAMN12384721, study PRJNA508395) | human gut metagenome | isolation source: healthy gut A | host: Homo sapiens | reverse complement strand
TCTCGAAGACGAGTTCGGCGTTCCGCTTTTTTATACACAAGGGAAGGAATATAGTTTTATCAGAATATGGCAAGTATCTTCAAAAAAATTGTGCCCATTCTTAAAGAGCTTGATGAAATTCCTGAGATGCTTCATACTATGGCAAACTTGTCAAACGAAACGATTCATTTAAACGTTTTGGCGTCTTCTGTTTTTTGACGGAAGCTATTGTAGAGTATAAAAAGAATCATCCTCTGTTTGTCTGAGAGATGATATAAAATTTGAATTTTTGCAGAATAACCGTGAGGATATATATGATATTCAGATACAATTTTCTCCGTGGTTATTGCGATAGGGCAAAGAATAGCGCTGTGTCTGACGGAATGTATAAAATAATCGGACTTCCGTAAATGATTGTACTTATACGGCAATACCGGACTATATGATGAACATTAAATTATAGTATATCAGAGAATAAACGATTTTAAAAAGAATTAACTATATACAGATTATAAGACAGATTGAGATAAAATTACGTAATATATTACGAAACCGATTACAAAATAGATTATAAAACAGATTTTTTAATACGGATTTTGGAACAGGTTTATAAAACAAACCACTGAGTTCTCTAAGAACGGTGGTATAAAGGTCTGAAGGAATGAAACTAAATAACAGAAAGCATGCTTTAGGTTTTATTGCTTCCGTGACTTATCGGACAAGAAGAAGCTGCTGTATAATACGGCTATTAATACGTCGTTAGTTACTGATTGACTTATTTGACTGATATGTTATATACTGCATTCATATATAAACATTTCTAATCATTATTAACTGCGATTTCTTTTTTGTAGGATAGTGGGTCAATATAGTATTAAGAAGCCGCATTCTTTTAAATATTGTTTCCATTTCTCCCAGTCTATATAAATGTGTCAGAAAATCCATATTTTCAATTCACTGATAATTCAGTATCGTTATAAAGTTCGTAAATTGACGGTGGTGAAAACTGAGTTTGACTTTTTATCATCCGTAATAATTTTTTCCTTTAAAATCAAAATTTAATCCTTCTTTTGTTTTCACGGAATATTTACTTTATAGTCGCTGTCGTCAGTACATCGGTCAAAAATAGTATCAACTGCAAAAACGAAGAAGTTTCCTTTCGGATGATAAATAGATCTTTTATTTTTTCGCAAAATTTTTACACAAATTTATATCGGTAAATAATGAAACAGAGCCTGACGGAATAAAAATATAGTTGAATTTCTCTTCCAACTGAATACTCTATAATATCTTTTTGTATAACCTTTGCGTCAGGCGCTTTCTGTTTCAGCTTCGCCAGCATTTCTTCTGATAAATCCATTCCGCTGATGTCGAAGCCGCGCTCTAAAAAAGGGATCAAAAAATCTGCCGCTTCCGCACAACGGTTCTAATATTTTCATGTTCTTTTTGCGTAGGAAAATAAACTGTAATTCGTCTTCCGGTGGAGTTTTGTGTAAAATTTCATACATTTCTGTACATAAGTGTCCGTAATAGTTTTGGGGTTGTTTTATTCATTTCTATTTTCTCCAATTATGCCTGACTATTTAGATAATAAAATATAGTTCGGTATATTTCGGTCATAATACGGTCTGATAAATTCATCTTCTTTTTCAATACAATGCTATAATTAGCTTTTATTTATGGCAGCAAATATCTATACATATATCTACAAAGAAGTACTTTTCGGAACGCAAATTGACCGGAAAGCAAATACAGAGTACATTAATTTTAAAAGTTTGTCAAAGAAGAATACACGCTTATAATGCAAATATGTATAACTTTACGCTTTTAATTTATCCGCAAAGTCAGACATAACTTCGGAGATTTTAATCTGCTGGGGACAGACTGCCTCGCAACTTCATCCCACGCATGACGATGGTTGTTTATCGGACGGAAGAGCCGCAAGTGCCATTGGCGCGAGGAATCCTCCTCCGGAGAATATATGTTCATTGTAAAGAGAGAGAAGATGCGGAATATCAAGTTCCCTGAGGACAATGAGAAGTGCAGTACCGGCACGCTGTGCAGGAGAGCGATTTTTTTAGTCATTTCGTCCGCTATTCTGAGCAAAATATCAAATTCATTATCCGATAACGGTTTTTTCGGTTTCAAATGTTTTTATATTTTGTTTCAGCTGTTCAAAATCAGACATTCCTGACAGCGTAACACAAATATCCGGATTGTCTGGAGAAAACGGAAGGCCCACTCCGTAACCGTTTCATCGGGACGCAGAGTTTTCAATTCATCTTCATAGTTTTTCGGCAGTGATGTCAGCTTTCCTCCGCGCAGCGGTTCCATTACCCAAACCGGAAGCTTCCACCTCCGCAAAAGCTCGACTTTGGCTTTTGCATCTTGAAAATTCCAGTCAACCCAGTTAATCTGCAGCTGACAAAATTCCATATCTTTTTCCGTAAGCGTCAAGAAAAACGCTTTATAACGCTGTAACTTCCGTGAGCTGAAAATCCGAGATGTTTGATTCTGCCGTTTTTTCTTCTGAGAAACAAGGTAATCATGTATACCGTGCTCGGGATTAAGATATTCATTAATATTTAATTCGCACACGTTGTGAACGAGATAAAAGTCAAAATAGTCTACCCGGCATTTTTCAGCTGTTTCTCAAAAATTTCCCGGACTTTGTCCATGTTGGACAAATCGTCCCCGGGGAATTTTGTTTACAAGCATGTAGCTGTTCCGGGAATATTTTTCAAGAGTTTTTCCGATAACAATTTCAGATTGGCCGTTATGATATCCCATGCGGTATCAAAGTAGTTGACGCCGTTTTTAGGGCATATTCTACCATATTTTCGGTCTGAACTTCATCAATGGCTGAGTAATCTCCGTTTTCAATAGGAAGACGCATTGTACCCATACCGAGAGCTGATAGCTTTAATCCTTGAAAATCCTTGTAAATCATTTTGTTATTCCTTTCTTTTATAAAATATGAGTTTTTGGCTGGCAAATTGATAATTTATTCAAGCCGTATGAAATGATATTAATCTTGCTTATATTTTACAATAAAATTTTTAATATTACAACAGCGAACAATAAAAAATATTAAACTTTGTTTCGGCTTTTGTGTCTATTTCCTTAGCAAACACATGGACAGCTATTTATTTAATTAAAAACGAGAATTTCATATTTACCTATTGACAAAGTAGGTAAATGGTGATATACTATTAACATACTGATTAAATAGGTTATTCAGAATTGATGAAAGGAAAGTCTTTGCAGGGCCAAAGGCATGGTATTATTTATGACGGTTTATGCAGATAACGCCGCTACAACAAAAACAAGTGAAACGGCTTTAAAAAGCTATGCTTCCATATATGAGAGAAATTTACGGAAATCCGTCAAGCCTCCATACGTTGGGACAAACGGCTGCCGAAGCTCTGTTCTCCGCAAGGAAGAAATTTGCCAGATTTTCTCGGCTGCCGGCCAAGAGAAATTATCTTTACATCAGGAGGAAGTGAAGCGGATAATCAAAAGCAATTTTGTCTGCTGCCGCAATCGGTGAAAAAAAGGGAAAGAAGCATATCATTTCAACCTCGTTTGAACATCATGCGGTTTTGCATACGCTTGAAAAGTTGAAAAACGCGGCTTTGAGATAACAATGCTTGATGTTCACTGTGACGGGCTTGTACGTACGGAAGAACTGGAAGCTGCAATACGTGAAGACACATGCTTAGTTACTGTTATGTACGCAAACAATGAGATTGGAACAATTCAGCCGATTTCTGAAATCGGAACGATTTGCCGAAATCGAGGTATAATATTTCATACGGACGCAGTTCAGGCTGCAGGACATGTTAATATAGACATTGCCGCGCAAAATATTGACATGCTTTCACTGTCAGGCACATAAATTTCACGGACCTAAAGGTGTTGGTGTACTTTACGCAAAATCAGGAATTCCGCTTGTGAATATAATTGAGGGCGGAGCTCAGGAACGCGGCAGACGGGGAGGTACGGAGAATGTTCCTGCAATTGTAAGTGCTGCCGCAGCATTTCAAGAAGTTAATTGAGAATCTTGACAAAATGCTGAGTATATATCCGCTCTTCGAGACCGGCTTATAAAAGGTTTGTCAAAAATACCTCATTCGAGTCTTAACGGAGCTTTGTCGCCGCGCCTGCCGGGAAATGTCAGCTTTTGTTTTGAAGGAATAGAGGTGAAGCTATACTTCTTATGCTTGACGGAAAAGGCATTTGTGCATCATCAGGATCGGCATGCACATCCGGCTCGCTCGATCCGAGTCACGTTTTGCTTGCTATAGGACGAAGGCATGAAATAGCTCACGGTTCTTTGCGGTTGACATTATCTCACGAAAATACACCTGATGAAATTGATTATATAATAGAATCAGTCATCGAAACGGTGGGACAGACTGAGAGAAATGTCGCCGCTTTGGCATGATAAATGCGCCGGAAGGAAGCCCTTTGAACTTTAATTATTTGAGCGAAGAACGAATAATATCTTGATGTTACTTGATGTTACTTGATGTTACCTGATGTTACCTGATGTAATCCGATGTTACCTGATGCTATCCGATGCTATCTGGTGCTATCTTGATATTATTTTGATGTTATTCTGATGCTGTCGGCATGTCGCGGAAACTGGCCTGACTTTCTTAATTTGAATCACTGGATTTAGATAAAATCTCGGTATATTGAATTTTGTGGTCACGGCGCCGGAGCTTGATTGTCACGGCAGTATGGCAAGACATCTTTTTAGAGATAAACAGGAGGAAAAAATATGGCACTTTATACAGAAACTGTAATGGATCATTTTACAAATCCGAGAAATATGGGTGAAATTAAAGATTTTGACGGAGTCGGAGAAGTCGGAAATGCAAAATGCGGTGATATAATGAAAATATATCTTAAAATTAAGGATAATATTATTGAAGATGTGAAGTTTGAAACCTTTGGCTGCGGTTCCGCGATAGCCTCAAGCTCCATGGCGACAGAAATGATAAAGGGCAGGACGGTTGACGAGGCTCTTAAGGTTACTAATAAAGACGTAGTAAATGCGCTCGGCGGTTTGCCGGCACATAAGCTTCACTGTTCTGTGCTTGCCGAAGAGGCTATAAAATCTGCTGTGCGCGACTATTATGACAGAAACGGAATTGCGTATGAAAAGAAAGATTTTCCCGATTGTGAAGGCTGTCAGGCATGCAGAATGGTTTGATTTTTAAAGAAGGAAATTGATATATCATGATTGTTTCTACAAGGGGTAGATATGCGCTTCGGGTGATGCTTTACCTTGCACGGAGCTGCGGAGATAATTATATACCGCTGAAAGATATTGCCGCGGCTGAGGATATTTCACTTAAATATCTTGAGGGAATTATGTCGTCCTTGTCAAAAGCGAAGCTTGTTGACGGAGCTCATGGAAAGGGCGGAGGTTACAAACTTGCGAAATCTCCCGATAAATATACTGTCGGAGATATTTTGAGGCTGACCGAGAGAAGTCTTACTCCGGTTGATTGTCCTGAGTTTGAAAATGAGCCGTGCAAACATGCGGAAGTATGCTTAACGCTCCCCATGTGGCTTAAACTTGACAGAATGATCAATGAGTTTTTGACGGTATTACACTTTCCGATCTAATAGAAAAAAAGAAATACAGTAAAAAACTATACGGAACTGAGATGTATAAAAAAAAAAATATAAATCCGGGTTTCGGCTGTGCCGGCTCCGGATTTTATTATTTACATACGCGTTATGAAAAATATTATGCGCCATGACAAATCAAGTTACGCATGTTATATGCACGCCTTGCATACGAGCTGCATATTTTAACAAACTACAATATATAAACTTATGAAATACGATTGTCAAACATATCAGCCCTCGTAAACGAGATTATCGCTTATCATTTTGTCCACGTTTTCGGAATTCCACCATGCGCCCGCGATGGCAACATCCGCTGTAACGGTTTTGTTTTCGATGGCAAATACGCATTGTTTTACTGCTTGATAACCTATCTGATATGAATCCTGAGCGACGGCGCCGATAAGCTTTTTGCTCCAGATGATGCCTTCATCCATTCAATTTGCTTAGAGCCTGCGTCAAAGCCGCAGAACATGATATTGTCATATTTTCCTCCTGCCGCCGTGACAGCATCGTATACCTGTTTGACAACGCCTTCATTTGACATGAAAATTGCATTAGCGCCTTTTTTCAAAAAGCGCTTCAAGCGCCGCCTTATATGCATTGTCCGCATCCCCCGGTTTTACTTCCTTTTCAATTTTGTATTTGCCGTTTGTAGTACTGTCTGCGTCTGCAAGTTCCGTAAATTTGTCAATGAATCCCCTGCGCACGGTCGATTCCTGTCTGCGTTTCGTCGTGCTGGATAACACCTACTACATAATTATCGGATGCCGCAATATCGTCTTTTATTACAGCAAAGAAATTTTCTGCTGCGAGTCCGGCTGCGAGAGTATTGCTTGTAGCGACTGATGATACAATAGGATTTTATTCTGCGCGTTGAGAGCTTCTATATCATTTGTCCAAATTCCTGAGTCAAACTGAACTACAGGGATTTTTTGTCGTATGCCTGCGCAAGCATATCTGTAAATCCTTCACCGATTGTCCCCAAAACCATTCCAGCAACGTTATTTGAAAGTGCGGTTTGAACCATTTCCTGCTGTGATGGTAGATCTTTTGCGCTTTCGCTGGCAGGCCCGCGGAAAGTGATCGTATATCCGTATTTCTTTGCAGCATCTTCAGCGCCTGCTTTAACTGACTGCCAAAACGCATGCGATTCGCCTTTGCGATTACCGCAATAGTCTTGTTTTCGCCCGTGTTTCCTCCGGTCTCGCCATTGCCTGAGCATCCGGCAAGCGGAAGTACAGTACCTGCTGCAATAGCAACCGCAGAAGTGTAAACAGTGTCTTTCTTATTTTTTTCATTTGGTTTCCTCCTTTTAATGCCCTTTATCGGGCAGATATACTATTTGTTAACAGAACAGTCCTATGCCTTTCTAAAGTCCGAGAGGAGTATTTCCGTACTTTTTCCTTTTTCTTTTATTTTTTCTTTTAATTTTTGTCTGCTCTTACTCGGTTTTGTTTTTTTGTTTTAATGACATCCATTAGTACGGCAACAACTACTATAATGCCTGTAAGAACATAGGTAACGTAAGTTGAATTGAGATTGAGACTGAATTTTGCAAGAATCATATTCAGACCGTTTCTTATGACGACAAGAAGTGACGCTCGATTACCGAGCCTGTAACAGAAGCGACTCCGCCGGCTGCGCTTGTTCCTCCGATGTAAACTCCTGCAATTGCATCAAGTTCCATTCCGTTTCCTGTTGCCGCTGCGACTGTCGGAAATGACGATGCCCAGAAAATTGCCGCGATTCCGGCGCCGAGCCCGGCAAAGGTGTAAGCAATAATTTTATATTTATCTGTGTTAATTCGGAAAGCCGTGTGGCTTCTTCGTTCTTGAGCCTATTGAAAGAATATAGCGTCCGATTTTATTTTTGTACATAATGTACATGCAGATTAACGTAAAACCGATAATCAAAAAATTCCGGTAGGTATCCCGTTAGCATTTGAAAAGTTTTGTTAAACCATGTTCCGCTTGGGAAAAATATATTTGGATCTGATACGATCAAGGCGGAAAGACCGCGTGATATCATCATTGTTCGAGTTTGCAATAAAAGCCGGCATTTTTTAATTTTGCAATAAGCATTCCGTTGATGAACCCGAAAAAGAGTACCGATGGCAATCATGATAGGAATTGTAAGCCATAAATTCTGACCGAGCAATCCGGAGGTATACATTTTTCCGCTACAACGGCGGAAGCAATGCAGACGGTGCCGATTGAAAGATCTATTCCGCCGGTTGCGATTACAAAAAACCCAACGCCAAGGCTCATGACAGCATAAGGAGCAAGAGACTGAGCCATACTTACAATGTTATATTTATCGACGAAATGAGGATTCAGGGCGAAAAAATACAGCTACAAAAATACAAGGGCAATCAGAATTATTATGTTTTGGCCGATTTTTTCGGAGCCCTTTGAGTATCGGTTGCCGCAAAGATATTTTTTTTATCCATTGTAAACAGTCCTTTCTATTACGAAAATGTGCGGTCAGTTCCGCATGGTTGCATATTTCATTATTTCTTCCTGAGTAGCGTCTGCAATGTCGAGTTCAGCGGTTATACGTCCTTCGCACATGATAATTACGCGGTCTGAAAAGCCGCTGTATTTCAGCCAGCTCCGAGGAAATCATAATGATAGACTTTCCTTCGGCAGCGAGCTTTTCCATGAGTTCGTACATTTCGCTTTTTGCGCCTACATCTATACCTCTTGTGGGCTCATCAAAAATAAATATGTCGGAATTTTTTATCAGCCATCTTGCAACGATTACCTTTTGCTGATTACCTCCGGACAAATTTTTAAGCTCCTGAAACATAGAAGGAGTTTTTTGTCCGCAGAAGGGCATTTGTTTCTGCCGCACTCTTCGCTATTTGCTTATCATCTATCCAGCCAGCTCTTGTAAAATCTGTCAATTGACGCCAGCACTGAATTTTCGGCTACTGATTTTATGAGCAAAAGACCGTAGCGTTTTCTGTCTTCCGAAAGATAGCATATGCCGTTTTTACCGCATGCTCAGGCCGTTTTATACGAACCTTTCTGCCTCGGACGAATATTTCTCCTGAATCTTTCAAATCAGCTCCGTATATTGCGCGCGCCGTTTCTGTCCGTCCTGCTCCCATTAATCCGGCGAATCCGAGAATTTCGCCCTTTCGTAGAGTAAAGGTGACGTCCTTTACTTCATTTCCCGCATTCAAATGCTTGACTTCAAGGACAGTTTCGGCATTTTTGAGGTACGGCGCTTTTTTCCTTTTTTATCTCCGTATATGACTCGTCCGACCATCATCCTTACGATTTCATCCTTAGTTGTATCCTTTGTGTTTACTGTCCCGATGTATTCTCCGTCTCGCATTACAGTTACACGGTCGGAAATCCGGTTGATTTCGTCCATTCGGTGGGAAATATAAATCATACCGATTCCCTTATCGCGCAGGTCGTTCATAATTTTAAAAAAGCTCTTCAACTTCCGGCTGCGTAAGCGCCGCAGTCGGCTCGTCCAGTACGAGCAGCCGGCAGTCGTGTGAAATGGCTTTGGCGATTTCGACCATTTGCTGTTTGCCGACTGTTAGAGTACCGAGCGGAATTTCCGGGTTAATGTTGACTCTATATTACGGAAAAGCTCTCCGGCGTCACAAATCATTTTCGGTCGTCAATCATAAATCCTTTCATCGGCTCTCGGCCGATATATATGTTCTGGGCGACTGTCAGGTGATTCATCATATTGAGTTCCTGATGTATGACGCTGATACCGGCTTTCTGAGATTCGGCTATATTCGCAAATTCAACAGGCTTTCCAAAGAGTTCAATTGTTCCTCCGTCCCTTTGTGGATTCCGCTCAGAACCTTTATAAGTGTAGACTTGCCGGCTCCGTTTTTCTCCCATAAGAGCATGAACCTCTCCGGCGCGCAGCTCAAAACTTGCTGATTTTAAGGCATGAACGCCGGAAAAACGTTTTTCTATACCGGTCATCCGCAGAATAATTTCGTTCATATCGAAAGCCTCCTTTTTCATGAGATTGCAAATCACTGATTTGTACTCTATGAGATAATTGTAGTATAATAATATCTTATTTTCGATTGTTTTACAATGACGATAATTGTCATATTTCCAAAGCAACAAAGTACCATATATCACATTTAATCTTGACAAATTTGTCGAAATTATATATAATAATATTGATAAATAACAAATTTTAAATATGATATGCTAATATGCTAAAGTATTAAAACTGCAAAGGATTACAACGTTTCAGCGAAAAGCCTCTTCAGGCTAATAATTGCATTTTTGGTTACTTCATTAAATGCATGCAGATAAAAAGCTTTTTGCCGAGGAATTGATTATGCTGAAAAAAATAATAGTATTCATGTTTGAACATGTTTGAAAATGAAGCTTTTTCATACGACTTACTCCGTAATTCAAAAATATATTGCCCGAGAGTATTTATTTATACTCTGAATAATTATAAAAATTTACATCCGTGCAGGAGGGAACGGTCTTTTCATGAATGTCACACACATATATAACAGTGAGGAACGACAGCAATATCTGATAGAACATCATTACTCTATTCGCCTTAAACCGCGTCTGCTGTATGCCGGAAAACAGTTTAAGGCAGGCGGATGGGAGGCGGATGAGCACAGCCACAATTTTGCCGAAATGGTGTTTGTCTATGACGGTCACGGCGAGGTTACGGTCGGAGGAATAACGCGCAATGTTTCAAAAGGCGATATCATAATATATAATGCCGGCGTTTTTCATAGCGAAAAAGTCTTGATTCAAGTAGTTTTGAAGTACGTTTTATTGCATATGATAAGCTTGAAATAACCGATCTACCGCCCAATCATTTACTTCCTCCCGACTATGACTTTATATACCCGACAAGCGATATGTATTCCACTTTTGTTCTTTTTTTTTGACAGAATTTTCTCTGAATTTGAGACGAAGGATCAGTTCTTTGCCGAAATTGCTCAGAATCTTTCACGCAATATGCTGCTGTATCTTTTTCAGACTTATAAACGAGTCGGGAAAAGAAAGTGATATTTTAAGGAATAATAAGGTTCTTGACAAAGCTGTCGAATATATTGACAATAATTATAAAAGTGAAATTACGCTTGAGGCACTTGCTTCAAAATGCTTTGTGAATAAATATTATCTTGCGCATCTTTTCACAAGGTTCAAGGGTATTTCGATAGGGAAATATCTTAATTGCAAAACGCTTTGAGGAAGCCAAAGGTTACTCTCCGAGACTGCCATGCCTGTCGGAGACGTTGCAGCCTCATCGGGCTTTAACGATGTAAGCTACTTTTGCCGTGCGTTTAAAAAGGAAACCGGTTCTACACCTCTTGAGTTTAGAAAAAATATGGGTTAGTTTATAGGTGTGCCTCCGATATGCTGTTCTACCGATGTGTTGTTCTACCGATATGCTGTTCTATCGGTATGCTGTTCTATCGATATGTGGTTTTACCGATATGTTGCGATTCCGATATATGGTTGAGCGCGAAGAGAGAATTAGGCTGTTACAGCCCGTAATTATAATCCTGAAAGTTATCTTTTCGGGTACGTGTCAAAAATCGTTCGGATATTGCCGGTAACTGCGTTTAATGCCGTACGGTAAATTTTATATAATAAGTTATTGACTTTTGCATCTGACAAGCTATAATATAACAGTAATAGATTTAACTGCCACCGGGTAGTAAAATGCTTATGCATTCAAATATACACATCGTTAGGTCATAGAAGATGTGTGTCCGGGTTTCTTTAATTTGATTATTATAAAAGGAGGTAAATGTCGTGACATGGATAAGATCTATAATACGTAATTTTCAAGGGAAATTTTGTGGGGGTACTTGTTTTGTATGACCGTTTGTCATTCTTGATTTTTGACAGGGACAAATTACCTTACGCCGACTGCTTCTCTTATAAGGTGTGACGTGCTTTAATTTTCAACGCAAGGGAGCAACCCGATAGGACAGCTGCTTACGGTGTTTTTCAGTGTATTGTATGGAATTATATCGTTTAGTTTCTCCTTATACGGAGGATGATATATATCTCAGCATGACGGCTCCATGGCTGTGTTTGCATTGATTTCATGGCTTCGTAACCCATATAACGCAAATCTGAGGGTCAGGGTAAATCATATAAAAGGAACTGAAGTATGTTTTATGTTATTTCCTGACCGCGGTGGTTACATTTGCTTTTTACTTTATTCTTAAGGCTTTTTAATACGGCGAATCTTGTTTTAGCTTTCAGTTACAACAAGCTTTTTCTTGCGGTTTATCTGACTTTCAGACGGAGTCCGCTGTATGCGCTCGCTTACGCGGCAAACGATATTAATTAATTGTTTTTATGGGTTTTGGCCGCTGCTTTGATTCATATATTTCTGTAATCGTATGTTTTATTATGTTTTTTGCTCAACGATATTTACGGATATATAAACTGGAGGAAAATGAGTAAAAGACAGCAGTGCTGAATTTAATAATGAAATCAATATGGAAGATACGAGTAGGTCATAATGATACTGGTTTTACAAATATTTGCTTATTTGTTCCGTATTCATTACATCAATATATGTAACTTGTAAACTTTCTTTAGCTGATATTGACGCAACTTGTTTAAAATGCTAATATATATACTAAGAGAAGTATTATATAAATTAATTAATGTTGTTTAAGAAAGGAAGCGGAAGATGATAAAAAGATTTTTCGATAGTAACTCCTGAAATAGAGAAGCTTGCCGATATGGCGAGGCTTAATTCCCGGATTGATCCTGATCTATACGATAAATACGCGGTAAAAACGCGGTCTCAGAATATTAAAGGAAACGGAGTTTTGACCGGACTTACCGAAATTTCCCGAAATCATTGCAAAAAAGTCTGATGAAGAAGGAAATTTAATTCCGTGCGACGGAGAACTTTATTATCGTGGAATTAATATTCAGGACCTTATAAACGGATTTGTTTCGGAAGGCCGCTTTGGTTTGAGGAAGCGGTTGTATCTTCTTTTTTCGAGGCTTCCGAGCCAGACGAGCTTGACGCGCACAACGGTATAAATCGGATATTATCGGAGTATTCCGCAGAGCATTTTGCGCGACATAATAATGAAAAACCGAGCCGCGATATTATGAATGCACTCGCCCGCTCCGTACTTACACTTTATTCATATGATGACTGCGCCGACGACGCACAAGCCTGCCGAATGTTCTTCGTCCAGTCCATACAGCTTATTGCAGAGTTTCCTATGACATATGTTATAATTATATTGCATATGAATATTATCATAACGGCATGGGACTTCATATAAATCCTCCCAAACCAGAGCTTTCTACCGCAGAGCTATATCAAGCTTCTCAGGATAGACCAGTCGTATACCGAGACCGAGGCGAAGGTTCTCGATATGGCGCTTGTACTGCATGCGGAGCATGGAGGAGGAAACAATTCAACCTTTACTACTCATGTAACGTCGTCCGGATCTGATACATATTCAACAATTGTAGCGTCGCTTGGATCGCTTAAAGGCCCTAAACACGGCGGCGCCAGCAAAATGGTTGTAGATATGTTTGAGGATATAAAATCTCATGTTAAAAATTGGGATGATGAGGAAAAGAGCGAAAAAATTATCTTGATTTAATCCTGAACAAAAAAGCATTTGATAAATCCGGGTCTTGTTTACGGTATGGGACATGCTATATTCCGTTTCCGATCCGCGTGCGCTAAAGTTTTTCAAGAGATTTGTTGAAAAAGCTTGCCGTGGAGAGAACATGGAAGTGGTACCGAAAGGCTTCACACTAATGTTGAGCGCATTGCGGCTAGGCTTATTGCCAAAAAGGAGCGGAATATTTACAAAGGTGTAAGTGCAGATGTGGATTTTACAGCGGATTTGTATACAAAATGCTTGAACTTCCCCAGGAGCTGTACACACCGCTTTTTGCAACAGCATGTCGCAGGCTGGTCTGCGCACCGTATGGAAGAACTTATAGGAAAAGGTAAAATCATTCGCCCTGCCTATAAGCCGTACGTTCTCATGGAGACTATGTTCGATTGATAAAGCAGTCTGATTTTCAGATTGAAATTGCGATGTTTTTTGCCTGATAAGGTTTAAAGCTGTTATTTAAAATTGTATCTGATTGTCAGATTGCCGTTCAAAACTTAAAGCAATCTGATTTTTGCAGAGCCTATTTTTATAATATAGCTTGTAAGCTTTATTCAGTTATAAATCAATTGCCGAAGCTAAAAATCTGTAAATAATAAAGAGAACCTGAGCATATGCTTCAGGTTCTCTTTATTCTTTCTTTCGTATATGTTTTGCAAGTTATGAGAGAAGTGCATAAATCCAGACCGGATATATCGTCATATACCGCGATGCTGCAGATTTAACTTCCTCTTCCTCGACGATACGGCGCAGCCATCAAAATCTCTGATCATACCTATGTCGTTGTAATTGTCTCCTATCGGTGTTATTGCCTTGCACGGATTTTATATATTTTTAGCTTATGAAGAACTTTGAGATTTGCCTGTACCGGCTCCCGGAATATCTACGCATTGTTCATTTCTGTATGCGGTTATATAGTCTCCGAAAATTTGTTTATTTGATTTGTATATTCGCTTGCTGTTCCGCATTTTCAAACGCGGTGTGGATTATATTGAATCTGAACCTTGAGCAAAAATTTCAGGCGTTACACATATGCCGTCCGCTTTCATCGGTTTGACCTGGTCTGTAGCGGATATTTAATCCAATCGGTATGCCCAACATTTCCATGCCGAGGCTCCGTGACAGCCAGAGCGGGTTCCTTTAGCGAAGAATAAATCGGTAAGCTCTGCAAGCCGCCGAAGTATTCGTGGTATTGCTCCATACGCATTTTTCTTCTGAGTCAGAGTATACAGGGCTCGAACAGCATATTATAAAGTCGAAGGATACCTCTGCCGCTCTTTCCGCGGCTTTTTGCAGCAGTAAAGATCTCTGCCGGTTACAGGCCGAAGAGATTTCCTCTGTCCTGCCATTCCTTAATTGCTTCCGTCGCGCTATGTGACGGACTGTCCGCGCATCAGTGTGCCGTCGAAATCACTTGCAATTATTCTTGACGTCTTATTTGCAGTTGCATTATTAAATATTCCTTGTCTTGAAAAAATATTAAGTACAATAATTTTATCATATATATTCAGGCAATATTCAATAAGGAAATTTAAGACTTTATTATATGTGATTCATGCCGACGATGTGCTGCTTTATTGTGTGAAAAAATTTATTTTTAATTAAAAATATAAAGTGTATAAAAAAACGGCGGAATGCAGATAATTTCTTTTGACGGTATTTAAGACTAATTTTATTTTAATATACCAATAAAAAAAGGATAATAAAATGCAGGCACAGGCTAAGACATTAAAAGATGATGCAATGCTTCTCGGTTTTATATACCAGAATGCGCGTATAGGTATTACCGGCATTAATCAGATTCGCAGCTCAGTAGATGACGATAAGTTCATGGAACTTATTAATCGTCAATATTCAAAATATGATGAATTTGTCACCTAAGTCCGCAGAAGAGCTTCGCCAGTCTCGGAGAAGCCGGAGGATATCAGTCCGATGGCAAGGTAGGTTCATTCCTGTCTTCAAAATATAATACGGCTGTAGATTCCAGCACTTCTCATATAGCTGAAATGATGATTCAGGGAACCGAAATGGGGTAACTTCAACTTCTTCAGAAGCTAAACTCAATATCCGACTGCTCAAACAAATACAGAAAATTTGCTCAGGAACATAGATTATGGACAGAAAAGCGTAGAGGGATTTAAAAGCTTTCTGTAATTTTAACGTAAATTAAAATTCTGCTCTGTCGGTAGTGTTGTGACGGGCAGAGGCCGCAATTTTCAAGTCATAGACCTTTATCTTGTTTTAGTGAAAAATCTGAATATTTTGAAGGAGGTTAAAATGTAAAAAGTACTTTTCAAATTTTAAAATTATGTGATATAATAAGCATAAAGCTAACGCTTTTCGATTGGCGGGTTTTGTTTTCCATTGCCGATGACAGCGGTTTTTGCAGAGCGCCACGAATATTGCGGTTTAATTTTTAAAACTTACTACATAATCACTGTAAATTTAAAGCTTTAATGTCGGTCGTTTTTCACTTTCGAGCCAGTGATTCTGCAAAAGCAACCATAAAAAGCGTTACAGTTTTAAATAATAGTGCGGTTTTTGCACTTTCAGAAAAACAAGGTTTTAAATTATGAAAATTATCGACATTATAAACGGAAAAAGCCCTCGCTGTCATTTGAGGTTTTCCCGCCTAAGACAAGCGAAGCAGTTGAACAAATAACAGCGGCTACCGAAAAATTGCGGAGCTTAAGCCATCATATATAAGTGTCACATATGGAACAGGGGGCGGAACTTCTGATTATACCGTCATGGTTGCTTCTGATATAAAAAGAAATACGGTGTTGAAACGGTTTGCGCATCTCAGCTGTATTTCTTCCGGAAGGCACGCGTTCGTGCGGAGCTTGACAGGCTGCGTGATAATGGAATTGAAAATATTTTGGCTCTTCAGGGAGATCTAACAGATGATTTGGATTCGGACAAGCTTGAGTATCACTATGCGTCAGAGCTTGTTTCGGAGGTAAAAAGGAATACGGAGGTTTCTGTATAGGAGGCGCTTGCTATCCGGAGGGACATCCCGAAAGCATTCATCTATTGACGATATAAATCATCTGAAAACAAAAATAAATGCCGGATACGAATATCTTACTACGCAGATGTTTTTTGACAACAATATTTTATATAATTTTTCTTTATCGTTTGAGAGACTCAGGAGTAAATGTTCCTGTTGTTGCCGGAATTATGCCGGTGACGAATCCAAAAGTCTATTCGGCGTATTTGTTCGATTTCGGGAACTCTTTTTGCCTCAGCGGTTTTATACGTATTGTTGAAAGATACGGCGGAAACGCAAGGAGGCTATGGGCGCAGCCCAGTGCATATACAGCCAGACAGATTATCAGGTCTTTTGCCAATGGTGTGAATACGGTTCATGTGTATTCAATGGATAAACCCTGATGGGCTGCAAATTGCGGAAATATCTCTGAAATTATAGCGTGATATTTTCTCTGATTTTTTGAATTAATCTGTCGGTCGGAGCGAAGCGTTTTTAAAGTCGGCAATTTTAGATTGTTATGACGATTGAACATTTTTGGCTGTTCGGAGAAGTAGATGATGAATGGAATTGAGTTGTATTTTCCCTGTTCGCGGAAGCGTAGTTCCGGATACGCGCG
>VOFB01004867.1_pt1 | contig 16878 bp, 25 predicted proteins | sample 5384141 | NCBI WGS metagenome assembly VOFB01 (sample SAMN12384721, study PRJNA508395) | human gut metagenome | isolation source: healthy gut A | host: Homo sapiens | reverse complement strand
TTCATTCGGTATCACACTTTTTGAGATGCTTACGGGACGTGTCCCGTTTGAAGGTGATACGACTGTTGCCGTAGCATTGCAGCATATCCAGGGAGGACATGGTCTCGCCGAGAAAATATCTTCCTGATATCCCTATCAGTGAGAAAATAGTACTTAAGTGTACACAGAAGAAGACTGACAGAAGATATCAGAATATGACGGATCTTATTGCGGATCTCAAGCGCTCTTTAGTGACTCCTAATGAGGATTTTGTCGTTATTTCATCGGTTGTTCCTAACGGCGTAACACAGATGATAGATGATGATGAACTCGCGGAGATAAGCCATAGGGCGGTAAGAAAGACAACGGATACAACACCGGCAGCCGGTCAGGCTGACGATATACGGGATCGGTATGCAGATGATGGTCAGGATGCAGATGATGACCAGGATATTGAGCTTACAGAGGAAGACGACAAAGATACTGCCGCTTCAAGAAAATAGACAGGGTTATAACAATTCTCGGAATAGCAGTTGGCGTTGTAATACTTGTCATAACTATTATCGTAATCGTGAAAATGGTTAAGCTTTTCTCCACGGGAAAAACTCGTCATCAGTTCCAAAGGCGACACAGGAAGAGACAGGCGATAAGGTAGAAGTACCGAAGCTTACGGGTTACACATATGATGCAGCTGAGGCAGAGCTTAATAAGCTCGGACTTGGAATCCGTAAGATAGAAGATTATTCTGATCTTTATGAAGAGGGCAAAAATATTCGAACAGAGTGTTGAAGCCGGAGATATGGTAGCCAAGAATACAACGATTGTTGTTTCGGTAAGATAAGGGTACATCCACATTTGAGATGCCTGATGTACTTGGAAAGACACAGACATCAGCAGAGTATACTCTCAGAAATAAGAACCTTACCCCCGACATACAAGTATGAAGAGACAGATGATGAAAGCAAGATTAACACTGTTGCATCAACTGATCCTAAAGCTGGAGACACCGTTAAGAGCGGAGATACCGTAACAATAACACTTTATAAGGGCGTGGCACAGAAAATGGCCAAAGTACCTAATGTAAAGGGTTATACCAAAGAAGACGCAGAGAGTGAACTTAAGAGCCTTGGATTTAACAGTATTGAATATGAATATGATTTTGACAATAAGGTTACGGAAGGCAAGGTAATTTCACAGTCGGAGCAACGGTAGGCGAGGAAGCACCTATAGATACAACGGTTATTACACTTGTGATAAGCAAGGGCCAGAAAGCAACCGAACCTGAGCCTACAAAACCGGAAGAGACTAAGCCGGAAGAGACCAAGCCGCAGGAGACAGCAGCACAGAAGCATAAAATAGTTGCACATATCAAATACAGCGACTTGAAAAACAGTATTTCGGATGCCGCAGAGGGCAGTGAAATTTCAATCAGATTTGTCGCATCATATACTGATGCATCCGGTAATGTTACGACAAAACAGGTAAGTTCAGTAAAACATAAAAATGGAGAATTTAACGATACATTGGATATAGACTTTGAAACCAGCGATATCGATACCTCCAAAGGGGTGCAACGATAACTGCGCATATTTCATATAAGGATGCTGATGGCGCCGATAAGACTGCCGAAGTACCGGGTCTTGCCGCCACAGTGGAATAATTTATGCAAGGTAAGATAATCAAAGGAATAGCGGGATTTTATTACGTACACACTGCCTCGGACGACAGTGTGTACGAATGTAAGCCAAAGGTGCATTCCGCAATATGAAGATTAAACCGTTAGTTGGTGATGATGTAGAATTTGATATCACTGATGCCGTTAACCACAACGGTAATGTCATTGATATTCTGCCGCGTAGAAATGAGCTTATAAGGCCTGCTGTAGCTAATATCGACCAGGGCTATGATAGTTTTTGCGTCGGTTTCGCCGGAACCGAATCTTAATCTCTTGACCAGATTTATGATTAATATGGACAGGAGTGGGATAAATACGGTAATCTGCTTTAATAAAACCGATCAGGCGGATTCTGATAGGATAGAAGAACTTTGTGATGTTTTGAAAACAGCGGATGTAAGATAGTTGCTTCGAGCGTCGTTAAGAATGAAGGAATAGAGGAACTGAAGTCGATTCTTCACGGAAAGACAACGGCTCTTGCGGGACCGTCCGGTGTGGGCAAGTCATCGATTCTAAATGCTGTTTTTCCCGATGCCAATTCGCAGACCGGGGATATCAGCGTTAAGATAAACCGCGGTAAGCATACTACCAGACACAGTGAAATATTCGCACTTCCGGTAACACTTATATAATGGATACACCCGGTTTTACTTCACTGGAATGTGATGGAATGGAAGCAGAAGATTTAAGATTCTATTTCAATGAATTTGGTGATTATGAAGGCAGATGCCGTTTTAACGGATGTGTTCATGTCAATGAACCGGATTGCGCTGTCAAGGAAGCAGTGGATAAAGGTGTAATTAATAGCACACGATATGATATATATTTAAGCATATAACGAACTCAAATCTAAGAGGAAATATTAATGAAAAAAATATTTAGCACCATCAATTTTATCAGCAGACTTTACAAAACTTGGCGAACAGCTCAATGTAATAGAGCACGCGGGGGCAGAATATCTTCATCTTGATGTGATGGATGGAATATTTGTTCCGAGCATATCATTCGGTATGCCTGTAATACAATCTATCAGAAATCACACCAAAATGCTTTTTGATGTGCATATGATGGTAGTGGATCCGGAGCGTTATATCGGTGATATCAGAAGAGCCGGAGCAGATATTATATCTGTTCACATAGAAGCATGCCATTCTCCGAAGAATGTACTTATGCAGATCGGCGAGCTTGGCGCGAAACCGGCACTTGCGATAAGTCCGGGCAGACGTCAATCTCAGAATTGGAGGAATATCTTCCGTATCTTGAACAGGTAATCGTGATGAGCGTTAATCCGGGATTCGGAGGACAGAAGATTCTTCCTGAATCATTTGACAGAGTCAGGGAACTGGCGGATATGAGAGCAGCCAAAGGTCTTGATTTTGCAATAGAAGTTGACGGAGGAGCCAATGCAGATAATATCGCGCATATATTTGAATGCGGAGCAGATATAGTTGTGGCAGGCTCGGCAGTTTTTAAGGGAGATATTAAGAGTAATGTAGACAGATTACTTAGTATAGTGGAGCAGATATGAGAACACTGATAATAACAGGCGGCAGCTTTGACAGAGCATTTGCTGCCTCTTTTTATAAAAAAACATATATGATTATGTGATTGCAGTCGATGGCGGTCTGGATTACTGCACGGAGAGTGGGATAAGACCTGATATGATAGTCGGAGATTTTGACACACATGGTAATGACGATCTGGATGGATATGCCCGTGAAGGGATAACAGTACGGCGTTTTATACCTGAAAAGGACGATACGGATACCGAGATAGCCATTCATGAAGCTGTGAAGCGCGGGAATGAAACAGATGTGCTGGGCGCGTTTGGCGGGAGACTCGATCATACATTGGCTAATATTCATAATCTTTATTTTGCGCTTGCAAACGGTATAAGGGCAAGACTTGTATCGGCCGATAATATTGTTTTTCTTGAGAACAAGCCATTTGAGATTACGAGAGAATATTTTCCGCTTAAATATGTGTCATTTGTTCCGTTTGCGGGAGAAGTGACGGGAATGAAGTTGAAAGGATTTAAGTACCCGCTTGACGGATATACTTTAAAACCGGGATATTCCAGATGCATAAGCAATGAACTTACAGATGATACTGCATATGTCTCAATGGACAGCGGCATATTGATTGCCATTAATTCCGCAGATTCTGGATTGTAATGTAATTTGATATGAATTCACGATATATAATAATGGCAGTGAAAAAGAAGGACCAAGAAGGAGAGACTTCGTAAGGAAGTGTCTCCTTCAGTTTTATAATCAGCCGGATTGATTGAATTTGTATTATTTTCAAGTAGGTACTTGATTTTCATGGAGAGTATGATATACTTTACTACGATACAGTATATTCGGTGGGAAAGGAGCATTTGAGCTTGAACAACATCAAAGAAAGCCGAGAGGACGAAGAAAATGATTGGTATATGTCTTGACTGCTTTGTCGAAAAAAGGGCTGACGGTAACGACTACCACAGACCTCTGCGACGCAAACAATCTGCAAAACGGCGGGATTTATTACTATTTCGATACGAAGGAAGAAATGGTACTGGCCTGCGCCGAAGAAGCGATTTCCGCATCGATCAGGGTGCGTTCAGCATTGCACTTGAAGATATCAAAGATGTTTAGCCAATATAATGAGACCATCTCGGCACTCTTGCGGATGAACTGTCTCCGGTTATGCGTTTTCTGGTCAGCGTATGTGTGTCGCAGGAATACGGAAACAAAGTCAAGCCATACCTTGTACAGCTTGCAGGTCGCTACCCTTATTATACGAAAAAAATCGCCGAGATTCTCGGCTGCACCGCAGAAGGGAGGTAGAACCGTATGTCCACCTGTCTATTCTGGCGCTGAACAACTATATGATTTTTTAATGAGCGGGCGCTGTTCCTGCCGCAGATAGAGGCGGCGAAAAAAGGACTGATGCAGCTTGCGACAAAGGAAGGATGATACGTACTACAACAATTATCTTAAGGAAATAAAACACAGGAGGTTTTTATGAGAAAAAGAATACTAACGTTCATAATGGTAATGTTGATGATCTTTACAGCTCTGCCAATTTCGGCGAGTGCATCGACGCTCTATTATGGCAAAACAATCAATTCCGGCGAAACATACACAGATACTTCATTTGAAATGTGGTGCTGGTATGGGAATGAAACCTTCACAAACAATGGGACGGTTAATATTTCAAATGGCTTTACACTTGGTTATCAGGCAAGCTTTGTAAATAACAGTGAATTTACATTTACCGGTTCCGATTCAACATTTGGTGTCAGTTCCGGTTGTTCCTTCCAAAATAACGGAACTGCAAGAATCAGTGGCTGTTACAACTTAGGCTTGGAGGATTCTTTAGTTAACACCGGCACATTATATCTATCCGATATTAGTAATTTTAACGTTTCCGGTGTAGTAAATACCGGAAAAATTGTGTGTGGAAACGGTGTGCCGGATGGGCTTATCGGCGCTTTGAAAGAAAAGTCCTCAGGTGATGGAACAGTTGTAAAAGAAGGAGAAACCACTCCCTCAACATCAACTAGGTATACTATTACTTATGATTTAAATGGTGGGCATTGGGAAAACACACCCGATGAAAGTATTTACTCATATTATTACAAGACAAACGATGCCACACCGTACTATAAGATTGGATTTGATGAACCATTTGATACATTGAACAGCAATCTGGAGCGGAAAACTACGATTTCATCGGCTGGACATGTGATAAAGACAGCAGTCAAACGCCGTCAAAATACCTGGATATTATGACAAACTGGCAGTCCAATATAACACTGACGGCACACTGGCAGCCAAAACAGCAATATGTGTTTTACTACCTAAATGGCGGAACATTTTCTAATGATATTACAACACCTGAAATTAAGCAGGGGACGGTGTATTATATTCACTTTTCAATGTTGAAAGTGACGATTTTACACTACCTACTCCAACAAAACCGGGATACGATTTTATCGGTTGGGGAGTAGGCGGTACATCGGATGTATATCATACCGTCACGATTACAAAAGGAACTGTTGGGAATCAATCCTATACAGCAAAATGGAAAGCAAATGGTAATACACCTACACTGTAAACATCTATTATATGGACAAAAATGGGCAGTATCAGGAAACTCCTGATAGAACCAAGCCTGAAATCGGTGCAACGGATACAATTGCAACCGTACCTGATTCCGCATATTTAAAAAATGGTTTTTCGTTTGACACCACCAAATCATCTAATAGCGGAACGATAACGGGAGACGGTAAACTGCAGCTTTCTCTCTACTACGCAAGAAATCAATATGATATTACTTTTTTAAATCATATGATGGAAGCGAAACTCTGTATAGCTATAAAGGCTATTATGATACAAAGATTGAATTTAAGGGTGATGAACCTGCCATCAAGGATGAGGATTATAATTATACTTTTACCGGCTGGTCAACAAATAAGAACTCACAGCATCCGCTTTCTTTTGGGAACAATAGTAGAAAACCAGACCTTCTATGCAGCATTTGAAAAGGAAGCCACATTTTGCCTTGTAAACTTTGTAAATACTACAGGGTTTGCTCCGTTAGAGAATACAACTTACAAATTGAAAAAAGGTGAGGATTTCAACATTAACCTTTATCTCGCCAGTGAAAAGTATTATGTTGGCACGGAACAATGGGGGCTTAAATTTGAAGAAATGTTCGTTGCAGGTGATGACGGAAAAGGCTTGGAACTGGGGACGGATTTCACTTATTCCTTTGACGGATACGGAAAACCCGTTGTCTTTTCTATTCCGAATGTTACAAAGGATTTGAATATCACCTTTAAAGCCTGCTATCACGAAACTCACGATTATAATCCGGAATTTGATGTCATTAAGGAAAATGCTACATGCTCCAAAGAAGGTGAGGTTCTTCGTACCTGCTATAAGTGCGGAAAAGTCGTGAGTGAAATAACAAGCATTGCACCGGATAACCACGCCGGCCTTAAGCACATTGATGCAGTGGCAGCGACTAAGACCGCCGAGGGCAATATTGAGTATTGGTACTGTGAAGGCTGCGGCAAGTATTACAAGGATGCCAAAGCAACACAAGAAATCACCAAAGCGCAGACCGTAACAGCGAAGCTGCCAGTGACAAACTAAAACGAGTTTCCCAATTGATTATGGGGAACAAAGATAAAGTCCACCTTTTTCTGACCCGTATGAATGATGGCAAATGGGATATGACTCGGCCACGACCTCCTCGATGGACCTTAGGTCGATCCGTTACGGTGAAAACATCTTTGAGTTTGCTGCAGTAAGATGACCTTCAGACGAAAACGGCAAAAGAAACCTGATGTTCCACGGGATGCAGCAGCATCAGAAACCGTGAACTGCACCATCCATCATATCAGCGACAAAGTCCTCTATCAGTTGGTACTGCGAAAATCCAACGCCTTTCAAGGATATTATCGCAGATGAGCGTGGCTTTGCGGAAGAACTGAAAAGCAAATGGGAAGCACAGGCGAATGGCAAACCGCAAAAGCAAAAGGATGAACTTCAGACAATCAATCGCAGACTGAACGAGCTTGACCGTCTGATTGGAAGCCTTTATGAGAATTTCATTTCAGGTCTGCTGCCTGAAAAGCAGTACAAGTCCCTGATGAAAAATATTCTGCTGAGCAGGACAGCCTTGAGAGCCAAGTATCGGAAATTCAGGAGAAGCTGGAGCAAACCAAAGCCCAGCGGCTCAAGAAATACAGTCAGGAGGGGCATCTGACCCTCGATATGATGCGTGTCATCATGGGTGAGGAAAAGAAAGCGATCTGGACCGAGTGACATTTACCTCTGACACCTTGCGGAAGTATTTCCCTAAAAGCTATACGCCCCAGCGGATGCAGGAAACCATCATCAAGCTATTGGAACAATGGCAGCGTAAACGTCAGAGAGACCAGGAGCGATGAAAGGAGCCGCCTATGAAAGATATTTCAGCAAGGGAGCTGAAAGGACATAACATTCTTGCCGTGGAACGCTTTGAGGACAGCTATCAGAACGCTCTCTAAGATCATCAGCGCCGGAAAATCAAAATCAAGCGGTATGCCCGTGTTGTTGAGGGACACATCCTCGACTTTAAGCCGGGAAAGAAATGCGTCTGTATCCTTGTCTTTTGCCTGTCCGCACCGGATAATATGAGTAGAATAAGAAGCGTAGCAAAGGAGTGAAAACAGATGCTGACCTTTGAAAAGGTGCTGGAGATTTTTGCGGATTACCTAACCGCAGACGAGACCATAGAAGTTTATATCAGCCGCCATGGATGTGTAAGAGTTGAATTTGACCAAGATTTTCACTATTGCTCTGGCGAGGTGTGCCATACTCCCAAGGAACTGTTCGACCTCTTAGCTGATGATTACCGGACTTATCTGGAGATTGAACTGACCAAAGGCAGACGGGAGTGACGGAAGATGATGAGAGAGAAGCGGATGCCCTATGCAAACAGTATCTGGAGCGTTGGAGGGAGGAACTGGAATGAAGATTTTGAAATGTTTGCTGATGATCGTAACTGCACCGGTCATTTTGGTGTTGACGCTTTTTGTCTGGCTCTGCACGGGGCTGATCTACATATCTGGTCTGGTGCTTGGTCTATCTGGCTGTTGGGTAAGGGTGCAGAGTTTGAAATATGCAGCACGGTAATTGTATCTTGCTTGGCGTGGCTGTGCTGATTACCTATTCCCCGCAGAATGGTGTGGGTTATAGTATGATAAGTATTTTGTGAAAAATGGCTGAGAAAGAATTTATTTATAAATTTTGCAGAAAAACTGCAAAAAACAAGCTGTAAATATTGACCGAAGCATTTTTAACTGTTATAATAGTGACTGAAAATACGAATACTGAGAATGGAGGTATTCAATTATGTTGATTCAGTTTACAGTGGAAAATCACAGGTCAATAAAGAACAGTGCCGTAATCAGTTTTGCGGCCTCTAAGGATAAGTCATTTGAAGAGTATCTGCTTCATCCAGATGAAAAGAAGGCATTGCTGCCAGTACTTGCAATTTACGGTGCAAATGCAGCCGGAAAAAGTAACGTATTACATGCAATGATGACGATGAAAGAAATGGTTGTGGGAAATGCTGCAAAAGTTTCTAAGGGACAAAAGTTGCCGTGGGAGCCGTTTGGAGGAACAAAGGTTCCGACTTCTTTTGAAATGGTATTTATTTTTCAGGGAGTTCGTTACACATACGGTTTTTCTTTTGATGCAAAGAAGATTTACAAAGAGTATCTTTACCATTGGCCGAATGGCCGTGAAGCCTTAATTTTTTCAAGAGAAAATGGAGTGTATGAGTTCCGGGAAAATGTAAATGAGCAGGTTACTCTGAGTAACCGAACACCGGACAATAAGCTCTATCTGGTGTCCTCTAATGACTGGAATCTGCCTCAGACGGAAAATGCTTATCAGTGGTTCCTGGAAAAGTTGACATTCCTGATGGATGAAGAGCCAGCTACCTCAGAAACTGTTGCCCAGATTGTCAGCGGTGATGATAAGAAAGCTCGAATCTTAAAAGAATTGATGCTTGCCGATCTTGGAATCACCGATGTTACAATCAAGAATACCTCTGGTAAAATACCGGTTATTACGACAACACATCGAATTATTAACGAGGACGGTACAACAGAATACTTTCAGCTTTTAATGGAGCAGGAATCTGTCGGTACACAACACTTTTTTGCCCGCATCGGAGGATGGTTGCAGGCACTTGAAAACGGCGCACTTTTAGTTGTTGATGAAATTGAAGATAGTCTGCATCCTCTTTTAACCAGAAGGCTGATTGAAATGGTGCAGGATAAGGCTGTAAATACAAAGGGAGTGCAGCTGATTTTTACAACACACGATGCAATGCTGCTTGACTTGAATTTCTTCCGTAGAGATCAGATTTGGTTTGCTGAAAAAAACGATGAGACTTGTGCAACAGAGCTTTACTCGTTGGCATCTTTCTCTCCAAGAAAAGGAGAAAATGTGCGTAAGGGTTATCTTCAGGGACGATTTGGTGCAATCCCTTTTATCGGAAGTGACGCCTGATGAGCAAGATGCGAAAAAGAGTATGATCCGAACAAAGTTAAGCGGCGGAACATTTGGTGAAACACGCAAAATCTCTGATCTCTCAAGCAGATTATTATCCGAAAGACGGAGATCAGCTTTGGTGTGTATTTGACCGTGATGATAATAAAGACTCTGAGCTTCAAGCCGCAATTTCTTATTCGGAGAAGCATGGGTACAAAATCGCATATTCCAATCCAGCATTTGAATATTGGTATCTGCTCCATTTTGAAAAACGGAATGGATATTTGAAAGATTCCGCTACGGTAATTGACATCTTGAAAAACAAAGGGTATTTGGAGAACTACGGAAAAAGTGTGGATGTTTTTGAAGAACTGCAGGAACATCAACCGGAAGCTATTCAGTACGCAAAAGAACGGGTGGAGCGATTAACCAGAGATCAGGTTGCTGTGATCTGCCGGGATAGTAATCCGGTAACAACAGTCTATGAGCTGGTTGAATTTTTGAATAGTAAAAGAACATAAAATGTGCATAATGACAGAAAGCTGTCACTTCGACGATAAAGATTCGTTGGGTGGCAGCTTTTGTGTTTGGAGAGGAGGAAGCATTATGGCAACTACAAGAATCATGCCGCTTCATGTCGGCAAAGGCCGCACAGAGAGTCGGGCAATCAGTGACATCATCGACTATGTGGCCAATCCAAAGAAAACAGATAACGGCAGGCTCATTACCGGCTATGCGTGTGACAGCCGGACTGCGGATGCGGAGTTCCTTCTGGCAAAGCGGCAGTACATTGCCGCTACCGGACGAGTGCGTGGCTCCGATGATGTAATTGCCTATCACCTGCGCCAGTCCTTCCGCCCCGGTGAGATTACCCCGGAAGAAGCAAACCGGCTGGGCGTAGAATTTGCAAGGCGTTTTACTAAAGGCAATCATGCCTTGAGCTGGCTATTGTCTTCTATTTCTTTACTCTGCTTTACGGCATATGGATTTACCTGGACAACGCTGATTCCGTTTGAAATCATCCATGCAGCCAACGCAAACCAGTAGTGACCTGTCGGTTCAAGACCAAGTACTATCTGTTTTTTATCGTTTTTTGCCGCAAGTGCCAGCACCCATGCCTTGGCATTCGCAAAGCCTTCTGAAGTATTGCTAAACTCGAATGCCCCGCTGCTTAGCTCTCTTCCTCTGACATCGATTGCCCTATATAATGAGTTTCACTGCCTATATCGCATCCTGCTATAAGCATGTCATCCGTAATGAAGGAGAGTTTATCATTCTTGGCAAACTTACCGTTTGTTTCTCGCCAATTCTCGCCATGTATAAGCTTTATGCTCAGTTCTTTTTTGATCACCTCTATTTTCTTGTTCAGTTCTTCTTTTTTGACAAAAGATTATATTGCCTGATTTTCTACATTTACTTGTTTTTTGTTCTTCTTGCTTTAACATTCATCTTGAATACCTCTTTGTGTTTTTAGATTTTAAAGACGCGACTGGCAGGTCAGTAGTTATGAAGAGGTGTCCTACTCAAAGACATGGCAAAAACACGCAAAAACACCTGAAGAATGACACCTCGTAGAGTAAATTACAGTAAATATTGCGCTGCTGGGCGTATCCCCGGTGCTGTGAAAATGGCCGGTGTTTGGCTACTCCCTAAAATTGCGGAGAAGCCGTTGGATATGAGAACAAAGCAAGGGAGGCAACAAAATGAAAATTTTTATCATAGAAGATGAACCAGCGATCCGTGAGGAACTTACCCAACTTTTTGAAAAATACGGATACCAATGTGCCAGTAGTAGCGATTTTCAGCATATCGCAGAAACCGCCCTTTCGTCTGGGGCTGACTTGATTCTCTTAGACATCAATCTGCCCTATCAGGATGGTTTCCAAGTATGCAGAGAAATCCGACAGAAATCCAATCTTCCTATCATTGTACTTACCAGCAGAAACAGCGATTTTGACGAGTTGATGAGCTTGAACATCGGCGCAGATGATTATATTGCAAAGCCGTACAATGCACAGATTCTTTTGGCGCGAATCCAAAAACTTCTGGCTCGGACCTATGAAGTACAGGATAATGTGGTTTTGACACACAAAGGCTTAACTCTAAACCTGCTCAAAGCAGAAATCAGTTACCAAGGACAGAGAAAAATCACTTACCAAAAATGAACTTGGGATTTTGCGCCTGCTTATGGTGAATAAGGGCAACATTATTCCCCGTGACGCTATTATTGATGAACTCTGGCAGAGTGAACAATTTATAGACGAAAACACATTGAATGTCAACATCGTTCGTTTGCGGAAAACGCTAGCAGAGATCGGTTTGCCTGACTATTTGGAAACGAAGCGTGGATTGGGGTATTGCGTATGAGATTATCCGAGTATCTTTTAGATCGAATTTTTTCATTGATATGTATGCTGGTGTCGGCACTCCTGCTGTTTGGCCTGCTTTGGCTAATTGAAACCCCTGCTACTTTTATTCTGTTTGCCGAAATGATCCTTATGGCAGCGTATATTTCCGCTTTGGTATATGATTTTTTCCGCAAACGAAGTTATTATAATCTACTTCTGAAAATGATGGAACAGATGGAAGAAAAGTCGCTTTTGGGTGAACTATTGACACAGCCTCATTTTTTGAAGGTCAGATTTTAGTGGATATTTTGCGGCGCTGCAATAAATACCAGAACGATCAGATTTCCAATGCAAAACAAGCAAGTCGGGAATACCGGGAGTACATTGATTCATGGATACACGAGATCAAGACCCCTATTACCTCTGCACGCCTGATGATAGAAAACGAAAAAAAAATCCCACTACGCTACGCATCGACGATGAACTCCGCAAAATTGATACCTATGTGGAACAGGTGCTATACTATGCCCGCAGTACGGATGTGGAAAAGGATTTCAAGGTGGAAAAAACCACACTGCAATCTTTAGTTCATGCTGCGTTAAAGACATATTCCAAACCTCTGATCCAAGCAGGCGGAAAACCAGTGCTGAATGATCTGGACATTCCTATTGTTGCCGATAGCAAGAGTTGCACATTTGTAATCGGACAAATCATATCCAACGCGATCAAATATCGTAAAGACAATTTGCAAATTGAGTTTTCTACCAAAACAGATAAAAATAATATATCCCTTTTTATTTCAGATAATGGAATTGGAATTTCTGCTGCGGATTTACCACGCGTGTTTGACAAAGGCTTCACTGGAGAAAACGGACGCCGCTATTCCAAGTCAACCGGGATTGGGCTGTATTTGAGCCAAAAGCTGTGTAAAAAAATGAATATTGTGCTTTCCGTTTCCAGTGATCCCGGACAAGGGACTACCGTAACTATGGTATTTCCTACGGAGAGCTATTTGAAAGAGGCGGGGCTGTAAAACCTCGCTTTTTTCAACCTTACATTCTGGTAAGGTAAATGTAATCTAACTTAATGGCACAGGATAAGCCCCTATGGTAGAGTAAAAATACAAAAGCAAAATGCTTTTGAGAAAGGAGTCTCATAATCAATGGACGACACAATCTTACGGGTGGATGACATCCAAAAATTTTACGGTAACAAGGGCAACCTGACAAAAGCCGTCGATCACATTTCTTTTTCTGTGCGTAAAGGTGAGTTTCTCGGTATTATGGGTTCTTCCGGCTCCGGCAAAACCACCTTGCTGAACTGCATTTCCACGATTGATACCGTCACCAGCGGCCATATCTATGTAGAGGGAAAGGACATTACGAGCGCTCCACGGATCACAGCTTGCAGACTTTCGCGGGAAAAAGCTGGGCTTTATCTTTCAGGACTTCAATCTTCTGGACACTCTGACCGCCTATGAAAATATCTCTCTGGCCTTGTCTATCGCAGGAACCAAACCAAGCGAGATTCAAAAATGTGTCCCGCAGATTGCAAAGCGCTGAACATTCAGGATGTATTGGGTAAATATCCCTATCAGATGTCCGGCGGTCAGCAGCAGAGAGTAGCGGCCGCAAGAGCAATGGTGACAAATCCGGCAATCGTTCTGGCAGATGAACCGACCGGCGCACTGGATTCCAATTCCTCGCGGATGCTGTTGACGATGCTGACGGAATTGAACGAACAGCTTGCGGCAACAATCCTAATGGTAACGCATGACGCTTTTTCTGCCAGCTATTGCAATCGCATTTTGTTTATCAAAGATGGGCAGGTGTTCAACGAACTGCATCGTGGGACGGATACGCGCAAAGAATTTTTTACAAAAATTCTGGAAGTAGTTTCCGTCTTGGGAGGTGAACAGAGTGAACACATGTAAGCTGATTTTCCGAAATGTTCGTAAGAACATCCGGGACTATCTGATTTACTTTCTTACACTGACGCTTTCGGTCAGTCTGTTTTATGCCTTCAACTCAATTTCCGATCAGCCAGCTTTTTCTGATATGGGAATAACCGGTTCGCTTTTATACGACCAACTCGGCATACTGTTGTCGGCGCTTTCTGTTGTCATTGCGGTAGTATTGGCTTTTCTGATTATCTATGCCAACCAGTTTCTTTTGAAACGCCGCAAAAAAATTGGGCGTATATATGGTGCTCGGCATGAAAAACTGTTTGCCGGTGAAACTTTTTGTGTTGGTGTCATTGCTTTGGTTTCAGGTTTGGTTCTTGGGTTGCTCTTTTCGCAAGGACTTTCTTTGGTTGCATTAAAACTCTTTGCGATTGAATTGGATAAATTTCAAATCGTATTTTCTGCTGGAGCATTTCGACAGACAGTACTTTGCTTTGCGATCATCTTCTTTATCGTAATGCTCTTCAATGTGTGGTCTGTAACCAATGTCAAATTGATCGACTTATTGACGGCCAGCAGAAAAAACGAAAGCATAAAAGCAGAAAATCGTGTTTTGCCGCTCTGTCTGTTTGTGCTTTCCCTGATCTGCATAGGGATTTCCGCTGTGCTGTTCAACAAAAACGGAATACTGCCATCTCGTGAAAATATGTCTTTTCAAATTGCGGGAGCAGCTTTGGTTGTTGGAACCTTTCTGTTGTTCAACTCATTATCCACTGTTTTCATCCAAGTGGTAAGAGCTGGTAAAGGGTTTTATCTGAAAGGTTTGAACACATTCCTTGTACGCCAAATCGGAAGTAAAATTCGCACGAATTATCTTGTGGTGACGATTGTTTGTGGCCTGCTGACCATTACCATCTGTGCTGTATCTATGCGGTCTTTGCCGACATAGACCCTGTATTCATCCCAAATTCCCTTCCATCAAGCGAGAACGCTCGCGGAAATGTCCGCGCCCTTCTTGTTGGCAACGGCGACGATCGAGCGCGTTGAGCATGCAACGGGGCGGCCATCGAGTCGACGAACGGGATCATCTCGCGTCCGCACGAGCAGCGAGCAGTTGGACATCTGATTGATGGGCGACATCAGGCCGTCCGTCACGCCGACGATCCTGTGCGCCGCGGTCGCGCGAAAACTGATGGTCTTGAGCGCAAGCTCGCTGTAACGCGGGAAGCAGATGCCGATGACCACATCGTCCTTGGAGACGCGGAAGAGCTGGTCGAACGAGCCATCGCCGCACCGCCGTTGGACCAGGGTGACGTTGTCGAAGATCAGACGGAAATAGAAATTTAAGTACCCTGCAAGAAACGAGGAGGAACGGAAACCCACGATGTAAATGCGGCGCGCACCGATGATCGTGTCGACCACACGCTCGAACTCCGCCCCCGTCGGTCTGGTCGATGGGCCATGCGAATCTTTTCCATATCGCGCTGCAAAAACGTTCGTCATCAGATCAGAGCCGCAAGCTCGCCATCGGACGCCTGAATGCGCTGAATGCTCGTGAGCTTGCCGCGGATCATCTCCTGCAATGCCCGCTGCATGCTCGGATAGCCCTCGTAGCCGAGCTGGGTGGCAAAACGCACAACGGTCGATTCACTGACCTGCACGGTCTTGCCGAGTCGGCTGGCCGTCATGAAGGCAGCCTTGTCGTAGTTTTCCAGAATAAATCGGGCGATGAGCTTTTGCCCTTGGAAAAGCTGCTCATGTTCTTTTTCAATATTATGTAAAATATTCTTTCGTCATAAGATCGTCCTCTGTTACTTTGATTTTTGTTGCAAAGGAGTTCCTGCTCGTTAGGTCGCGCCATGCGCCTTCGGGAAGATCCCCAAGCTTGAGCGCATGCTCCTGCACGCGCTTGAGGCGCTTTGACGTGCGGCGGCGGCGCACATGCGCCGGATCTGCCGGTTTTTCCTTCATGGATGGTGATGGAGAGACGCTTCTGCCGCTCCCCTGACCTCGCCCGCGACGCTGACCTCGTAGACCTTTGTTGACCTCGTAGCGCGGGTGCAGAAGATGCTGCATCCATTCGCCGTCGTTCGTCCAGCAGCGGTCCCTTCGAGTCGAGGTCGAGCCGCCCGACATCCACTGCTCGGCGGTTGCGACGGGAGCAGAGCCCGATTCGGCGATGAGCTTTTGAATTCTTGCTTCGGCCAGGTCGATCCCTCCTTTACTTTGCCGACAGAAATTGCCAGAGCTTTTCCGCCAGCGACTTATTCTTGCTTGTTTCGCTCTTTGTTTCCTGCGCCTGCACGCTGCGCGCGCTCACAAGGTCAACTCTTCCGACCTCAGTCTCGCCGCAGGAGATGACGAGCGTGCCGAACGTTTGTCCCTTCCGCACGGGGGCGGAGACGGTTTGCGGCAGCTCGGCGCGCACGCTCAATGCTTCATTTTCCCTCCAGTGAAGCTCGCTGCGACGCACACGTTTCGTCTGTCGACGCCACGCTGTTGCAAAATGCCTTTTTGGCACCGCGCAGAGTGCACGCCGAAAAAGCTGTAAGCCGGTGGCGGCGCACGATCGGTCTAATCGCTGCCGCAGCGTGACGCGATCAGGCAGACCGCCGCGCTCGGCACAGGTGACGAGCGGCGCTCGCGTCGCTTGCGAAGCCGATCTTGAGGCCGGAACATGACGCGAGCAGCTATTGTGGTTCGTCATCGCGCGTGCCAACGCTCGCCGAAACGATGCGCGCGAACGGGTTCTGTATGGCGGCAAGGCGCCATATCATAAGAGCCGTGCCCCGCTTCATCGAGACCACTCGGCTCCATAAATGACGTGTGCTCCATGCCGAGGGCTTTCGCCTTTTCGTTCATCCATCGGACAAACTGCGCGCTGCCGCCGCTCCGCCGCAGTGGGCGGCGATGCACTCCGCCGCGTCGTTGCCG
>VOFB01004910.1_pt1 | contig 16883 bp, 21 predicted proteins | sample 5384141 | NCBI WGS metagenome assembly VOFB01 (sample SAMN12384721, study PRJNA508395) | human gut metagenome | isolation source: healthy gut A | host: Homo sapiens | reverse complement strand
AGAAATAAATCATATTGATGTGGGATTTTGATCGGGTGTGACTGGTTCACACCCGATTTTTTAATTCATAGGAAATTACATCCTATGAATTAAAAAGCCCTCCGGGCGGGATGCGCATCTCGCGGAGTAGAAGTTAGCTGTAAACAGCACCGCTCGGGTGCGAAAGAGTCGCAAGCGACTCTTTGTTACTTTTTGTTCTAAGGATGGGGTAAGTGTTAAAATAAATGACAGAATTTTATGGAAAAGGGGGAATGATTGTTATGCTGACATATGGAATTGACTGGGATGACGTGATCTCGGATCTGAACACCCATGCGATACAGCTTGCCAATGGGGAACATGGTTTAGATCTGAAACTGGAAGATATCAATTCATGGGAAAAATGTTGGCAAGGCATCGGTTATCAAGCAGTATTATCAGGACGAACGCATTTATCGAATGCAGACTGTGACCGATGAAGCCAGAAATTTCATACATGAATTGCAGAAAAAGGGGAAAGTATATATTATCACAGCAATCGCTCCACAGTTTATGAGTCTGCGGGCAAAACAGATATTGACGGCATTTCCGGATTTCCCGGAACAGAATATTATTATGGGTTTTCAGAAGTCACTGGTTCATTTTGATGTTACCCTGGATGACGGCCCGCATAATATTTTAAAGAGTTGTGCAAAATATCCGGTTTTAATGCGGCGCCCATGGAATGAATCACTCAGTGGGATTCTTTCCGTAAACCATTATGGAGAGTTTTTACAGCTGATCGATCAGATCAAAGAATCGATGCTGTTAGATAAAAAGCCGGTTTCTTTACCGTCTGTGATAGCTTTAGTCGGTCCATCCGGTTCTGGGAAAATGAACTTGCAAAAAGACTTGAGAGGGCAGGAACAGGCAGGATTGTTCATTCTTATACGACGGGAACAGCAGATGGAATCCATCAGAGACTTTCCGCAGAAGAATTTAAAAATAAAAAAAATGATTTTGTGACAGTAACTGTGTATGCTGGCAATAAATATGGAATATCAGCATCAGATATTGCCAGAATGATAAAGGATGGGGTAAGTCCGATCGTACCGCTTGATATTGGAGGCGCGATATCCATGAAACGGCTGTTTACGACCTCGATCTTATTTTTGCAGAAGCAGCCGCGAAAAGATGATTTCAAGTATTTTAGAAAAAGATATCAGTAATCAGGAGAAGATGTACCGCTTATTATCGTTGGAAAATGAAATTGACAATGAGGAACTCTGTGACTTTTCCATACGGACAGATGATATGGAGGAAGCTGTTGAACAGGTAAAGCAGCTTTTGTCAATAGAGAAAATAGATAGAAAGTAAAACAAAATTTGGCACTAATTTATAGTTGCGAAATAGGGCATATTAAAGTATAATAAAACCATAGAAACAGCCTGGGATGTGCGACACCCTACATTTTTGAACCTACATTTACTTTTATGGGATTCTTATATTCGAAGGCAGATGTCAAGCCATCAGTACTTCGGTACGTGAGCAGTGGAAGACAGAAACCAACGTGCGGTTACCCACCTAGCGGTCGCTAGGAGTCAAAAACGTAGGAAACGGCATTTTGGGTTTATACAAAAGATCATATGGTACAGAAGATTTTTAAAGTACAGAAGAAGTAAAGAGTACAAAAAAGAAAGTTTACTGTACAGAAGAATATTCGGTATACAGATGAAAAATCATTGATATACAAAGGAATATTTAAAAATACGAAGAGAAGCTGCTTTGAAATATAAGCAGCTTCTTTTATGTAATAAAATGACGGAAATCAAAGGTATTTGATACAGAAACGGAGATTAGGTGAAAAAAATATGCCAAAAATTTCGGCAGTAATATTGGCGGTTTTAATTTGTGTGTTTGCAGGAATACTGATAGGAAAAACTGAAAGAAAATTATGATCCGGAAATTTTTCGGAAAATTATATCAGCGTTGATGAAGTAAAGCAGGAACTGATTTTTACCGTATATTCACAGGAAGAGTGGGACGAATGGTTTGAGGGCGGAAAAAAGATTATCTGACAGGGGCAGTGCTGGATGAGCTGTTAAAAAGACTTGGAGTTTCGGAACAGATTGATTTTTCGGAAAAAAGAAAAAATGCTGCCGTTTCTCGTACAGAATGGAACCAGATATATGCGCAGATCCTTGCGTTTCTTGATATGGAACAAAGCGTAAAAAAAGAAACACTGCTTGTGCTAAACCGTATGGAAATGGAAGATCAGACAGTTCTGGTCACGAATCAGGGAGATTTTTATACGAAACTGCAGAATACATATTTTACGGACTGGATGTCCTATGATGTTTATATAAAAGAGGATCAGTGCATTGGAATTGCACAGGTGTCAGAGCAGGAACAAACGATTGAAAATGCATATCTGAAATCCTGTCAGGATGAAAAAATCAGTTTTTTATTTGCAGGTGCCGTCTATGAAAAAGAGTTACAGGAGAGATGGATATCCTGTGAACCGGGGAGTATGTGATCTGGTATTTCGGGATGGAGCGCTTACTGCAATCAAAACAAAACAGGATATCATACAGGGACAGATGTTATCCTATGATGATTCTGAGATCGAGATTGAAGATTATGGAAGAATCCACCACAATGGGAAGCTTCCGGTTTACCAGACCTATGGAGATGTGTCTGAAAAAATCCATATCGGATGTCGTTTTGGGCAATATGAATGTGGCTTATGTGACTGCGGGAAAGGAAGTCTGCGCAATTCTTATTTTACAGCCGGCTGATATCAAAAATATCCGTGTTCTTCTGCTATCGGATGACGGAACAAATATCCGGAGCGATGTTTATCTGAAATGTTCGACAAATGCAGATATAACTTGTGGTGATGAAACGAAAAGCGCCGGATCTGAGGAACTCCTTCATCCGGCAGATACACTGACGATGGCACCGGGAAAAACCTTTATCGTAAAACCGGAGTCGGAAGACGGTAAGATCTATCTGTGCAATGGAAATGGAACGGCTGTATCAAATGGTTATGCGGGGACGATTGAGGTACGCAGCACAGAGAATGGATATACGGTTGTCAATGAACTGCCGTTAGAGGAATATCTGTATGCGGTCGTGCCGAGTGAGATGCCATCAAGCTTTTTTCTCCGGAAGCGCTTAAGACACAGGCGGTGTGTGCGCAGTTATGCCTATATGCAGCTGATGCGGGCGGATCTGGCGGCTTACGGTGCACATATCAATGACAGCACCTCCTACCAGGTTTATAACAAAGTAGAAAAGACAAAGGAATCTGTCGCCGCTGTGGATGCGACATGCGGGCAGGTGCTGACCTGGAACGGAAAAGTTGTGGAGGCATATTATTTTTCGACTTCCATGGGTTACACAGACACCGCGAAGATCTGGAATGTGGATGATCCGTCGTCCTATGGCTATCTGAAAAAAAGCATGCTTAAACCAGGCGGATGCTGACATAGATTTGTCGGATGAAACTGCATTTTCCAAGTACATCAAAGAGCAGTGCGGATGGATATGACAGCGATATCCGTTATTACAGGTCGTTTGCAACGGCAGATTTATCGGATAAGACAGAAACGGTGAATGAGATCTTAGCGGCAAGACATTCCATTTCACCAAAAATGTGTTATATTATGAATCTGACGGTACGACGGAGATGGATGTCGCCGCTGCCGGGGAGAAAATGGGAGCCATTACCGGAATGTCAGTGGAAGCAAGAAGCAGTTCCGGTTCGATTCTTACATTAGATCTTACTTATGAATGCGGCATTGTGAAAATAAAAACAGAGTACAACATCCGCAAGATTTTAGGCTGTATGGTGAAAAAAATTGTCTACGCAGATGCAACGGAATCAGAGAATATTACGATGCTGCCAAAGTGCATTTTCAACCGTCGAGAAACAGGAAGACGGGACATATCTGCTGTCCGGCGGTGGTTATGGGCACGGACTCGGAATGAGCCAGAATGGGGCAAACGGAATGGCAAAAGCCGGTATGGGCTATCAGGATATCTTAAATTATTTTTATCAGGATATTACCGTGGAAACAATCGGAGAGATGGAAGGAAAAGAGACATTATGATCTGGAAGATTATAGGAAATGTGATGTCGTTTATGGGAAAAATGTAAACGGATAAGATCAATGCATATTCTGCGCAGTCTGCGTTTTTTATTATATTATCACTGATCCCGTTTCTTATGGTTTTCTCATCCCTGTTACAGTATACTTCCGTGACAGAGGGGACGCTTTTAAAAATCATTGAGAGAGTTATGCCGGAATACATAGCACCATTTCTTATTTCACTGATTGATGAGGTATACAACAGATCAGCAGGCATTATTTCCATTACGGCGATCGTTGCAATCTGGTCAGCAGCAAAGGTGTGCAGTACATGACGGATGGACTCAATTCGGTCAATGATCTGGAGGAAACAAGAAATTGGCTTGTACTGCGGATGTGGGCAGTTGTGTATACGGTGATTTTTCTGGTAGCTATTGTGTTTACATTGTTAGTCATTGTTTTTGGTAATTCTCTCCAAAAACTGGCATCGCAGTATATCCCGTTACTGCGGCATGCAGTAGAATCTTTTGGCACATTTTCGGGGACTTATCATGCTGGTCATGTTAATTGTTTTTTGATGTGATATTTACAGCATTGCCGAATAAAAAGCTGACTTTTTAAAAGTCAGATCCCAGGGGCTGCGATCTGCGGTGTGGCGTGGTATATTTTTTTATCGGTGTTTCCATCTATGTGGACTATTTTAACGGTTTTTCCATGTACGGCAGCCTGACGACTATTGCCTTGATTATGCTGTGGCTTTACTTCTGCATGTAAATACCATGGTACTTGAAGAGGTAGAGCGTATTTTTACCGGTATGGGATATGAAGTTGTAGAAGGACCGGAAGTGGAATACGATTATTACAACTTTGAAGCATTAAACATTCCGGCAAACCATCCGGCAAAAGATGAGCAGGATACCTTCTACATCAATGATAAGATCCTGCTGCGTACACAGACTTCTCCGGTACAGGTGCGTGTCATGGAGCAGAAGAAACCTCCGATCCGTATGATCGCACCGGGCCGTGTATTCCGTGCCGATGAGGTAGATGCGACACATTCTCCGTCTTTCCATCAGATCGAGGGAATGGTCATTGACAAGGGAATCACGTTTTCTAACTTAAAGGGAACACTGACCCAGTTTGTACAGAAGCTGTTTGGAAAAGATACAAAAGTAAAATTCCGTCCGCATCATTTCCCATTTACAGAGCCGTCTGCTGAGATGGATGTTACCTGTTTTAAATGTGGCGGAAAAGGATGCCGTTTCTGTAAAGGTGAGGGCTGGATCGAAATCCTTGGCTGTGGAATGGTACATCCAAGAGTGCTTCGTATGAGCGGTATTGATCCGGAAGAATATTCCGGCTTTGCATTTGGTATCGGTCTGGAGCGTATTACCCTGTTGAAATATGAGATTGACGATATGCGTCTGCTGTATGAGAATGACGATCGTTTCTTAAAACAGTTCTAGGAGGAGAAAAAAAGAATGAATACATCATTAAAATGGATCAAAGCTTTAGTTCCGGGACTTGACTGCGGCGTGCAGGAGTATGTCGATGCCATGACACTTTCCGGATCAAAAGTTGAGGGATATGAGCAGCTCGATGCAGATCTTGACAAGATCGTCATCGGACAGGTTACAAAGATTGAAAAACACCCGGATGCCGACAAACTTGTCATCTGCCAGGTAAACGTTGGAAGCGAAACGCTGCAGATTGTGACCGGTGCACCAAACGTATTTGAAGGGGCAAAAGTTCCGGTTGTTTTTAGACGGCGGACGTGTCGCAGGAGGACATGATGGAACAAAAACTCCTGGTGGAATCAAAATTAAAAAAGGAAAGCTTCGCGGGGTTGAGTCTTCTGGCATGATGTGCTCGATTGAGGAACTCGGTTCGAACCGTGAAATGTTCCCAGACGCACCGGAGAACGGACTGTATATCTTTGACGAGGATGCACCTGTCGGAGAAAATGCGGTTGCTTATTTAGGACTGGATGACAGCGTTGTTGAATATGAGATTACATCCAACCGTGTAGACTGTTTTTCCGTACTCGGCATTGCACGTGAGGCAGCAGCCACGTTCCATAAGGAATTTGTACCTCCTGTCGTAACAGAAACCGGAAATAATGAAGATGTCAATGATTACATCAAAGTATCGGTAAAGGATCAGGATCTTTGCAGCCGTTACACAGCAAGAGTTGTAAAGAATATTAAGTTTGCCCCATCTCCGAAGTGGATGCAGGAACGTCTTCGTGCACATGGAATCCGTCCGATCAATAATCTTGTAGATATTACGAATTATGTGATGGAAGAATACGGACAGCCGATGCACGCCTATGATCTGGATACGATTGAAGGAAAAGAGATTATTGTCCGCCGTGCAGCTGCAGGTGAAAAATTTGTGACGCTGGACGGACAGGAACGTCAGCTGGATGAAAATGTACTGATGATCTGTGATGCAAAAAAGCAGTAGGCATTGCCGGTATCATGGGTGGAGAAAATTCCATGATTACCGATCATGTAACAACCATGTTATTTGAGGCAGCATGCTTTGACGGAACAAATATCCGCAAATCCGGAAAGCGCATCGGACTTCGTACAGATGCTTCCGCAAAATTTGAAAAAGGCTTAGATCCAAATCTTGCCATGGAAGCGATGAACCGTGCCTGCCAGCTGGTAGAAGAGTTAGGCGCCGGCGAGGTTGTAGGTGGAGCCGTTGACATTTATCCTGTGAAGCGTGAGGGCGTAAAGATTCCGTTCGAACCGGACAAGTACAATAAGCTTTTGGGAACGGATATTCCGGCCGGGGATATGATCGGATATTTCAAAAAATTGATCTGGGATATGACGAAGCAACGAAGGAGATTCTTGTTCCATCCTGGAGACAGGATCTGCTCCGTGACGCAGATATCGCAGAGGAAGTAGCACGTTTCTACGGCTATGACAAGATCGGAACGTCTCTTCCGAGCGGAGAGTCTACGGCCGGAGGAAAGAGCTTTAAGCTGCGTATGGAAGAAAAGGCACGTGAGATTGCAGAGTTCTGTGGTTTTTCACAGGCAATGACTTATTCTTTCGAGAGTCCGAAAGTATTTGACAAATTACTGATTCCGGAGGATTCTAAGTGGCGTAAAACGGTTGTGATTTCCAATCCGCTTGGGGAAGATTATTCCATTATGCGTACGCTGCCACTGAACGGAATGCTGACTTCCCTGTCTACGAACTTTGGACGCAGAAACAAAGATGTACGCCTGTACGAGATGGGAAATATCTATCTGCCGAAGCAGCTTCCGCTGACAGAACTTCCGGAAGAACGTATGCAGCTGACGTTTGGTATGTACGGAGACGGTGATTTCTTTACCATGAAGGGTGTGATCGAGGAACTCTTATACCAGACAGGTCTTCGCAAGAAGGCGCAGTATGATCCACATGCCGAGCTTCCGTTCCTGCACCCGGGACGCAAGGCGGCTATCGTATATGATGGTGCCGTGATTGGATATCTCGGAGAGGTTCATCCAACGGTTGCTGCAAATTATGCCATCAAAGAGCGCGTATATATTGCAGTGATTGATATGCCGGAGATGGTATCCCGTGCATCCTTTGATTACAAATATGAGGGAATTACCAACTTCCCGGTTTCTTCCCGTGACTTGTCCATGGTTGTCCCAAAGAATATTCTGGTAGGTGATATCGAGAAAGTATTCGAGGAAAACGGTGGGAAATATCTGGAAAATTATGAGTTATTTGATGTATACGAAGGAGAGCAGATTGAAAAAGGCTTTAAGTCTGTCGCATACTCTCTGAAGTTCCGCGGAAAAGATAAGAATCTGGAAGAGAGCGATATTACGGGTGCTATGGATAAAATCTTAAGCGGACTGAAAAATATCGGAATCCAGTTGAGGGGCTAATCATGACAGAAGGAATGAATGTAAAAGATTATGACTATGATCTGCCGGAGGAACTGATCGCTCAGGACCCTCTGGAGGATCGTTCCAGCTCCCGGCTGATGGTGCTTGACCGTCAGACCGGGGACGTGGAACACCGGCATTTTACGGATATTCTGGAATATCTTCACCCGGGTGATTGTCTGGTGATCAACAACACAAAGGTGATTCCGGCACGTCTGTTCGGAGTGAAAGAGGACACACAGGCAAAAATCGAAGTACTTTTATTAAAACGCAAGGAAAATGATATCTGGGAGACACTCGTAAAACCGGGGAAAAAAAGCAAAACCGGGCACAAAACTTGTGTTCGGAGACGGGCTTCTGACGGCAGAAGTCGTGGATGTAGTAGAAGAAGGAAACCGTCTGATTCAGTTCCATTATGAGGGAATTTTTGAAGAGATTCTGGATCAGCTGGGAGAGATGCCGCTGCCGCCATATATTACGCATCAGCTGAAAGATAAGAATCGCTATCAGACCGTATATGCAAAAGTATGACGGATCTGCCGCTGCCCCGACAGCAGGGCTTCATTTTACGAAAGAACTGCTGCAGAAAGTAAAGGATATGGGAGTCGATATCGCAGAAGTAACCCTGCATGTCGGACTTGGCACGTTCCGTCCGGTAAAAGTAGAAAATGTACTGGATCACCATATGCACTCAGAGTTTTATATGGTGTCACAGGAAGCTGCGGATAAGATCAACCGCGCGAAGGAAAGCGGACACCGGGTGATTGCGGTCGGCACAACCAGTACGCGTACGCTCGAAGCTGCCGCAGATGAAAACGGACGGCTGCATGAGACCAGCGGCTGGACGGAAATCTTTATCTATCCGGGCTATCATTTCAAAATGATTGATGCCCTGATTACAAACTTCCACCTGCCACAGTCAACGCTTGTGATGCTTGTATCGGCACTCGCAGGACGGGAGCATGTGCTTCATGCGTATGAGATCGCTGTAAAAGAAAGATATCGTTTCTTTAGCTGAGCCTTTGACGGTAACGGTGTTGCCATCCTCATCTGTAATGGTTCCCTTTGCAGGTTAAAAGAGGAGAGAGTGCTGTCCCCATCAACGATCCAGGTAGAACTGCTGTCAATGGTCAGATTTGCATAACCGTCTCCGCCATTTCCGGCATTGCTTTCATCCTGAACAAAACTTCCGGTCCAGGTACTTTTATTTTCAAGGGAAACGTCAAGCTGGCTGATGCTGTCCCAGATGATCTTCGTAAAAACTGGACGAATCGCCATCGGTACTGTCGGAGGAAGTGCGGTCTAATGTGATATCTTTTAAAGTAACGTTTGCGCCATTTGAAACAAGAACCGCATTTTCATCGGATCCGGTGGAAGAGAAAGTCTCATCGGAAACTTCGGTATCTTCCGTATATTCGGTTACGGCATTGTAAGATTCCGGCTGGGAGGAAGTGCTGCCTCCCGGAGCGCCTCCGCCTGGAGTGTTACCTCCCGGCTGACCGCCGGCGTTGTCAGAGATCGTTACAGTTGCAGCGTTACCATCATCATCTAAGGTGATCGTTACCATAGTACCTTCTGATAAAGCGGAAAGTGTTGTTTCTTTTCCATCTTTGTCATAATAGATGATAGAGTCGGTCAGATTGATTGTCTCGGTTGACATATTGCCCATATCCGGGGCACCGCCGTTGTCGGAAGGGGCAGAATTGTTGTCTCCACTAGGCGGATTGCCAGGGGTTTCGGTGGAATCTGCGCCATCAGAGTCAGGTTTGTCAGGTGCCTCTGTTGAATCGTTGTTGTCAGAGTTCCCGTTGCCTGCTGGGGCACCACCGTTGTTATCGCTCGGTGGATTGCCCGGTGCTTCGCCCTGACCGCCGCCCGGCATGGCTGCAACTGTGATCGTGCTGTCGGTAATTTCGGAAATCATTCCGGTTACCGTGTTTTCATCTGATTTTACATCAGTGTCCTCCGTATATGTTTCCACTGTGCTTTCTACAGAAGAAGAGGTATTTGTGTTATTACCTGTACTATTGTTTGTGCTGCAGCATCCGGAAAAAATCAGTGTTCCTGCCAATGTGATACATAATAATGCTTTTGATATTTCATAATGTTTGTCACTCCTTTTTTGTTGATAGCTGTATTCTATCGGGGGAATGTGACGGTTAGATGAAGCCGGGTTGGAAGTTGCGTGAATTTACAGAAGATTGTGTGGAATGAAAATAGAGGTGAAAATCCTTTTTTGAAAAAAATTTTAAATTTTATGAAATTTACTATTGTAGATTTTATAAAAGTGTGCTAAACTATATTTGTATCCATGAACTAGTTTATAATGTAAACAGTTCAACTCAAGAGGCTGTATTCCTGATTAACGTCGGGATACAGCTTTTTGATTGTCTGGAGTATGGGCTTTGCTGTTTTACAAAGAGCAGAAAAACGCCGTACGGTCATTCTGAATCTGACCATACGGCGTTTTTCTATCTTTCATAAATCGTATAATGATGTTTCTTAAGCAGTGCAACCGCCAGCGCTAATGACTCTCCGTCATACATTTCCAGTCTCAAAACACCGCCTTCAAAACTCACGGTTGTGAATGATCCCGATATTTTTGATACTTAAATTATTGCTCGCAAGGATCGTTGCGACGGTGGCGATCCCACCGGTCTCATCAATCAGGTCTAAAGTACAGTTCGTAAACATTCTTCAAAGCACCTTTTGCCGTGATCGTGATGGAATCACGGTAATCTTTGGCTGCAGTAAAGGCATCTAACAGTGCAGGGGAATCTGCATCTGCAATGTTCGTGCGCATTACCTCTAATGTATGGATATAGTTGTCCAATAATTTTGAAATCTGTTCCTGATTGGATAAACAGATATTTTCCCACATGACAGGGGATGAGGATGCGATACGTGTGATATCTTTAAAACCTCCGGCCGCGATAGTTTTCATAATTTCATTCTCATCATCCGATTCCCGCACCAGGTTGACAAGGCTGTATGCGATCACATGCGGCAGATGACTGATCGCTGCGGTCGCATAATCGTGCTGCTCATAACCTAAAACCAGAGGAATTGCGCCGAGAGAGCGCACCAGCCCGGTCAGTTCTTCCACAGCAGGGGAAGGGACTCTTTGTGGTCGGTGTGATAATATAGTAAGCATTTTCCAAAAGCGTCTCTGAAGCATTAGAAAGACCGGTCTTCTCAGAACCCGCCATCGGATGACCGCCGATAAAATTGGCTTCAAGGCCGAGTCTTATCACTTCTCTGTGGATCTCCGTCTTGACACTGCCGACATCCGTGATGATGCAGTCCGGAGAAATTACATCTTTCAACTGCTGCAGATATTCAATATTTTTCTTGGTCGGCGTGCACAGAAAAATGTAATCGCAGTCTGCGAAATCCTTCAGTTCACATGGTGTATTGTTTATGATCAAATGTTCTTTATAAGCTTCGGCAACCGTCTCGGCATGATGTGCAGTTGCAATCATTGTAAGCTCGGATGAAGTGCATGCAGTTTTTGGCAATGGAACCACCAATGAGTCCGAGTCCGATAAAGCCTATTTTCTGAAGTGACATATATGGAAATCCCCTGTTAGATGTTAAAGTTCTGTTCTCATAATTCTTTACCTATCATAGACATAAATCACAAGAAAGTCAACACGTTAAAGTATAAAAGTGCATATTGCATGAAAAATAATCAAAGTATGGATGAAATGTGAACACTATGTAAACATTCCATGCAAATGGTTATAAAATATTTAAAATGCATACATAATATATAAACAAATTTTGGGTAATATAAAATAGTTAGTAAATATGAATAAATAAGTTGTAATAAACGTGTAAATTTAGTAAAATATAACCATACAGCGAATGCCGTTTCAGAGGTATCGACTAAAAAATATGTATTGGAGGATTTGCTATGAACGTTTACACAACTGACAAGATTCGTAATGTGGTTCTGCTTGGACATGGTGGATGTGGTAAAACAAGTCTCGCCGAGGAGATGGCTTATCTTGCGGGGATGACAACACGCATGGGAAAAGTTACCGATGGTAACACGATCAGCGATTATGACAAAGAAGAAATCAAACGTCATTTTTCCATCAACACAACTGTGATACCGATTGTCTGGGGTGATACCAAGATCAATATCCTTAGATACACCTGGTTATTTTGATTTTGTAGGGAGGTAGAAGAAGCAGTCAGCTGCGGATGCAGCAATTATCGTAGTATCCGGTAAGGCTGGCATTGAAGTCGGCACAAAGAAGGCATGGGAGTTATGTGAGACATACAAACTGCCGCGTATGGTATTTGTTACAGATATGGATATCGATGAGGCAAGTTACCGTCAGGTGGTAGAAGATTTACAACAGTTATATGGAAAGCGGATCGCACCGTTCCACTTACCAATCCGTGAAAACGGCAAGTTTGTAGGATATGTCAATGTATTACAGCAGAGGGCAAAACGCTGGAAAGATAACGGCGAAGTGGAAAAAGGTAGAAGTGCCGGAGTATTCCAAAGAGAATCTTGGTATCTGCCGGGAAGCATTGATGGAGGCTGTTGCGGAGACGAGTGAAGAATTTATGGATCGTTATTTTGGAGGGGAAGAGTTCTCCGAGGATGAGATCCGCCAGGCACTCCGTGTCAATGTATCCGATGGAAGCATCGTTCCGGTGCTGATGGGTTCGAATGTTCTTGCACGCGGCATGTATACACTGATGGTCGACATTGTAAAATATCTTCCGAGTCCGGAAAAACGTTCCTGCACCGGAATCAATGCAAAGTCCAACGAGGTATACAATGCAGACTATGATTTTGCAAAACCAAAATCAGCTTATATTTTCAAAACGATTGCAGACCCGTTTATTGGGAAATATTCATTGATCAAAGTTAATTCGGGGTTATCAAAACAGATGATCTTCTTTACAACCAGCATAAAGATACAGAGGAAAAAATCGGAAAGATCTATGTACTCTGTGGCAATAAGCCGGAGGAAGTAAAAGGAACTGCATGCGGGGGATATCGGAGCGTTAGCGAAGCTGACTAAAGCAGCTACCACAGATTCCCTCTCTACCAAAGCGAACCCGATCCTGTATATAAGAACACAGATCTCCACACCATATACTTATAAACGTTATAAGGCAGTCAACAAAGGAGATGAAGATAAGATCTCGCAGGCATTGCAAAGCTGATGCTCGAAGATCTTACATTAAAAAGTCAATGACAGTGAAAATGGCCAGACATTACTTTTACGGTATGGGAGACCAGCACCTTGATGTTGTGGCAAGCAAACTGTTAGAGAGATACAAAGTTCAGATTGAACTGAAAAAACCAAAAGTAGCATTCCGGGAGACCATTCGTAAGAAAGCGGATGTGGAATACAAGTACAAAAACAGTCCGGCGGTCATGGACAATACGGTCACGTTAAGATGACCTTTGAACCTTCCGGGGATCTTGAAACACCATATGTATTTGAACAATGCGTTGTCGGCGGAGCAGTTCCAAAAAACTTCTTCCCGGCGGTGGAAAAAGGAATCCAGGAAGGAGTTGTGAAAGGACCGATGGCAGCTTATCCTGTGGTAGGAGTAAAAGGCAGTATTATATGATGGATCCTATCATCCGGTAGACTCTTCTGAGATGGCATTTAAGGTTGCGGCTCTTCAGGCATTCAAAAAAGGCATTATGGAAGCATCACCGATTCTGTTAGAGCCGATCGCATCCTAAAAGTTGTTGTACCTGACAAATACACAGGTGACATTATGGGAGACTTAAACAAACGCCGTGGACGTGTACTTGGAATGAATCCGACGGAACACGGTTATCAGGAGATCGTAGCTGATATTCCTTACATGGAATTATATGGATACAACACAGATTTACGATCCATGACCGGTGGAAGCGGAACATTTTCCTATGAGTTTGCAAGATATGAGCAGACACCTTCTGATATCCAGGAAAAGGAGATCGCAGAGAGGGCAGGCAAACTTGATAATACGGATAATTCATAAAACACTTTCTGAAAGAAACAGTTCTTCCCGAAAGCAGGATAAAAACACAGACTGGATGTAACATTTTCCGGTGTGTGTAATTAAAAAAAAACAGGGAGGAATGGATATGCCCGGTATGGCAGAAAAATTTGCAAAGAACTATTTGTAATTTTATATGTATTTATTTTTCTTGTAAGCGATCCGAAACTGGTTCGTGCCTGCAGTATGATCATCCTCCCTGATACTTCAAAGGAAACCATTACCAGTGATAATGTTACATTTGATTTTTTGATACACAGGATCCGTCAGAGTATCACATTGTATATGAGGTAAATGGCGGTATTAACAGCAGCAATAATCAAAAAACAATCCAAAAAGAAGAACTTCCTTTTACACTGGACGTGCCGGTTAAAATGGGTTACAATTTTGCTGGCTGGTATGCAGACTGCAGCTATTCCAGAAAAGTTACGAAAATAGATGAAGACAGTCCGGCGAATATGGTTCTTTTTGCAAAATGGACAAAAAATATTGACAATCATTATAATGTGGAAATGTATTCTTATCAGACAGGCACGATTCGTGACAACAGTCAGAAAAGAGTTAAAGGAATGTTCCTATACTTTTTGGATGATCTTTCTATTCCGGGAATGCCTTCTACCAGGGAAAAGACTATAAGGATAATCTGATCAGCAGTTCCAGCCAGTGTATGCAGGGACTTTGTTTCACACCGGATTATATTCTTATTACTGCATATTCGGAAGATCGCAAAAATCTTGGATCACTGATGGTGTTTGATCGTGAGAGCGGCGAATATCTGGTAACACTTGGCATGAAAAAAGAAAGTCATCTTGGCGGTATTGCTTTTGATGGCGAGAATGTCTGGATCTGCCATTCAAATTCCAATACCTTAGAGCGTATTTCCTATGAATATATTACAAAAATCGCACAGGATGCGCCGGAATATTGCATTGATGCATCGGCATTGTCAGACGAATACCGCCTGAAAAATACACCATCCTGCATTACCTGCTACGGTGGCAGACTCTGGGTTGCTACACATACCAGATTTTTTGATTCCGAGATGTATTCATACAGCTATGATAAAAAAAAGATAAGCTGACGGCAGTCAGCAACTATAATCTTCCGAGTAAAGTGCAGGGAGTGGCATTCGATGATAACGGATCAATTTATTTAAGCACTTCCTATGGAAGAAATAATTCTTCTTATTTAAAAGTTTATTCTTCTCTTCTTTCATTGGACAAAAAACCAAATGAACCGAAGGTAAAAGTGGAGATGCCACCTTGTTCGGAAGAAGTTGCTATTGCAGATGGTACGGTGTTTGTTTTATTTGAATCGGCAAGTGAAAAATATTTTGAAGGTACGGATGGTATGGGAAAGAGTCCGGCGCCGATCGATAAATTATTAGAGGTAAGTGTAGCTTCCATCTGGTAGACTTGAGAAAATGTTAAGAAATCATAAATAAATATGCAGATACAAAAGGGGTGGAGTGTTCCATCCCTTTTATTAGTTAATTTTGCTTCCGGTCTTTCATGAGCCGGATAATTTTATCGGCCTTCTCAGATTCCTCTTTTTGACATGTTTTGTTTTAGCAGGGTGACAAGCAGCTCTGTTTCGGGGTCTGTGAACTGGATATTATTTGTTTTTGCTGCATTCATGGTGCCAAGAAGAAACGGCATCATATCTTTAATGTTTGTTGGTTTTTCTTTTTGATGCAAAATTCATTAAAAACTGCAGTTTTTCCGGGGACATATTTTTTAACCCCGGATTATTCCAGAAATCATTTTCCATCACTATTTATTCCTTTCAAAAATGTAATGCTTTGTTTTGGCAGTTTTTCTTACAATATATTATGCAAAAATAGTCTCATAGGTTTCCATCATAGAGACCATATTTGTGATCATATCAAGTGTTTCAAGCTCTTTGTCTGTACAGAATTTCCGAAGGTCATTTAACATGGCAAGAGTAGAATTTTCATCCTCACTGACAGAGCACATGGACATGACTTTATCCTCCTGGTTGAATACCTGGATCGTATTCTGTAATTCCATATATTTGATCAGAATAGCAAATTGCTTTTTCTGGTCACCTTTCATATAGGGAATCGCAGTTTTTAACATTTGCAGTTCACGGGGTCTGTGTCATATTATCAAAAGGGCGTAAATGAATTTGGTTCCATAAAGATGCCTTTTTTCTTTTAGTTTATGAACCCGGAAAATAGATTATGCCAGATATCACATGGATGAGGGGGCAGTTTTAGTGACGGTATCAGGCAGTCGGCATAAAATAAAACGGGAGGAATCAAATATGCTGATTATTGATGGAAACAGTGTTTATGAGATAGATGAGGAATGTGTCAGAAAAAAGAAAGTGCAAAAGGAATGTGGAATCTACGAGAAGATGATGCAGCAGCAGAATCGGAAAAAAGACCGTGAGTATGCTGCACGGGATCAGAACCAAAAGCGTCCGTAAATTCTGGCTGACATACAAAAACGTCTCTTCATAACAGGCAGAGACGTTTTTCTCTTTTATAAAGGGCGGCGGAATATCCGACCGCCATTTCAGAACAGATGATCTGACTAGCAGAAACCACATCCATTGTTTCCGCCGCATCCGCCACAGCAGAAGAAGAAGCAGGATGATCCAAAGACAATCATTGTTGCCTCCACATCCATTGTTTCCACCGCAGAAACCACCATTGCCGCCACAGCAGCATAATAAGATGATGATCCAGAGAATGGAATTGCATCCTCCCTCGTTACAGGAACATCCACCACCACAGTTTGTTGCAGCTAAATCACTCATATAAAACCTCAAATTTTTCTTACACTGTATCTTATGTGAGCGCAGAATAAGTGTTACAGATTTGAATAAATTTTTTTGAATATATGATTATGTATACTTATAATTTCAGGTTATAGAAAATATAA
>VOFB01004154.1_pt1 | contig 16890 bp, 16 predicted proteins | sample 5384141 | NCBI WGS metagenome assembly VOFB01 (sample SAMN12384721, study PRJNA508395) | human gut metagenome | isolation source: healthy gut A | host: Homo sapiens | reverse complement strand
AATAAAATAATTTCGACAATTTATCATTGCCCTTATTTGTGAAAAGATATATGATAAAAGTATACTGCCTGAGTAAAATACATTTGGGTATTACAGCGTAAAAGGAGGCTGTGGGATGTTTTCGTTTTCAAAGGATATAGGAATTGACCTTGGAACTGCAAACACTCTTGTTTGTCTTAAAGGAAAGGGAATAATTTTGCGTGAACCGAGCGTTGTCGCAGTTGATATGCGTACCGACGAGGTTCTTGCAGTCGGCTCACAGGCAAAAGAAATGATTGGCAGAACTCCCGGTTCCATAGTTGCGGTTCGTCCGCTCAAGGACGGTGTTATTGCCGATTTTAAAATAACCGCAAAAATGCTTCAGCACTTTATCAAAAAGGCGGTAAAACCCGGAATTTTCAGCAAGCCGAGAGTTATAATCTGTATGCCTTCGGGTGTTACCGAGGTTGAGAGAAAGGCTGTTGAGGACGCCGCATATCAGGCAGGTGCAAAGCCTCCCGTTGTTCTTATCGAAGAACCAATGGCTGCCGCAATCGGCGCAGGTATGCCCGTTGACGAACCGTGCGGAAGTATGGTTGTTGACATCGGCGGAGGCACAAGCGAGGTTGCCGTAATTTCTCTCGGTGACATTGTTACAGCCTGTTCCGTAAGAGTTGCCGGAGATAAGTTTGACGAGGCGATTTCAACCTATGTCAAAAGAAAATATAATCTTCTCATCGGTGAAAGAACCGCCGAAGACATCAAAATGAAAATCGGCTCCGCATATCCGGGCGAGGAAGAAAAAAACCTTGTTGTCAAGGGCAGAAATCTTGTTGACGGACTTCCCAAGGATATTACAATTTCCTCAGCCGAGGTCAGAGAGGCTCTTGCCGATCCGCTTGCAACAATTGTTGAGGCAATCAGAACCACTCTTGAAAAAACTCCGCCTGAGCTTTCTGCCGACATAATCGACCACGGTATTATGCTCACGGGCGGCGGTGCGTTACTCAAGGGACTTGATATGCTTGTTATGCAACAGACGGGTATGCCTGTTCACATTGCCGAAAGACCGCTTGACTGTGTTGTTGACGGTGCAGGCAAAAGACTCGGCAAACCGCTCGGTGTTCAGTACAAGCACGACAGATAATAAAAATCGACAAAGTAAGGTCGGGCAGATTGAAAAAACACCGCCCGACCGTATTTGTAATATAAATATGAGATATGAGAAAATTTTTACATAATAAAAACTCAAAAATTTTGATAATTACACTCGTCATACTAACTGTGATGAGTGTTTTCTCTCATAACGGCAGTAACATTTTTTCGGGTGCGGTAAACACGGTTACAAAAGGACTTTCAACGCTGACCGCAGGTGCGGCGTCTTCCGACAAATCAAAGGAAGAACTTGAAAAAGAAAACGAACAGCTTAAAAAGGAAAATGCCGAACTCCGTGAACAGCTTGTTGACTACCTTGACGCCAAGGAAGAAAATGCAAAGCTATGGAAATATTATGAGCTTAAAAAGGAAAATCCGTCATACGACATTCTTCCGGCAGGTGTGTTGAGAAGGGATGCGAACGATGATTTCTACTCGTTCACTCTTGACAAGGGTTCAACAGACAATGTGGAAAAAAATGATCCCGTAATCACGGAAAACGGTCTTATCGGCTGGGTGAGTGATGTTGAACTCACAACCTGTCGGGTAAGAACAATTCTTTCGCCCGACACCAAAGCGTCTGCAATTGACAAAAAGACTTCCGACAACGGAATCATAAGCGGAAACGCTGAATATTGTGACGATAATCTCACCTGTCTGACAAAGATTGCAGAGAACAACAAAATCAAAGTAGGCGACATTGTTGTAACCTCGGGAACAGGCGGAGTTTATCCGAAAAATCTCATAATCGGCAAGGTTAAAGAACTGAAGTTCAATTCCTATGACACAACCCGTTATGCTGTTGTTGAGCCGTATGAGGACATCCGCACCGTGACCTCTGCCGCAATTATTACCGATTTTGACGGCAAGGGCGAGGTTAAAAAATGATGAGAGCTTCAAAAACTTTTTTTCGATTTTTCGGCTATTCCCTGCTGTTAATAATTCTGTATGTTTTTCAGGGTTCGGGTTTTATAATTCCCGAAATTTTCGGCGGCAGACCGCTTATGTTGATTTCACTTGCACTCTGCATTGCTTCTTTTGAAAACACTTTGCCGTCGGTAATTTTCGGTGCGTTGTGCGGTGTGCTGACGGATATTTCATTTGACGGCAGTATCGGCTATTTTGCCTTTGCACTTACGATTGTCTGCTATGCGGAAAACTTTGTATTCAGCAAATATTTTGTACCGTCATTTGTTACCGTTATTGTGTTTTCGTTTGCGGCGGTGATGACGGTAATGTTGATTTATTATCTGCTGTTCGTCTTGATTGCAGGGCTTGACAGCGGTTGCTTGTTGTTTGTACGGCACTACATTTCAAGAATACTTTACACATTCGCCGTGACAATTCCGCTGTATTTTCTTACGGCATTTTTAAACAAAAATCTTTAATCTTTGTGAAATGGAGGTTCGGTATGAGATTCGGCAAAAGCAGAAAAAACGGCAAAAAAAGTAAAAAGAGCAGAACAACAGTCTGCATAATAATAACAGCCGCAATTTTTGCAGGCTTTGCAATCAGGCTTGTCGATTGGCAGCTTGTACAGGGAAAAAGCTACAAGAGTCTTGCCGCAAAATCAACGGGATATACCGAAAAAACCGACGCAACGAGGGGCGAAATCGTTGACCGCAACGGTGTAGGTCTTGTTGTAAACACCACAAAGTATAAAATAGTCCTCAACAAGCTTTATATTGAGGAGGACAGGCTTGACGGAATTTTACTTGAGCTTGATGATATTCTCACAAAAACAGGAGACGCAAGAACAGATTCATTGCCGATTTCGGTCGGCTCGGACGGTAGTTGCGTTTATAAAACAAGCCGTGAAGAAGATGCGGAAAAACTTCTGTCATCGGATTTTCTTGATATGGACAGGAACACAAGTGCCGATGATTGCTTTGACACACTTTTAAAACGCTACAAAATTTCCGACAGGTTAAGTCTAAGTCAAAAAACAACGCTCGTTTCAATTCATTACAATATGGAACTTGAAAATTATTCAAATTCAAATCCGTATGTTTTTGCCGAAAATATCAGTCGAAGTGCCGTGAATGCCGTCAGCGAAAATACTCAGGGTGTGAGCGGTGTTGAAATTCAGACCTACCTCACACGAGGTGCTTCGGACCCGTACCTTGCACCGCACATCCTCGGCGCACTCGGTTCGTTGTCGGAAGATGAATACAATGAGCTGAAAAAACAGGGCAAAAGCTATTCCTATGATGATAAGATAGGCAAATTCGGAATTGAACTTGCCTGTGAAGATGACCTCAAAGGCAAGGGCGGAACAAGGGTTATTCAGCGAAATGCCGACGGAACTCTTGTTGAAAGCATTGAAACCGAGAGTGCAAAACCGGGTAACACGGTCTACCTTACAATTGATTCAAAATTGCAGAAAACCGCTGCAAAATCGCTTGAAGAAAATGTCAAAGCGGCAAAACAGGCGGGCAAGGAATCGGGACAGAAAAATAACGGTGAGGACTGTGAAACAGGTGCAGTTGTAATGCTGTCGGTCAAGGATTTTTCGGTACTTGCGGCGGCAAGCTATCCTACATACGATTTGGACAGGTACAGCGAATATGGCTCGTACTATGTCAAACTTTCCGAAAACAAAAATTCTCCGATGTACAACCGTGCAACAGTCGGAACATTCGCCTGCGGTTCGGTGTTCAAGCCGTGTGTTGCGGGTGCGGCTCTTGAGGAAAAAATCATAACCGATAAAACGAAAATCTACTGCAAACAGGACTATGATTTTTACCCTACCAATGTGGTAAGATGTATGCACTATCACGGCAGTCTTGATGTTACGGGCGCAATTGAACAATCGTGCAACTACTTTTTTGCCGACACGGGCAGAAGGCTCGGAATTGAACCGATGTATCTGTATGCGCAGAAATTCGGACTGGGCGAATACACGGGTGTTGAAATTGAGGAATCAAAGGGAACTCTTGCAGGCAGAGACAGCACAAGCTGGCAGGCAGGCAACACGGTTTCAGCCGCAATCGGTCAGTCCGACAACGCATTTACTCCCGTTCAGCTTGCAACCTATGTTGCGACAATCGCCAACAACGGTGAGAGGCTCAAAACACACATTGTTGATAAAGTTACAAATTATGAGCGGACAAAAATCGTAAAATCGACAGATGTTGAAAGCTACGGTGATTGCGGAATTTCAAAGAAGAATCTTGATATTGTCCGTAAAGCGATGCTCGGAGTTACTCAGGACGAAAACGGAACGGCAAATTATATGTTCGGTGATTATAAAGTTAAGGTTGCCGCAAAAACAGGTACGGCTGAAAACTCGGGCTCAGACCATACAACATTCATTTGCTATGCTCCGTATGAAAAGCCCGAGGTCGCAATTGCCGTTGTAATCGAACACGGTGCAAAGGGCAGATATTCAATGCAGGTTGCAAAGGATTTGCTGGACGCATATTTTAATTGAAAATTGAAAATTATGGTCGAGAATACGATATGTTAAAAGATAAAACAAAAATCCCGACCGTATAATGGCTGAACGACCAAACATAAAAAACTTATTTTTTGCTTTTAGCATTAAAAATCAATGAAATTATTGTGCAAACCGTTAAAAATGAAGAATAATTTTATTAACTATCACTAAAATATCAACAAAAATTTTGGCTGATAAAAATAATGTTCGTTTCTTGCTCTTTAACGGATTTTGTGATAGAATATAGCAGAGGTAGAATTTATTATGGATAATGTTATAGTTGTAGCGTCGGGAAAAGGCGGAACGGGTAAATCAACCGTCTGCATTTGTCTTTCCGTTGCTCTTGTAAAGCAGGGCAAAAGAGTCTTGCTTATTGATTGTGACTGCGGAATGCGTGGTCTTGACATTATGCTCGATATGGAGCAGGACATAATTTTTGATGCGTCGGATGCCGTATGCGGCAACTGTACATTCGGTGAGGCTGTTTACAAAAGCAAAAACAATGAGAACCTCTACCTTATGGCGGCTCCCTTTGACACCGAAAACGAACTAAGTCCCTCGGTGTTTACTCAACTTGTCAACTCAGTAAAGGACAGCTTTGATTTTGTCCTTATCGACTCCCCTGCCGGAATCGGTTCGGGCTTTGAAACTGCGGCGGATCCTGCCGACAGAGCCTTGATTGTTACCAATGCAGAGCCGACGGGTGTGCGTGGTGCGGTTAAGGTGAGAAGAAAGCTTGAGTCAATGGGAAAAACAAATATCCGACTTGTTATCAACCGCTTTGACCGAAAGCTTTTTACACAGCTCGGTTTTTATGAAGACCTCGACAGCGTTATTGACGCAACACAGACACAGCTTATTGCGCTTGTGCCGTTCGACATCCGTATTTCGGTGATTGTTCAGCGAGGTGTTGCCGGACTTAACTGGAGTGCGGCGGCGTCCGTTTTTGACTGTCTTGCACAGAGGCTTGAGGGAAAACATATTCCCCTTGCGTTCAAAGGGTAGTTTGTGCGGGGTATTTTGAGTTAAAGTTTTGAAACTAATTTGATATGAAATAAATGTCTGGAGGAAATATATATGAATATAGCCCTTATAGCTCATGATGAAAAAAAGGAACTGATGGTGCAGTTCTGCATTGCTTACTGCGGTGTTCTCAGCCGCAACAACCTTTGCGCCACCGGCACAACAGGCAAAATGGTGTCAGAGGCAACAGGTCTTACAATTCAGAAATTCCTTGCAGGCTCTCAGGGCGGAAGTCAGCAGATTGCGGCAAGAATTGCGTGCAATGAGATTGATATGCTTCTCTTTTTCAGAGATCCGCTCAATCCAAAGCCGAACGAGCCTAACGATATGAATATGCTCCGTCTTTGCGATATGCACAACATTCCGGTTGCAACAAACATTGCAACTGCCGAGGTGCTTATCCACGGTCTTGAAAGAGGCGACCTTGACTGGAGAAATATTCTCAAATAATTTAATTATTTTCGCTTTACATATCGGGTGGTGTAATACTGCCCGATTGTTGTGTTTTTTAGGGAGATTTTTTCGTTTCCCTTTTCTATAAAAGATTGTAATTTTCGGAGGGAAAAATGGCACTTATAACCAAGAAAATCAAGGGTACGGAAGATGTTCTTCCGAAGGAAAGCTACAAATGGCAGTTTGTTGAAAAGATTATGCGTGAGGAGGCTCGCTCCTACGGCTTCAGAGAAATCAGAACTCCCGTGTTTGAACACACAGAGCTTTTTGCCCGTGGCGTTGGTCAGACAACCGATGTTGTTCAGAAAGAAATGTACACATTCGACACAAAGGGTGGTGAAAGCGTAACACTTCGCCCCGAGGGTACAGCCGGTGCGGCAAGAGCCGTTCTTGAACACGCTCTTGAAAACGAAGGACTTCCGATTAAGGCAAGCTACTTTGTTTCATGCTACCGATATGAAAAGCCACAGGCAGGCAGACTTCGTGAGTTCCACCAGTTCGGTATTGAGGAGTACGGCACACAGGATCCTGTTGCCGATGCAGAGCTTATCAGCCTTGTAAGCTCCGTAATCAACAGACTTCAGATTGACAGCGTTCATCTTCAGATTAATTCTATCGGCTGTCCGACCTGTCGTGCGGAATATCACAAGGCTTTGAAATCATATTTTGAGGGTTATAAGGACAAGCTGTGCGACACCTGCCTTTCCCGTCTTGACAAAAACCCGATGAGAATTCTCGACTGCAAAAGTCCTATCTGTTCCGAGATTGCAAAGGATGCACCTAAGATTACAGACTATCTTTGTGATGAGTGCAGAAACCACTTTGACGCAGTTCAGAAATATCTTGATGCCGCAGGCATTGAATACACGGTTGATCCCACAATTGTACGAGGTCTTGACTACTATACAAAGACAGTATTTGAGTTTGTAACCGATTGTATCGGTGCTCAGGGTACTGTTTGCGGCGGCGGTCGTTATGACGGTCTTATCGAGGAGCTCGGCGGTAAGCACCTCCCCTCCCTCGGTTTCGCAATGGGTATGGAAAGACTTCTCATGGTAATGGATAAGCAGGGCATTGAGATTCCCGACAATGACGAGTGTATGCTCTACATTGCAACAATGGGCGATGCCGCAAAGGTTAAGGCTTTTGAGCTTATCAAACAGGTTCGCAGCTGCGGAATGATTGCCGAAACCGATGTTATCGGCAGAGGACTTCGTGCTCAGATGAAGTATGCCGACAAGATTGACGCAAGATATTCAATCGTTTTGGGTGACAACGAAATCGAGCAGAACACAGCCAAGGTCAAGAATATGGAAACAGGCGAAACAGCCGAGGTTACTCTTGACGGGCATTTCATGGAGAAGTTCATCGAAATTCAGCTTTCCGACGAACAGAAAAATAAGTAATAAAAGAAAATTTTCGGTCGGTCAGGCACATTAAAAATGCCGACCGATTAATATAAAGGAGCATATACAATGGCAGAATTTATGACAGGAATGAAGCGTACCGATTATTGCGGAGATTTGCGTATCGGTGATGTCGGCAGAGAGGTAACTGTCTGCGGTTGGGTACAGCGTTGCCGTGACCTCGGTCAGCTCATTTTCATTGACTTGCGTGACCGCACAGGCATTGTTCAGCTTGCATTCAATGACAAAACAGACAAAGAAATTTTTGATAAGGCATTTTCATGCAGAAGTGAATTTGTTCTTGCCGCAAAGGGTGTTGTTTGCGAAAGAAGTTCAAAAAACAGCGAAATCCCCACAGGCGATATCGAGGTTGTTGTAAGCGATATGCGTGTGCTTTCAAAGGCACAGACGCCGCCTTTTGAAATTGTTGACGATACAAACACAAACGAGGAGTTAAGACTTAAATATCGTTATCTTGACCTTCGCCGCCGTCCTCTTCTCAACAATCTTATGATGAGAAGTAAGATTGCAAAGGTTGCAAGAGATTATTTCCACGACAACGGCTTTGTTGAAATTGAAACTCCTATGATGATCAAGTCAACTCCCGAGGGCGCAAGAGATTACCTTGTTCCGTCAAGAATCCACAACGGCAAGTTTTATGCTCTCCCTCAGTCACCGCAGATTTACAAACAGCTCCTTATGCTTTCGGGCTTTGACCGTTACATTCAGCTTGCAAGATGTTTCCGTGACGAGGATCTTCGTGCAGACCGTCAGCCTGAATTCACACAGATTGATATGGAGCTTTCATTTGTTGATGTTGATGAAATCCTCGAAATCAACGAGGGCTTTTTCAAAAAGCTTTTCAAAGAGGTTTTAAACATTGACCTTGAGGAGCATTTCCAGAGAATGACCTACAAAGAGGCTATGGAAAGCTACGGTTCGGACAAGCCCGATATCCGTTTTGACATGAAGATTCAGGACATTTCGGATCTTGTTAAGGACTGCGGTTTCAGCGTATTTACAAGTGCAATTGAGAACGGCGGTTCTGTAAGGGCAATTGTTGCCAAGAATGCGTCGTCGGTTTACACAAGAAAAGAAATTGACAAGCTCACAGAATATGCAAAGGGCATCGGCGCAAAGGGACTTGCCTATGTAAGATGGGTTGACGAGCCTAACGCATCATTCAAGAAGTTTATGAGTGAAGAAGAGCTTTCGGCAATTTACGAAAGACTCGGTGCTGAAAAGGGCGATGTTATCCTCATCGTTGCCGACAAGAACAGCACGGTTCTTTCAACACTCGGCGCACTCCGTCTTGTTGTTGCAAAGCGTCTTGACATTATCCCCGATGTGTTCAAGTTCCTCTGGATTGTTGACTTCCCGTTCTTTGAATATGATGAGGAAAGCGGTGAATGGCTTGCAATGCATCACCCGTTTACAATGCCTAAGGAGGAATGCCTGCAGTACCTTGACACAGATCCGTCAAAGGTTATTGCAAAGGCTTATGACCTCACACTCAACGGTGTTGAGCTTTCAAGCGGTTCAATGCGTATCACAGACTATGAACTCCAGCAGAAGATGTTCAAGGCTTTGAAGCTCACCGATGAAGAAATCGAAGCAAAGTTTGGATTCCTTGTTGAAGCCTACAAATACGGCGCACCGCCGCACGGTGGTATGGGTATCGGTCTTGACCGTGTTACAATGCTGATGTGCAAAGCTGACAGCCTCCGTGATGTAACGGCATTCCCGAAGGTTCAGAATGCAAGCGAGCTTATGTCTGCGTGTCCGGCAGAGGTTGACGATGAAAGCCTTGAGGTTCTCGGAATCAAGGTTGTCAACAAGGAAGACTGATTAAGGGTACAATTATATGAGTCCGGATACAATTGCAACAATCATCTCTGTGTCGATAGTCGTACTTGCAATAGCAATTATAGTTACGGTAATTGTCAGTAAGATAAGACATCTTTCAAGAACATTGTTCGGTACAAGCTCCCTTATTGAGGGCATTCAGGGCGTGAAAGAGGATCAGGAGCAAATGCGTGAAACTCCCCGTTCGCTTCATGGAATGACCTCGGTTTATATGCCAATGATAAAAAAGGATTTTCCCGAGCTTGATGTTGAGCAGTATATGAACAAAACCCGTTCACTTTTGCGAAACTACTTTTCGGCGGTTGAGTCAAAAAGGCTCGGCGTTATTGCGGAGGAGGTCACTCCGAATTTTACAAACTATGTTCAGGGAATTATCGACCAGCTTTCATCTGTTGCAAATACACAGCACTATGAGGATGTCAATATTTACGATGTTCAGATTGCCCGCTATATAAAAAACGGTGCAACGGTAACGATACTTTTTGAGGCATCTGTCGGTTACTTTTCGTATGTTACCGATAAGAACAACGAGGTGACCTTCGGCAGCAGAGAGAACAGAATGCAGACAATCTATGAGGTTGGGTTGATGTATGTTCAGGATGCTGACCGGCTTCATAACAGAGCAACCGCTCTCGGAGTGAATTGCCCCAACTGCGGTGCTCCCGTAAAAACGCTGGGAGAAAAATTTTGTCAGTTCTGCGGAACTGCAATAAAAGAAATTAACATTCGTTCATGGAAGTTTAATTCCGTAAACGAACAGACACTTCAACAGAGAAAATTCTGAAAGTTTGACGGTCGGGTTGTCAGAGCCAAATGCCCTCTTCCCGACCGTCTTTTTGCATTATTTATGATGGCAAAACATTGGAACAATAAAAAAACATATGCCATTCAGCCTGTTTTTTAATAATAGTATTGAAATTTTTCTTCAAACATATTATTATTAGTGTAACAGCAATATCTGAAAAATCAGCTATAAGCTACAAAAATTAAGGAGTTAAATTATGGGTATTATTAAAGCAGCGATAAATGCAGTCGGAGGCGGACTCGCAGATTCATGGCTCGAGGTTATTGAACCGTCCCCCATGGGCGACAACACCCTCATCTGTCCCGGTCAGCTTGTTTCGCAGAACGGCAAAAGTCAGAACAAAAAGGGTTCTGAAAACATCGTATCAAACGGTTCTGTAATTCATGTTTACGATAACCAGATGATGATTCTTATTGACGGCGGTAAGATTGTTGACTTTACTGCAGAGCCGGGTTATTTTAAGGTAAATAACAGCTCAATGCCGTCACTTTTCTGCGGTCAGTTCGGTGATTCAATCAAGGAAACATTTAACCGTATTAAGTACGGCGGAATCCCCTCACAGGCTCAGAGGGTTTTCTATATAAATCTTCAGGAAATCAAGGGTATTCCTTTCGGAACATCAACTCCCGTAAACTACTTTGACAATTTTTACAATTCAGAGCTTATGCTCCGTGCTCACGGTACATATTCAATCAAGGTTGTTGAGCCGTTCAAGTTCTATCAGGAGGTTATTCCGAGAGAGGCTGTTACGGAAAACAAGGCTGTTGATTTCGCAGATGTAAGAGCACAGTATAACGAGGAGTTCGTCGGCGCTCTCGGTTCTGCAATCAACCAATATTCCGCTGACGGTGAGAGAATCAGCTTTATCAAGTCAAAACAGCGTCTTATCGGTCAGTATATGGCACAGACGCTTGATGAGGAATGGACACAGGCTCGTGGTATGGAAGTCTTTGCCGTTGGTATGGATGTTTCCTACACAGAGGACAGTCAGGAGCTCATCAATATGCGCAACAAGGGCGCAATGCTCTCGGACGCAGCAGTTCAGCAGGGCTATGTTGCAGCCAATATTTCAGAGGGCCTTAAAGATGCCGGCTCAAATGCAAACGGTGCAATGGCAGGCTTTATGGGCATGGGCATAGGTATGAATGCCGGCGGAAATATCATGGGCGGTTATCAGCAGAATCCGCAGTACCGTCAGCAGCAGCCGACTCAGCCACAGCAACAGGCTCAGCCGCAGCAGACTCCCGCTCCGCAGGCAGGCGGTGCAGCCGCAGGCTCATGGACTTGCTCATGCGGTGCGGTAAACACAGGCAAGTTCTGCTCGGAGTGCGGTTCAAAGAAGCCCGAGGCTCCCAAAAAGCGTTTCTGCACAAACTGCGGATATGAGCTTTCTGCAAATGCAAAGTTCTGTCCCGAGTGCGGTACAAAGGCAGAATAATCTGAATTTTAAGTACAAACAATCCCTCTTCTCAAACGGAGGGGGATGTTTCAGAATTTAATTATAAGGGGTAAGTTATGGCAACTGTAAACTACACCTGTCCGAACTGCGCCGCTCCGCTGAAATTCAATCCCGATAAACAGATGTTCAGTTGTGAGTACTGTATGTCCGATTTTACGGAAAAGTATGTTCAGGATTTTTTTGCCAAGAAGGAGCAAAAAGAGAACAGCGCAGAAAAGCAGGAGAAAAAGGAACAGGAAAAGGCTAAAGAGAATGCCGCCAAGCAGGCGCAGAGCAATGACAGCGCACAGGCAGAAAACAAAACCGAGGAAGAGGCTGTTATCTACAACTGCCCAAGCTGCGGTGCTCAGGTTGTTACAACAGCGTCAACTGCGGCAACAACCTGCTTCTATTGTCAGAATCCTGTTGTTCTCGGCGGCAGACTTTCGGGTGAATTTAAACCCGACCGTGTGATTCCGTTCAAGCTTTCAAAGCAGAAGGCGATTGACAAGTTTCTTGAAATGTGCAAAAGGAAATGGTTTTTGCCGAAGAATTTTGTCAGCAAAAAGCATTTTGACAAACTCACGGGTGTGTATTTTCCGTATTGGTATGTTGACGAACAGCGTAGCGCACAGATGGTTGCAAAGGGCGAAAAGGTTCGTTCGTGGACTGTCGGAGATGACCGTTACACGGAAACAAAGGTTTTTGAGCTCCACAGAGCAGGCAATCTGATTGTAAATAATGTTTTTGAAAGAGCGTTAAAAGGTCAGGACAGAGATATGCTCCAATGCGTACACCCTTACGATTTGGGCGAGGCTCACCCGTTTGCAATGTCCTATCTTTCGGGTTTTCAGGCAGAAAAGCGTGATATTGAGCAAAATGAGGTTGCACAGGCAGTTCAAACAAGAATCAACGGCTACTGTCAACAGCTTATGAAAGACACGGCAAGCGGATACAGTGCCGTTCAGATTCAGAACTACAACGATAAAATCGACCTTGAAAATTGGAACTATACCCTCTTGCCCGTTTGGGTTGTAACCTATAAATACAGGGGTAAAATTCTGCCGTTTGCAGTTAACGGTCAGACGGGCAAAACCTACGGTGAGCTTCCTACCTCCGCAGGAAAGCTTCTTGCTTTCGCTGCAATTATTGCCGCAGCGCTTATGGCACTCGGCTTGTTGGGAGGTCTGTTGTTCTTATGATGAATGTTACAAAAAGACTTTCCGCAATGCTTGCGGCAATGATTATGGTTTTCTGTACTCCGCTCTTTGTTTTTGCGGCGGGACAAACAGAACTCCGTGATGATGCCGAACTGTTTACCTCGGAGGAAGAAACACAGCTTCAGGCGGAACTTGACGCTTTTGCTCAAAAAACCGGCTGGGTTGCGGTTATCTATACTAACAACGAGGGCAAAACCGAGGACAATATCAAACCGTTTGCAAACCGTTATTATGCCGACAAATACGGCAAAACTACGGCGGGCGTTATACTCACGATTGATATGAAGGGCAGAGCAATCGACTTCAGAACAAAAGGCGATGCAATGTATTATTTCGGCGATGGCCGTGTTAATACTCTTCTTGATGATGTTCAGCGTGATATGAAGCAAGGCAACTATTACAGTGCTGCCGAACAATTCCTCTATTATGTTGACCACTACTATGACGAGGGTATTGACGATGACAAGTCAAATAAAAATATTGATTTGCAGGAAAAAGAGGATAACAAATTCATCTATGTCGTAAAGCATTACGGCATTGTTATTGCGGGCGGTTCAATCATTGTTGCCGTTATTGTTGTTATTGTAGTGAAAAATCGTTACAAGCACAACGGCAAAGCAGGAACTTATGACCTCAAGAAAAACAGCAAGACTATGCTTACCGACAAGAAGGATATCTTCCTGACAAAGCATGTTTCCGTTACGAGAATCCGGAGTGATTCCGACAGCTCGGGTGGTTCATCAAGCAGCTCCTCCGGTGGCGGCGGTTCATCGGGCGGCGGAAGCAGAAGCTTTTAATGCTGAAAACTATTTGAATTTTACGGAGAATGCTGTATTCTCTGTTTGGGGGCGGCAGAAATGCCGTCCTCTTTTAATGTGAAAAAATTATGAGAAATATTGAAATTATTCAAAAACTGAATACCATGCACACAGCCTGTGAAAGCGAACTTTTACAGCTGATTACAACTTACGACGAAAAAGATTTTGAATATCTTCGCAAATGTGCAAGAGATACTGCCGACAAAATTTTCGGCAACAAAATTTATATCCGTGGCTTGATTGAATTTTCAAGTATATGCAAAAACGATTGCTACTACTGTGGACTACGCCGCTCAAACGGCAATGCCGTGCGTTACCGACTTTCAAAGGATGAAATCCTCGCCTGTTGCCAAAACGGACACGAACTCGGATTCCGCACATTTGTGTTGCAGGGCGGTGAGGACGGATTTTTTACAGATGATGTAATGTGCGACATTGTGTCGGAAATAAAAAATAGATTTCCCGATTGTGCAGTAACGCTATCGCTTGGCGAAAGGTCGTATGAAAGCTATCAAAGACTTTTTGACAGCGGCGCAGACAGATATCTTCTCCGTCACGAAACAGCCGACAAAAAACACTATTCCATGTTGCATCCCCCCGAAATGTCACTTGAAAACCGAATGCAATGCCTGTATAATTTAAAGAGAATAGGTTATCAGACAGGCGCAGGATTTATGGTCGGCTCACCGTTCCAAACTCCCGAAATGCTTGTTAAGGATTTAAAATTTATTGAAAAATTAAGTCCCGAAATGTGCGGAATAGGTCCGTTTGTACCGCACAAAGACACAAAATACAAAAACGAAAAACATGGCGATGTAAGCCTTGTGCTTATGTTGCTTTCAATAATAAGGCTTTTAAAACCGAACATTCTTTTGCCGGCAACAACCGCCTTAGGTACGGTTGATCCGCTTGGTCGGGAAAAGGGCATTCTTCACGGTGCAAATGTTGTAATGCCCAACCTTTCCCCTGTTAAGCACAGAAAAGATTACTCGCTCTACGACAACAAGATCTGTACGGGAGACGAAGCGGCGCAGTGTATCGGCTGTCTTGCAGACAGAATGAAAAAAATCGGCTGTGAAATTGTGACCGACCGAGGAGATTACAAAGCGGATATTTAATCCGAAAGGAAATATTATGAATAAGTACGATAAAAATTCGCTGAAAGCGGAGGAGTTTATCAATGACGGGGAGATTCTTGATTCCCTGAAATTTGCCGATGAAAATAAAAATAACCTTGAACTTGTCGATAAAATAATCGAAAAGGCAAGGCTCAAAAAGGGTATCAATCACCGTGAGGCAAGCGTTCTTTTAGCTTGTGAAGATAAAGAGAGAATCAAAGAAATCTACAACCTTGCCCGTCAGATTAAGAAGGATTTTTACGGTGACAGAATTGTTATGTTCGCCCCTCTCTATCTTTCAAACTACTGCGTAAACGGCTGTGTCTATTGCCCGTATCATGCAAAGAACAAGCACATCTGCCGTAAAAAACTCACACAGGATGAGGTCAGAAAAGAAGTTATCGCACTTCAGGATATGGGACACAAGCGTCTTGCAATTGAGGCAGGCGAAGATCCCGTAAACAACCCGATTGAGTACATTCTCGACTGCATAAAGACCATTTATTCGGTCAATCACAAGAACGGTGCAATCAGACGGGTTAATGTGAACATTGCCGCAACAACCGTTGAAAATTATAAAAAGCTCAAGGAAGCCGGAATCGGCACATACATTCTTTTTCAGGAAACCTACAATAAAGAGAGTTATGAACAGCTCCACCCAACAGGTCCCAAGCACAACTACAATTACCACACAGAGGCAATGGACAGAGCCATGCAGGGCGGTATTGATGATGTGGGAATCGGTGTGCTTTTCGGGCTTGAGCTCTACCGCTATGAACTTGCAGGACTTCTTATGCACGCAGAACATCTTGAGGCTGTTCACGGCGTCGGTCCGCACACAATCAGCGTTCCCCGAATCAAGGCGGCAGATGATATAAATCCCGATGATTTTGACAACGGAATTGACGATGAAACCTTTGCCAAAATAGTCGCAATTATCAGAATTGCAGTTCCCTATACGGGTATGATTATTTCAACCCGAGAGAGCGAAAGCGTTCGCAAAAAGGTGCTTGAACTCGGCATTTCTCAGATCAGCGGAGGCTCACGCACAAGCGTAGGAGGATATGACGAACCCGAATCGGAAGAAGAAAATTCGGCTCAGTTTGATGTTTCCGACAACCGCAGTCTTGATGAGGTTGTAAGGTGGCTTATGAACCTCGGCTATATTCCGTCATTCTGCACCGCCTGTTACCGTGAGGGCAGAACGGGAGACCGCTTTATGTCGCTTTGCAAGAGCGGTCAGATTCAGAACTGTTGCCACCCCAACGCCCTTATGACGCTTGAAGAATATCTTGTTGATTATGCAAGCGATGATACAAGGAATGTCGGTCAAAAACTCATTGAACAGGAACTCGAAAAAATCCCCAACGAAAAAGTCCGCACCATTGCAAAAGAACATATTTTTGACATAAGAAACAACAATAAAAGAGATTTCAGATTTTGACGGAGGGCGTAATGGGAATGAATGATACACCGTCGTCGGAACGACTACACATCGGATTTTTCGGCAGACGAAATGCAGGAAAATCAAGCGTTGTGAATGCGGTAACAAATCAAAATATGTCGCTTGTATCGGACAAAAAAGGCACAACAACCGATCCTGTGGAAAAGACAATGGAGCTTCTACCGCTCGGTCCTGTTGTGATAATCGACACGGCAGGCTTTGATGACGGAGGAACTCTCGGCACAATGCGTGTTGAACGCACAAAAGCCGTGCTGAACTGTGTTGACATTGCCGTGCTTGTGGTTGACGGAACAATCGGAATGACCTCGGTTGAAAACGAACTTGTATCGCTTTTTGAGGAAAAGAAAATTCCGTATCTTATTGTGTTCAACAAATGCGATTTGCTTGACAATACAACTGACGGTAAAATCTTTGTAAGTGCAAAAAACAACACGAATATCGAACTTTTAAAGGATAAAATCGCAAAAGTTGTAAACACACAAAAAATCCGATAAAAGGCTTTGCGGTGACCTTGTTAATAAAAATGACTTTGTTGTGCTTGTAATTCCGATTGACTCTGCCGCCCTCAAGGGCAGAATAATTCTTCCGCAGCAGCAGGTTATCCGTGATTTGCTCGACAGCGGAGCAATCCCTGTTTGTGTGCGTGAAAGCGAACTTGCCGACACTCTGAAAATCTCGGCACAAAGCCAAAGCTCGTCATAACCG
>VOFB01000516.1_pt1 | contig 16902 bp, 24 predicted proteins | sample 5384141 | NCBI WGS metagenome assembly VOFB01 (sample SAMN12384721, study PRJNA508395) | human gut metagenome | isolation source: healthy gut A | host: Homo sapiens | reverse complement strand
ACGCTCTTTGAAAATGATGCATCATCCGCAAGACGAATGGAAGCATGGAAGTGGTAAAAGTTTATTGGTGGGAAGCATAATTGCCCGATGGGACAGTATTCTTCGGCAAAAGTTCATCGCTTACTGAAAATTGAGAAGAAGACAGAATTTCCAAAGAATATTGATGACTACGAAATTACGTTAGATTCCTTACCGGGATTGGAAGTGGAAATAATTGTGAAGGAATATAAAGAAGACGATTATCTGATGATCTCCGGGATACAGCATTTTGCGTTTTGTAGAAGACAATGGGCATTGATTCATCTGGAACAGCAATGGACTGAAAACTACAAGACAATGGATGGAAACTTTATGCACAGACAGGCGCATAATGGGGCATTCCACGAGAAAAGAAAAATATCATCATTTCTCGTGGAATGCCGGTTTTCTCAATGAATAATGTGAGTGGGATTTGTGATATTAGTGGAATTTCATGCAGATGAGTCTGGTACTTTGATACGTACATTTGGTGGGAAATATACGCCATTACCGATAGAATATAAAGAGGAAAACCAAAAGATCATGATGCGGATATCCTGCAGGTAGCTGCACAGGCCATGTGTCTGGAAGAAATGTTGGATTGTACAATTACACAGGGCGCATTGTATTATGGAGAGATAAAGCATCGTGTTAATATTCAGATTACAGAGGGTATCAAGCAGAACGTAAAAAGATATGTTTGATGAAATGCATCAATATTATGAAAGGGTTATACACCAAAAAGCAAAAAAGAAGAAAGCATGTTATGTGTGTTCTTTAAAAGATTTGTGTCTGCCGGAACTGGAAAAAACGGGAAATGTTGGAAACATACATGAATAATATATTGGCAGAAGATTTGGAGGATAACACATGAAAAAATTGTTGAATACTCTCTATATCACATCTGAGAATAAATATTTATTCTCTTGATGGAGAAAATGTGGTGATTAAAGAGGAAGGTGCAGAGCTTGGAGAATGCCACTTCATAATCTTGAAATGATTGTAACGTTTAGCAGGCAGGAGCCAGTCCGGCGTTGATGGGAAAATGCAGATAATAATATTTCAATTGTATTTTTGACGCCGTCCGGCTCATTCTGGCAAGCAAGGGTAGAAGGAAAGACAAAGGAAATGTGCTTCTGAGGAAGAAACAGTATGAAGTTGCAGCAGACGAGCAGGAAAGCCTAAAGATTGCACGCAATACGATTGTCGGAAAAGTTTATAATGGACGGTGGGTAATCGGAGCGTACCATAAGAGATCATTCACTACAGACAGATGCAGATAAATTAAAAATTGTTTCAGAGAGGCTTCGGGATAAAATACCTGATATCAGAATCAGCAACAACAAAGATCAACTCAGGGGAATAGAGGGTGAACTTGCGTCACAGTATTTTTCTGTTTTTGATGAATTGATTTTACAGCAAAAAAAGAAGATTTCTATTTTCATGAGAGAAACAGAAGACCACCTCTGACACTGGGTAAATGCATTATTATCATTTGTATATACACTATTAACAAGCATGATGGCAGCATCGTTAGAAACAGTTGGACTGGATCCATGTGTCAGTTTTTTACATGGAGATAGACACGGAAAGATGATTCACTGGCATTGGATATGATGGAAGAACTTCGGCCTGCGCTGGCTGATCGTTTTGTTTTGCGTCTTATTAATAAAGGATGGTGGGCAAAACAGATTTTATAGAAAAAAGAAGATGGAGCAATCTTATTGACAGATGATGCCAGAAGAGAGTGCTTGACGAATGGCAGAAGCGAAAACGAGGAACAGATAATACATCCATATTTAAAAAGAAAAAGATTCAGTGGGGAATGGTTCCCTATGTGCAGGCAATGTTTTTGGCAAGATATTTACGATGGAGACATTGATGCATATCCGCCATTTTGTGGAAATAGAGGTGATATTTTGCTGGTATTGATTACATATGATGTGAATACAGAAAATGAAGCAGGAAAGAGCAGACTTCGTAAGTAGCAAAACAATGTGTAAACTATGGAGTACGAGTACAAAATTCTGTTTTGAATGTAGTGTAGATGGTGCCCAGTGTCGCATGCTGAAAGGAAAACTACAGGAAATTATAGACGAAGAAAAAGACAGCATTCGTATTTATTATTTAAACGATAAACAAAAACAGAAAATAGAATGTCTGGGTGTAAAAAAGGAATATCAGTAGAAAATACGCTGATATTTTAAAGCGGTGCGGATCATAAGCGAACATGAAAAAGCGGATGATTCGCACCGGGAAATACAATATTTTTGTGTTACATGAAATAATTATTGTAGTGTTGATGGGATTTTATAGATACTATGCAATAATTATTACAGATAAGTATAAGGATAATTGTGCATTTTGCCGTCGCTCCTCTTGTAGGAGCGTGGATTGAAATATCCTTGAAATGCTAACAACTGCTTTTCCCATTCTGTCGCTCCTCTTGTAGGAGCGTGGATTGAAATTTCTTATCTTGATCAATTTTATAATTGGATTATGGTCGCTCCTCTTGTAGGAGCGTGGATTGAAAATCATCGTCAGCACCGGGCGACCGTTCCACGGTGGACGTCGCTCCTCTTGTAGGAGCGTGGATTGAAATTATCTTTATCCCATACTCTATATTTTTTGCTTCCATGTCGCTCCTCTTGTAGGAGCGTGGATTGAAATTCCACGGTTCGCCCACGATCTACCGTCCGCAGTCAAAGTCGCTCCCCTCGTGGGAGCGTGGATTGAAATTCTGAAATAGCTTTCTGGTGGTATCGCGTGATCCGTCGCTCCTCTTGTAGGAGCGTGGATTGAAATATGTTTTATATACCACCACAGAAAATCGTCTTCCCGTGTCGCTCCTCTTGTAGGAGCGTGGATTGAAATATCTCCTGATCTACAATTTCAATTCATCAATTGTCGCTCCTCTTGTAGGAGCGTGGATTGAAATATTTATGACTTACGAAGAATTTATGAAAGCAACAGTCGCTCCTCTTGTAGGAGCGTGGATTGTATTTCTAATAGGACAGGTAGGACTTTTTCTTATGTTGTTAATTAACATACTTTGACGTTAAAAAATATCTGTCAAATAAAGCTATTTATATGATATCATAGATATTATAAAGAAATCCTATTTGATGCTTTTACATAGTTTTCAATCAAATGACGTAATTTGTCAGAGACGGTACACATTTACAATTTGGAAGGATGAGTAAGTATTATTCGATAGTTGAGAATAATAGGGCAGTAGCTTGGCGAAAAAAGATAATAATTATCATTGTTTATAGGAGAATGCCATATATGAAAAAAAGTGGGAAGTTATGCATTGCTGGCATTATTGCTAATCAGTATGCTATCAGGATGCAGCCAACAAAATACAGCGAATCAAACTGAAAGTGAGGTATCAGAAGCACAAATGCAGGAGAATAGCGAAAATATAGAAACAGAAAAATGCAGGATACAGAAAAGATCCAGAATACAGAGAAAATCCAGGATACAGAAAAAATGAAAACACAGAGAAGTTATCTCCTTTTTTGAAATGCATGGCGCATTGCATGTAGAAAATGGAAAGTTGACCGATCAGCATGGCGATGTAGTGCAGCTTTATGGAATGTCTACGCATGGAATTGCATGGTTTCCGCAATATGTGAATTCGGATGCTTTTCGTACACTTCGGGATGATTGGAATACAAATTGCATACGTTTGGCAATGTATACGGCGGAAAAATGGAGGATATTGTTCTGGCGGAGATAAAGAGCAATTAAAACAGCTTGTTAAGGATGGAGTTTCCTATGCAACAGATTTAGGAATGTATGTGATTGTGGACTGGCACATTTTAAGTGATGGTGATCCAAATCAGAATAAAAGATGAGGCAATCGCTTTCTTTAAAGAGATGGCAGAGACTTTTACTAATAATGACAATGTGCTTTATGAGATTTGTAATGAGCCAAATGGTGGTACTTCATGGGAAAGTATCAAAGCGTATGCAGAGGAAGTAATGCCAGTCATTAGAAAAAAGACCGGATGCGGTAATTCTGGTAGGAACTCCGACATGGAGTCAGGAGATTGATAAAGCGGCAGAGTCGCCATTAGAAGATAAAAATGTTATGTATACTTTACATTTTTTATGCAGGAACACATAAGGATGATTTGCGCAATCGGCTGGAAAGCTATGCACAAAATGGTCTGCCAATTTTTGTGAGTGAGTTTGGAATGTGTGATGCTTCAGGAAATGGTGCGAATGACTTTGAATCTACTACGAAATGGTTGGATTTATTAAACAAGTATCAGATAAGCTTTATGTGTTGAATTTGGCAAATAAAGATGAGAGCAGCAGTGTGTTTAGAGCAAAATAGCACAAAATTTCTGATTGGACAGAAGAAGATTTAAGTGAAGCAGGACAATGGATAAAAAGCTTACTTCAAAAAATAGAAGTTATCAATAAAATTTCATAAAAACACAATACAAAAAGGAGTCCCCATGCAATCATACAACGACCTACAATCACAATTAAAACAATAGACCATAAAAGTTACCCATTATACAAATCCCTGCGCGGAAGTTACCAGTTCCCCAAATACATATTGTCAATTGACCATGTGCAGGGCGATCCGTTTGCGGCGCCATCGGATGTGAGGGTGACAGTGGATGCGAAGGCAGCCGGATTCCCGGCATTTGCGATGAAAGATAAGCTGACAAGAACTGCATTGGCGGATGAACTGCTTCGCAATTTTGCGGCAAAGTGAATCAGTTCAACTTTAAAGCGAAGGGATCCGGGAAAAAGCGGGCTGATCTCAGTGACACACTGCGGACAGGAAGTGCTGCAGAGGACAGCATGTGAAATCAGTGAAAAGAGATCACCGCCAGATTTGCAGTCGGGTTTCCTGCAAATGGAAGAACGATCAATGCAAAAGAACTCGAAAAAATCTTATTTGAATATCTGCCACAGTGCGTGGAGCAGTCTTTTTATTATAAAAATCTGAATGCGCAAAAAGTAAAAAGAGGTTGTGGAACTGGCAGAAGATCAGCAGGCAATCCGTGAGAAGCTGCCAGAACTTGGGCTGGCTGCGTTTGTGGCGGATGATTCTGTGCTTTGCCAAGGGAGAGCGGTATCTCTTCCAAGCCAATGAAGCAGTCTGTAAAATTTGTTTCTCCGGAAACAATGCGTGTGACATTAGAACTGCCGCACCGGGGTAAGATTACAGGAATGGGAGTTCCCAAAGGGATCACCCTGATCGTAGGCGGCGGTTATCATGGAAAATCTACGCTTTTAAATGCGTTGGAATTAGGCGTATACAATCATATTGCCGGAGATGGCAGGGAATATGTGATCACAGATGAAACGGCACAAAAAGCTCCGCTCTGAGGACGGAAGATTTATCAAAAATGTAGACATTTCCATGTTTATCAATGATCTTCCAAATGGCAGGGATACGAAGGATTTTCGACTGCTGATGCGAGTGGAAGCACGTCCCAGGCGGCTGGCATCGTGGAAGCGGTTGAGGCTGGCAGCAGACTGCTTTTGCTGGATGAGGATACTTCTGCAACCAATTTTTATGGTGCGGGATGCCTTTATGCAGAAAGTGGTAAGCCCGGACAAAGAGCCGATCACACCGTTTTTATCCAGAGCAGTGGATCTGTATGAAAAAGCAGGAATTTCTACCATTCTGGTTGCGGGAAGTTCGGGAGCATTTTTCCACATTGCAGACACTGTGATCCAGATGGATCAGTACGAACCTGTGGATATCACAGAGAAAGCGAAGAGAACTGTGTGGACAATTTCCGATTGCGCAGGAGACAGCAAAACCATTTGTTTTACCGGATAGCCACCGTGTCATGGAAAAAGACAGGAATGGAGCGGTAAAACGCAGGGACTACCGGAGCGGAGAAGTGAAAAAAGGCGAGCCGGAGCGCTTGAAGGTAAAGACGCTTGGTGTGGATGGCTTTATGCTTGGAAAACAGAATGTCGACCTGCGCTATATCGAGCAGTTGATCGACAGCGAGCAGACGGCGGCACTGGGACTGCTTTTGAAATATACTGTGGAACATCTGGTGGATGGAAAGCGTACCATTTCAGAAACGGCACAGTGGTTAGAACAAAAGTTAGAGCAGGAAGGAATGGTATTTGCCGCAGAGCATGGCGTTATCTCCGGTGGATACGCAATCCCAAGAATTCAGGAGATTTATTCCTGCCTGAACCGCTATCGGGTGTAAAAATGAAACAGAGTGAATAAGAACAATGTAAAGTATTGGAAAGCCTTTCGCCATGCGTCCAAAATCAAAAACAGAATATAAAAACTCTATTGGAAACAAAGTTTATCAAAGTATTTGATCTTCAGTATGCCGAGGGCAGACATTACTATAATGCAACAAGACGGAGCGCAGATGATCTTGTGGCAGTGAAGTCTACGGAAGAATTTCAAAATATGCTTCCAGATGCGGTGAGCTGCATCACGATCTGGAATCCATCCAACGGTGAGCCCAAGCTCCTGCTGAATCGTGAATTCCGGTATCCGGCAGGACAATTTTTGCTGAGTGTCCCGGCGGGACTGATCGATCCGGCAGATAAAGAGGAAGACGAACCATTGCTTGTGACTGCGAAAAGAGAACTGAAAGAAGAAACCGGAATTGAGGTTTTGGATACAGATGAACTGGAAGTGATCAATCCATGTCTTTTCAGCACACCGGGAATGACGGATGAGAGCAACGCACTTGTGAAAATCGTGTTGAACCGGGATACTCTGACAGGTATGTCACAGGACGGTGCAGAGGGAAGTGAGTGTTTTGACGGCTTTTCTTTTCTGACAAAAGAGCAGGCACAGAAAATTTTAAAGGACGGCGTTGATGAGTACGGCATTTTCTATTCCGTGTATACATGGACAGCATTGACCTATTTTGTGGCGGATATGTGGAATCGAAACCCTATTTACAAATGCATAAAAAAATAGGATAATAGCTGTGAAAATAACAACATATTCTTTATAAGAAGAAACAGCATTCCAAGAATGCAAAGCCATTCGAAAGGTATAAAGTATTTTTGGATTGCAAAGCATCGGAAAGATGTTTTAGAAGGTAATACATATGGAAATTGAGAGATTAGGTGAAAATAAGATCAGATGTGCACTGTCTGAAGAAGAAATCCGTGAAATGGGATACAATATTGATGAGATTATTGGAAATACCGAGGTGACGCAGGAGTTTATGCGTGCGGTGGTGGAACTGGTAGAGGAGCAGGGCAATATCAGTATGCAGAATATTTCACCGGTAGTGAAGGCAGAACTTTTGCAGGATCACAGCATGGCGATCACGTTTGGCGGAGATTCCGAGATGAGTTTTAAGAATCTTGTGGATACGGTCGGACAGCTGATGAACCAGCTCGCACCGGAAAAATTATCAGAATTTCGGCAGATGAATAAAGAGGAAAAACAGAGTGCTATCGATGATTTCCTCGAAAAATATAAGGCAAAGCACAGCCAGGGATGCAAAAAAGACAGAGACAGAAGATGCAAATGGTACTGAGCAGAAAGAGGACAATGAAATTTTTGAGACATCGGTTCCGTTTAGTCTGGAGTTTTCCAGTCTGGATGAAATGCTGCGATTGATCCGTCTGGCACCATTTACAGAAAAAATGCCTACAAGCAGTCTTTATAAATTCCAGCAAAAATACTATCTTGTGATGGATCTGATCCATTTTTCAAGGGAAGAATTACGGCCATTTGCGTTTACAATTGTAGAATATAACAATTGCCGTTATGCTGAGGTCGGACAAATTGCATTTATAAAAGAACACGGAAAATGTATTGTAGAAAATGAGGCACTGCAAACGCTGATGCAATTGTAAAAAGTGATGAAAATTTTTCAGGCAATAGACAAATGTGCCAAATGTCAGAAAAAATATTGTTACTTTTGCCGATGAATTTCATGCGCTAAAATCTACCATATATGCTATTATAGTTGAGGCGCACGTACGAGATATAGTGCACTGCAAATGAAAATATGTTATATGGGAGATTGGTTATGAGCAGAGAGCAGCTTTTAGAACTTGAAGATGTGAAGAGAAGTTTACTGGTACAGGCATACCGTATGAAACAGGAGCATCCGCATATGTCGCCGGTTGGAATCGAGATGGAGATGTATTCTGCTTTGATGGCTGAAGTAAAAGAGATCACAACGAGAATCCAGATGAGCGCAGAGGCATAGGTGACAACCAATAAGTTTTTCGGGCAGGCTTTTTCAGAGATGAAAGAACCTGCCTTTATTATGACAGAAAATACGATTTGAGTTTCTGTCAATAGATGATTGAAAAAAGAGGAGAACAACCATGAATTTTGCAGAGAGAAGAAAACAGGTTTTTTGAGAAAATGGAGAGACAGTCAGCGTTGATCTTATTTTCCGGGATTGAGAGACCATGTGAGTGCAGATGAATATGCACCATTTGAGGCAGACAGAAACTTTTTTTATCTGACAGGATTAAGAAGAGACCATATGATTCTTTTGATGAAAAAGACATTGAAAGAGGAGCAGGTGATTCTATTTATCGAAGAAGCAGACCCGACACAGGAGCGCTGGTACGGAAGAAAAGTGACAGTGGATGAGGCAAAAGAGATTTCCGGTATCGATAATGTGATGTTTTTAGATTCTTTTGAGGGCGCTGTTGACCGCATGATGGCAAGGGAAGATATCGACAGCCTGTATTTTGACTGTTACAGATATCAGTTTGAGGACATGCCGGATTACAATATGATCAAAGCAAAAGAATTTGCAGAAAAATATCCGGGACATGCAGTGAAAAAATATTTCGCAGGTGATCGCAGAACTGCGTATGCAAAAAGACGGGGATGAAGTAGCACTTGTGCGGGAGGCGATCGGCATTACCGATAAAGCATTGCAGTATGTGATGAAACATTTAGAGCCGGGAATGGCAGAATATCAGGCACAGGCTGATTTTGAATACATGATCCGCTATAACGGAGCGGAGGGAACTGCATTCCCTACCATCGCAGGAAGCGGTGCGAACGGAACCATGCTTCACTACGACACAAACCTTGACATTTGTGAGGATGGTTCTTTACTGCTGATGGATCTCGGGGCAAAATACCGCGGATACTGCGCAGATATCACAAGAACGTATCCAGTCAACGGAACATACACAGAGCGCCAGAGACAGGTTTACGACATTGTTTTAGCTGCAAACCGTGAGGTTGCAAAGACTGCAAAACCGGGCATGACGTTAAAAAGAGTTAAATGAGATTGCAAAGAAAGTGCTTTGCAGCAGGCTGCATGAAACTCGGTCTGATCGAAAAAGAGGACGAGATTGATACTTATTATATGCATGGCGTATCCCATCATCTTGGAATCGATGTGCATGATGTCACAGCGGCTTGCAATGAAATATTACAACCGGGTGCCATCATTACTGATGAACCGGGACTTTACATTGACGAATGGGAAATCGGAATCCGTATCGAGGATGATCTTCTGATCACAGAGAACGGCTGTGAGTGTCTCTCAGAGGCAATTATCCGTGATCCGGACGAGATCGAAGCATTTATGAAAGACAGATAGAAATGAGGCAGAAATGAGTTGACCATTTCCGGTCACGATTATATAATAGCAATGGAAATTTTTTAGGAGGTGAAATTCATGGACAGTTGTGATAGTACGGGGCGAAAGAACAAAACCGATGGATTTTCTGAATGCTTTGGCACAGGGGCAGATGTCTGTGGGCGTCTGACCTCTGTGATAATAGAATATGCCTTCTGAAACCATCGGTTTACATGCCTGTACAATAGAGTGCACGCTTCGCGGACAATCTATTGTCATGAACTATAACAGCAGGAACTTACACATCTTTGCTTGGAAGTAAAGCGGTGGTTTTTATGCCCTTTTTCAGGGAGAACAGGAGGCAGAAATGCAAAAAGAAGTATTAAAAGAACCGACTTATGTAGAAGAATTATTAACATTATTCCGAAGCAATCTTGGAAAAGAAGAATTGCTCGAAAAAATCTCCGATTATCATGAGAGCGACATTGCGGATGCAATGGAGCAGATGACACCGGAGGAAAGAAAAAACTCTATCCGTTGCTTGGAGAGGAGTATATTGCGGAAATCCTTTCCTATACCGAGGATGCGGCAGAGTATTTGCAGGAGATCAACCTGGAAAATGCTTTGCCAGAGTCATCTCGGAGATGGATTCCGATGATGCGGTCGATGTTCTGGAGAATCTGGATGCGGATACTAAGGCCAGGGATTGTCGATCTGCTGGATGATGATGCGGAAAAAGATGTAAAACTGATTTTATCTTATGAAGATGATGAGATCGGTAGCAAAATGACAACGAATTTTATCGTCATAGGAAAGAATCTGAACATCCGTCAGGCAACGCATGAGCTGATCCGTCAGGCGGGAGAGAACGATAATATCTCAACGATCTATGTAGTAGATGAAAATGAGCAGTATTATGGAGCAATCGACTTAAAAGACCTGATCGTGGCAAGAGATTATCAGAATCTGGACGATCTGATCTCGACTTCCTATCCGTATGTGGGAGCACATGAGAAAATCAGTGAGTGTATCGAACGGTTAAAAGACTACGCAGAGGATTCCATTCCGGTATTGTCAGAGGAAGGAAAAATCTTAGGAGTCATCACAGCTTACGACATCGTGGAAGCCGTGGATGAAGAGATGGGAGAGGACTATGCGAAGTTGGCAGGTCTTACCGCGGAAGAAGATTTGGAGGAGACGACGTTTCAGAGTATGAAAAAACGTCTCCCGTGGCTGATCATCCTGCTGTTTTTGGGAATGGTGGTATCTTCGGTTGTCGGAATTTTTGAGACGGTCGTTGCAGTGATCCCGATTGTGATGTGTTTCCAGTCATTGATTTTAGATATGGCAGGAAATGTCGGAACCCAGTCGCTGGCTGTGACGATCCGTGTGCTGATGGATGAGAATTTAAACCGGAAAGATAAGTTTGGACTGATTTTGAAAGAGATGCGCATTGGTTTTGCAAATGGACTGTTTCTTGGAATTATGGCATTTGTATTTATCGGGCTTTATGTGTGTTTCATAAAAGGAAATGCGCTTTCCTATTCGTTTTTGATCTCAGGCTGTGTGGGAGTTTCTTTAATGCTTGCGATGGTGATCTCGAGCCTTGTCGGAACAACGATCCCACTGCTTTTCCATAAGATCAAAGTCGATCCGGCGGTCGCGTCAGGACCACTTATCACAACCGTGAATGATCTGGTAGCAGTGGTTACTTATTATGGACTGGTCTGGCTGTTTATGATCAAATTATTGAAGATTTAACATTTTGTATAGGTAATCTTTACCTTTTCTTTAGAATAATCCATGTGTATTTTAAGAATGAACCGTTATACTCGGTAACAGTAAAAATGTTACAGAGTATAGCGGAGGTCATTCCAAATGAAATATATCACATTTACAATCCCATGTTACAATTCAGAAAATTATATGCGAAGATGTGGATTCACTTTTGGTGGGCGGCGAGGATGTCGAGATCCTCATTATTGACGATGGTTCTTCCGACCGGACAGGTGCGATCGCAGATGAATACGAAATGCTTTATCCAAACATTGTAAAAGCGGTGCATAAGCCAAACGGCGGTCATGGTTCCGGTGTGAACAAAGGGCTGGAGCTGGCGCATGGACTTTATTATAAAGTCGTGGATTCCGACGACTGGTTCGACCGTGATGCTTATCTGAAAATGTTAGATAAAATAAAAAGTTTTGAAGTCGCACAGTTCCCAGATCTGATCATCTGTAATTATGTGTACGATCATCTGGATGAGGGAATCCAGAAACCGATGAATTACAGAAATGTATTTCCAACTGAAAAAATGTGCAACTGGAACACAATCGGACATTTTCATCCATCGCAGTATTTGATTATGCATGCACTTATGTTTCAGACGAAAGTATTGAGACAGTCGGGGGTAAAACTGCCGGAGCACACGTTTTATGTGGATAACCTGTTTTCCTATCAGCCGCTTCCGTATGCGAAGAATCTCTACTACATGGATATTGACCTGTATCATTACTACCTTGGAAGGGAAGATCAGTCGGTCAACGAGAAAGTCCTGATGAAGCGTATCGACCAGCAGATCCGCGTGACAGAGCTTGTTGCAAAAAGTGTGGATTTAAGAGAAGTGAAAAAATGTATCCAAAACTGGCCGTTTACATGATGCGCAATATTTCAATCATGTTGTCCATTTCTTCAATCCATCTTCTTCTGATCAAAACAGAGGAGGCGTTCCAGAAACGTAAAAGGATGTGGGAGCAGGTGAAGGATTATGACAGGATACTTTATTACCGGTTAAGATGTTCTACCTTAAGCGGTCTTACTTATCTGCCGGGAAGATTAGGTGGAAAAATCACAGTCGGCGGCTACCGCATGGCAAGAAAAAATTTATCAGTTCCAGTGATAAGAAAAAGTACAGAGGAATAAAGATATGGCACAGATTTATATTGCTTTTGTAGATACTCCGGGATTTTTTGCCGGAATGATACGGCAGGTCATCAAACAGAAGTACATTCATGTGGTTCTTTCGATGGATGCGGAACTTGAGGAGGCATACAGTGTGGGACGCAGAAATCCTGCGGTTCCGCTGTTTGCCGGATTTGAAAAAAAAGAGGATAAAGAAAAATCTTAACGGTGTTTCCAACGGCTGATTATATGGTGTGTAGTATTGAGTGTTCGCTTGCACAAAAAGGAGGCAATCCGTCAGAACTGCGTCTGGCTATGCAGGAAAGATTTCATTATCATTATGCAGTTGCAGGATTACCATTTATTTTGTGGAACATTCCATTTTACCAGGAAAACCATTACACCTGTTCTTCCTACGTGGCACGGGTATTAGAGGAGTACGGCGTCTGTCATTGGGAAAAACATTTTTCCCTTGTGACACCAAAGGATTTCATGGAAAAATTTGGACGGAAACGGATTTTTGAAGGAAGTTTGAGAGAATTAGTGGAAATGTCTGTGCAGGAAGAAACGGTTTGTGCTGTTGAAAAAATTGCGTAACAGTTCTGTCCAAAAAAGAGGAAAGGTGGCTACGTGGATATGAAAAAGAGAATCTTGCAGACAGTCTTGTTTCTTGGGATTATGTTTTGACTTTTTATACGTTACCCATGGACAGAATCTGTCAGAAATTTATCAGGCAGTAAAAATATGTCAGTTCCGTACCTGATTGCAGCGGCAGGACTGGCGTTATTTTTTATCTGCGCAGAGGGCAGCATGATCTGGTATCTGCTCACATCCATGCGAAAAAAACAGACAGTCAGACAACCGTTCTCTGTGTTGTTGGAAAAGAAAAGGTATGTTCTCTGTGGCGCTGTATCCAATATTCGTTTATTGGATTTTTTTATTCGGGCATCACACCATCCGCAACAGGTGGGCAGCCGGTGCAGCTTTTTATTATATGAACAAAGATGGAAACAAAGGTTCTGACAGTACCATAGTGCTTATGACGGTGGCAGTAATTTATAAAATTGTGTTGGTAGTTTTAGGTGTCGGAATGTTACTTTTTGCGGCGGCGCATTGAAAACAGAGCTGCAGTCCTTTTTTTCATTATACTTGCTGGGGCTTGCGCTGAACACGGTTGTCGTTGCAGTTGTACTTGCCGCAATGCTGTTTTCCACAGTGGATGATTGTCGTTTGGGCGTGGGTGGAAAAGCAGTTTATCTGGCTCGACATCTGGAAAGCAAATCCACAGCGCATGGATAAGGTGCAGACATTTACGGGAAACTATAGAAATGCCGTGGATTGGCTGAAGCAGCATCCGGGAAAATTAATAGTGGTCATCGCCGTGACGTTTTTGCAGAGGTGTAGTGTATTTCTGCTTACTTATATGGTATATCTCGGACTTGGACAGGCGGGGACTTCCATACAGGAGGTAGTTCTATTACAGGCATCGGTCTACATTGCGGTGGATATGCTTCCGCTGCCGGGAGCGCAGGGAATCACCGAACTGATGTATCGGTCAGTCTTTGCACCGGTATTTTCTAAGGGCAGTCTGATCCCATCCATGCTGATCAGCAGGGGACTGAACTTCTATTTTCTTTTGTTGGCAGGAGCCGGGGTTACGGCTGCAAACCATTTTCTTGTAAAAAGAAAATTTAAACTCTATTTGTAGGACACGGAGCAGCTCTTATGGCGGAAAAATAAAGATTTGGTAAAGAAAGTATAAAAGATTCGGGAATATATTTTTTTCAAAAAAAGAATGTGTTAAAATAGAAGGCAATTTATGGAAAATAATCTATAAAAAATTATCTATGGAAAAGTTTTTTTGATCGAGAGGAAAAAGAGAAGTTATGAGCAATTTCAGGACAAAATATTTAAAAATTGCATGCAATCTGCTTTGGGCAGTGTTTTTGTTGATTTTGTGTTCGCATTTCTTCCCAAATTGCTGATCTATTTTATGCCGTTTGTGGTGGGAATGACTTTTGCGATGATTGCAAATCCGATGGTGAAGTTTCTGGAGAAACGGATCAAAATTAACCGGAAATATGGTTCGGTCATCATGATCGTGCTGGTCATCGGACTGGTAGTGCTGGCCTGCTATGGCGCAGGGGCAGTCCTTGCGAAAGGAATCGGAGCATTTATGGCGTATCTGCCAACGATGTCTGCCAATGCCGGAACCGAATTTTCCGAGGCAATCAATCAGCTGCAGCAGCTGCTGGAAAAACTGCCATTTACGCAGAATGTGGATTTAAGCGCCATCGGAACTGCAATTCAGGATTTTTTGACAAATTTTGTGTCCAGCTCAGATTCTGCAACGCTTGGGGCAATCGGAGAATTTGCGAAAAGCCTGCCGGATACGATCGTTGGCATAGTCGTAGGACTGCTTGCAGCATATTTTTTTTATTGCAGATAAAGACAAACTGATCACCGGGGTGGAGAAACATTTATCTGCCGGATTTCTTGCAAAAACAGAACGCATCTATAAACAGCTTGTGCATGCGGTAGGAGGCTATTTTAAAGCACAGTTTAAGATCATGGGCGTTATTTATGTCATTCTTCTGATCGGTCTTTTGATCCTCCGGGTAGATTTTGCATGGCTGATCGCCTTTGGCATTGCGTTTCTGGATATGCTTCCGGTGTTTGGAACGGGAACAGTGCTCTGTCCGTGGGCGGTTATCAAACTTTTTACCGGAGATTACAAGATGGCGGTCGGCATGATCGTTTTATATGTGGTCTCTCTTGTCGTGCACCAGATCGTACAGCCGAAGCTGATCGGCGATTCCGTAGGACTTGATCCGTTTGCATCGCTGTTATTCATGTTCATCGGTTACAGGGTTGGCAGTGTTGTGGGGATGATCCTTGCAATCCCGGTCGGTATGATCCTGATCAATCTGTATGAGGCGGGCGCATTCGATACACTGGTCTGGTGCGTTCGGGAAGTCGTGAATGATTTCAATAACTTCCGCAAGGTTGGCGGAGAGAAGAAATAAGGGCACTCTGCCATGTGGAAATCTGGTAGTCTCAAAAGCTGTTCTCGGAGGAAATCTCATCGATTCGCCGAAAGAAAATGATATGTTTATACATGTTTCGTCCTTAAAAGTGTTGATTAAACACATATTTACATCCTTAATAATGTTGACACCTGCAGGGTACAATTTTATAATGCAGATATATGGAAATAATTTAATGGTTTCTTATAGATTATAGGAGTTGGAGGAAGGCTCATGGAACGATTTGCATTATCACGAATGAAAGAATGGAAGGAGAATGAAAATAGAAAACCATTGATTATTCGCGGGGCAAGACAGGTCGGAAAAAACATGGATCATGAAGACATTTGGTCAACAGTATTTTGAGAAGACAGCCTATGTTAATTTTGATAATAACGCCCGTATGAAACAGGTATTCGAAGGAGATTTAGACATTGAAAGACTGGTTTTGGCGATCAGTGCTGAGACAGGGGTTTCTATTGAGGCAGAGAATACGCTGATCATTTTCTTTTGACGAAGTTCAGGAAGTACCAAAAGCACTTACATCATTAAAGTATTTTCTACGAAAATGCACCTCAGTATGCAATTGTTGCAGCAGGATCACTTCTTGGAGTTGCATTACACCAAGGTACGTCATTTCCAGTCGGGAAGGTAGATTTTCTTGATTTGTATCCGCTTAATTTCAGGGAATTTTTGTGCGCAATGGGAGAGAAAACAATTTGTTTCCATGTTAGACAGTTGTGATACGCAGATGGTAACAGTGTTCAAAACGAAATATATAGAACGTTTAAGGGAATACTATTTTGTAGGTGGGATGCCAGAGGTGGTAAAAGATTTTCGGAAAAAAGGATTATAATCGTGTTCGTGCGATTCAGAAAAATCTTATTAATTATTATCAGCAGGACTTTTCAAAGCATGCAGAAATAAAGCTTGTTCCAAGACTGAATCTTGTGTGGAACTCGATTCCGATGCAGCTTGCAAAGAGAATAAAAAATATATTTACGGACAGGTACGTGAGGGAGCCGGGCAAAGGATTTTGAACTGGCAATTCAATGGTTATTGGATTGCGGATTGATTCATAAAGTACAGCGGATTCAAAAACCGGATCTTCCATTGAAAGCATATATTGATTTTGATGCTTTTAAGCTTTTTTAGTGGATATTGGATTGCTCATAGCGATGACAGATCTGGATGCAAAAGTGATTATAGAAGGAAATAAGATTTTTACAGAATTTAAGGGATCATTGACAGAGCAGTATATATTGCAGCAGTTAATATCAGATGTCGGAGTGATACCTTACTATTATTCAACGCAAAAATTCCAAGGAGAGATTGATTTTTTAGTTCAGGGAAAACATCTGTTATTCCAATTGAAGTGAAAGCGGAAGAAAATCTGAAAGCAAAGAGTTTGAAAGCTTTTGTGAAAA
>VOFB01003112.1_pt1 | contig 16907 bp, 27 predicted proteins | sample 5384141 | NCBI WGS metagenome assembly VOFB01 (sample SAMN12384721, study PRJNA508395) | human gut metagenome | isolation source: healthy gut A | host: Homo sapiens | reverse complement strand
GTACGTTTGAACCAGCTCCTGGCATAGGCGCTGTCGTCAATCAGCCCTGACTCTCCAGCTGATCGGTGCAACAGTCGGCAGTCTGAGTCGGTCTGCTGCTCTCAGCTTTCCACCTCAGCTCCCCGCCGGCTGTGACTGCGGTAGGAAATGAGCCGAGGGCCCGCTCCCGGACCTTGCGCTCCTCCCAGCGCGTGAGCCCATCTCGGCTACATCTCGTCAGGAGACGTCCTTGCCCGGCCGCAGCCCTGCGCGCAGCACCCCTTCCAGGTCCAGCCGGAACCGGCTGCCAGTCCTCCAAAAAAACCGCACAGTACCTCTCTATCCTTGTATAAATGTTACCTTGACGACCTCCATAAATTACTTCGTCGTCCACTTCCACATCGATGTTGGGGCGGGAAGGGACGGCTCTCGGTTTCCTCTGCCGGCTGGGAGGCCGTGGCGGCAAGGGCCCGCTTTTGCCCCTTTGGGGGCGGGCTTCTGCTCAACCAACTTGGACTTGTTCTCCCGCAGCTTCTGCCTGGATCTCGTCGGCAGCGCAGGATTGTCCCTGAGGTACTGCTTGACGTTGTCCCGCCCTGTCCCAGACGGTCCTCGTTGTAAACCAGGCGCCGCTCTTGCGGATAATGTCCAGTTTCACCGCCAGATCCAGCAGCTCTCCCTCCCGGAGATGCCCTGGCCGTACATAATATCAAACCCGCCTCGCGGGAAGGGAGGGGCCACCTTTGTTTTTGACCACCTTACCTTGGTGTGGTTGCCCAACACCGGTGCCGCCTTGAGCTGCTCGCCGCGGCGGACGTCCAGGCGGACCGAAGAGTTGTCAGCGCCCGCCGCCGGGGGTGGTTCGGGGTTGCCGTAGACCACGCCGACCTTTTCACGCAGCTGGTTGATGAAGATGGTGACACAGTTGATTTGAGATGACAGCCGTCAGCTTCGCAGCGCCTGGGACATGAGCCGGGCCTGAAACCCACGTGGAGTCGCCCATCATGCCCTCGATTTCCGCCTTGGGAACCATGGCCGCCACCGAGTCCACTACAATGCAGTCGATGGCGCCGGAGCGCACCAGCGCCTCGGTGGCATCTCCATGGCCTGCTCGCCGGTGTCCGGCTGGGGAGACCAGCAAGGCGTCAATGTCCACCCCAAAGCCTTGGCGTAGACCGGGTCCAGGGCATGTTCCACGTCGATAAAGGCGGAAACCCCGCCCATCTTCTGGGCCTGGGCGGCGATGTGGAGGGCCACGGTGGTCTTACCGGAGCTCTCAGGTCCAAAAATTTCAATGACCCTGCCCCGGGGAACGCCGCCGATGCCCAGGGCCAGATCCAACGCCAGGGAGCCGGTGGAATGGCCTCCCACGTTCATGGCCGCCGCCTGCCCCCAGACGCATGACGGCCCCCTTTCCAAACTGCTTTCGATCTGACTGAGGGTTGTCTCCAGCGCCTTTTCCCGATCAATGCCATAACCGCATCTATTCCTTTCGTCTTGATATCCTTCTCTTCAAAAAACGTTCATTTGTTCGCGTTTCTCGTTGAGTAAATTATATACCAATCCACTGAAAAAAGCAAGGGAAAAGCCAGCTTATTCAAAGATTTTTTCAAAGAGAGTGTTGAAAATCTGTTGACAAAATTGATAAACAAAATTACAATACTGTTTATCAGATAAATCATCAAAGGAGCGATTGCTATGTGCGAAGCCGATCTGGATGCCCTGTCTGTTGAGGGACATTAAACGGGGCTATACTTTTTCCTCCCAGCTGCGCCGGTATACCTGTTTGGAGTGCGGCGCCGTATTTGAAGCGGGGAGGTCTATCCCTTTGGCTCACGGCTGCTGGAGGCCTTCCGGGCGGTCCGGGAGCATGTCAAAAGAGCCATGGCCCGCGGCTGGCCCAACTGCTGGAGGGGACAGCCGGTATCTCGCCCTGACCGACACCCAGAAGAAGTTGCTGACCCTCTTTGCAGCCGGCCTGCCGGACAGCGAGGTGGCCCGCCGGACCGGTGTATCCCCCTCCACCGTCCGCCACCAGCGCTTTTCCTTCCGGGAAAAGGCCAAGCAGGCCAACTTACCTGGCGGCCTACGGCCTGGCGTTGGAGGAGAGCCTCCCCCGGACAGCGAAGGCCTCCGGCAGCAAAAGAGAGGCCGGAGCGGCAGCTGCCCGGAGCTGGTTCCCGTCCAGCCCGGCGCGAAGGCGGTGGACGACCGGTACCGCACCACTTTGCCGAGCGGGAGGCGGTGCTGCAAAACTGCTTTTACTCCCTGGAGCCCCTCAAGCTGAAGGTGTTTTCGGCAAAGGAGAAGAAAAGCTGGTCATCCTCTCTAAAAATTGCCGAGAGCTTTTCCCCCGGGCGCAGCTACGGCGAGAGAGAGAGGTCAACGACATTTTAAAGGGTATTTATGAGGGACTATGTCACTCTGCAGCGCTACCTCATCGAATACGGGTTTTGGACCGGGATCGGGACGGCTCCCGCTACTGGTGTCCGCCGCCCCGGAGAACGGGGGGACCATATGACCTGGCCCGGCCAGGGACGGCGCAGAGTACTGATGGAAATTTCCTCCTTCCGACGGGGAGCCAGCGGGAGCATCCGGCCCTCCGCCGCTTCTTGACTTTTGAAGGGTTGCAGACTAAAATAGGAGGAAACCTGTACGTTTACGGCCCTGAAGGGCCTTCAAAAGAATTCCGGCTCCGGGCGGGAAAAAGGGTGTTTACAACCCTTTGAAGACCGAACCGCTACACACATTTTCCAACAGAAAGGCACGGCGGAACGGCTCAGCTGCCGTACTGCTGCGAATCAAACAAAATGCAGCTCTCATTTTGCTCTTCCTCCATGGACGCCGCCAGGGTGGCGGTGGTTGGCCTGGGCCTGATCGGCGGTTCCATGGCCAAGGCGCTGAAAAAAGACCGGATGCACCGTCCTGGGTCTGGATCGGGACGGTCCCACCTGAAAAGGCGCTGGCCGCCGGCGCCATTGACCAGGCGGCTCAGCCTGCCGACCTGGCCGGCTGTCAGCTGGTGTTCATCGCTCTCTATCCCGGGGACACGGTGGACTTTGTCCGAGCGCTCTGGAGAAGGGCCAGCTCTCCCCCGAACCATCCTCTCCGACCTGTGCGGCATCAAGCGCTATCTGCAGGACAGCTTGCCCTGCCCTGCCGGGAGAAGGGCGTCCACTACATCGGAGCTCACCCCATGGCCGGACGGGAAACCAGCGGCTTTGACAGCGCCCTGACAACCTGTATGACAACGCCAGCGTCGTCCTCACCCCTGACAGCGGCGCCGATCCCGCCGCGCTGGAGGCGCTTCGCCAGCTGCTCCGGGAACTGGGCTTCGAAGAATTGTCCAGACCAGCCCGGAGCACCACGATCGGATGATCGCCTACACCTCCCAGCTGGCCCATGTGCTGTCCAGCGCCTATATTCAAAATCCGCTCTCCACCGCCTACAGTGGCTTTACCGGCGGCAGCTTTCAGGACCTGACCCGGGTGGCCCGCCTCAACTGCGACATGTGGGGGGAACTGTTTGACCGCAACCGGGATCTGCTCTGTCAGCAGCTGGACGTCCTGATCGAGCTGCTGGGAGAGTACCGGACGGCGCTGGAAAATCGGATGAGCCGGCCCTTCGCTTCCTCATGGAGCGCGGCACCCGGATCAAAAACCAGCTGCTGGAGGAGAGACAGCAGGCCGACCTCTCGGTGGAGTAGCGCTGGCGGGTGAAACCGCTATCATGGAAATAAGGGATATATCTTAGCGCTGGGGAAAGGCCCGAAAAGCAGGAGAATAGCATTAAAGGGAACTGTGGCGGTGCTTCTGTTTGAATGGCAGAAGCGCCGTTTATTCATGGTCGGCATTACAGAAAAGCGCTTTCGTTTTTCGCTATGCTTATTGTAGACATTTGTATTGCTCACCTGTTGGCTTGGATAGACAAGAAAAAAAGATGCGGGACAAACAGCAATTTGTCAATTTGCCTCAATGTTAAAATGCATTGCTTGTGGCAACGGGCAGTTTTGCCACAATAGTGGTGACAACTGAAAAGAAAGAAGGGTATCTCCAATGCTAAACGAAAATATTAAAGCAATCAGAAAATTAAAAGGACTTTCGCAAGAAGAGCTCGCTATCAAGCTGAATGTGGTGCGGCAGACCATTTCTAAATGGGAGCAGGGATTGTCGGTCCCTGACGCTGATATGCTGATCTCTATATCAGAAGTGTTTGAAACGCCTGTAAGCATTCTGATTGGAGAAACTGTTGCAGAGCCAAAGGCAGACGACTTAAAAGCGATTGCCGAAAAACTCGAGGTCATCAACCTGCAGCTTGCACAGAGGAAAGAAATGAGGCGGAAAGCGCTTCACCTGCTTTCTATATCCTTATGTGTGTTGATATAGCAGCTATCTTCGCGGCCTTAATTGTATGGAACAGCCCTTACTTAGGCTGGGATTACAGCAGTCCTGAAACCGCAGTGGTTGGCGTAGGGCTGCACGCTCTGGAGTGGCTGTTTGTCAGAATAGCGCCCTTTGTCCTTGTCGGAGCAATCGTTGGCGTTTGCCTAACACGGAAGAAGGTATAAAATGGGTGGATTTTCAAAAGGAAATTTTCAACCCTCTCATTGCAGGGATGCGGAGTAAGGGGTATACTGTGGGTATCCGTTGAGGAAAGGAAGGCTCTCACAATGGCCGGAGAAGAGAAAAAAAGATTTTAACGCTATGCTCCACAGGGACAATGGAATGCCGAAAATACAGATAGTGACCGACGAAAGGACCATTCAAAAGTATGGCGGCCCCAGGATGTACTTTTGCCCCGCCCATCGCCTACGACCAGGTCATGGGACAGGTGCCGCAGGGCAGGGTGGTGACGGTGGGGGATATCCGGGTACTTTGCCAAAAAATCAGGCCGACTTTACCGATCCCATTACCGCCGGAATATTTGTCTCCATCGCCGCATGGGCCAGCCACCAGCGGAGCGGGGACAAGACGCCTTACTGGCGCACACTCAAGGCCAACGGCGAGCTCAACCCCAAATATCCCCGGGGCGTCCAGGCCCAGCGGGAGCTGCTGGAGGCAGAGGGCACACCGTTGTGGCCCGGGGCCGGACAAATCTGCGGTACTATGTGAAGGATTATCAGAAGGTCCTGTTTTCTCTGGAATAGAATGACGGGGAGCCCTTCTGGACGCCTGTAAGGCGGTGGGGGGAGACTATAAGCAGCCTGAACCAGGGGACGGCACAATCTGTGCGGCCGCACAGATTGTGCCGTCCCCTTTTGTGTCCCAGTGGGAAAAATCGGACGGAAAGGGGCGAAAGAGCTGTTCCCAGGGGGCTGCCCGGCGGAGGCGGGCGGAAGAGCGTGTACGCCGTCTGCCCTTTCCGGCGGCAGAGGGGATTCACAAAAATTTACATCTTGTATTTCGGCGGCCGAAATACAAAAAAATTGTGAAATTGTGTACAAAGGCAAAAACGAAAACTCATCAGCTATCAACAAAAAACAGAAGTCCCATTTTTCTATTTTGGAAAAATTCGACAGTTGCCCTGGAACGGGTCGGAAGAATTCGTTGACGGCCCGAATATTTGGGAGTAAAATAGTGGAGAGAGATTATCCCACCAGGCAGGATGGTTTTGTGGAAACCTTCTATTTCCTCCCACAGCCATCCCCCAAACAGGACGCGGCGGGAGAGGGCGTCACATAACCTGTCCCCGTCCCCATGTGCGGAGCCGGGAGGCTCAAGTTTGCCGCCGCTACTGCCTATAGGCGGCAAATTCAGAAAGGAAGGGAGATTCCTATGGCACACAACAACGTACAGCAGGTACAGCTTTTGGCACAGAGGATTACCGACAATGTGGGCAAGGTGATTGTGGGCAAAGACGACGTGATCAAAAGGTGCTGATCGCCATGTTCTGCTCCGGTCACGTCCTGTTGGAGGACATTCCGGCACCGGCAAGAACCACCATGGCCAAGGCTCTGGCCATCTCTGGAGAGCGAGTGCAAGCGAATTCAGTTCACCCCCGACCTGCTGCCCTCCGACCTGAGCGGCGTCAACTTCTACAACCAGAAGCTGGGAGAGTTCGTTTTTCAAGGCGGGCCCCATCTTCTCCAATATTGTGCTGGCCGATGAAATCAACCGGGCCACCCCGCACCCAGTCCAGCCTGCTGGAGTGTATGGAGGAGGGCCAGGTGACTATCGACGGCGTCACCACGGCGTTGGAAAAGCCCTCTTTTTCGTCGTTGCCACCCAAAACCCCATCGAGACCCAGGGCACCTTTCCCTCCCGAGGCCCAGCTGGACCGCTTTGCCCGTCCGGCTGTCCATGGCTATCCTGAGGGCGACCAGGAGAGGGCCATCCTCAATCGCTTCCGGGAAAACACCCCATGGCCCAGCTGGAGGCGTCGCCTCCAAGGCGGAGGTCATCGCGGCCCAGCAGGCCATCCGGACGGTGCAGGTCTCCGACGCCGTGGGCGGTACATGGTGGATCTGGCCAACGCCACCCGGCAGGACAGAGACGGTCCGGCTGGGTGTGAGCCCCCGCGGAACCCTGATGCTCATGCGGGCCTCCCAGGCCCACGCCGCCATCGAGGGGCGGGACTATGTGATTCCCGACGATGTGAAGGCGGTTGCCGCCGCCGTTTTTGGCCCACAGAATTATCCTCAAGGGCAACACCGCCCGCACCTCCGCTTCCAATGAAAAACTACATCCGCCAGCTGCTGGCCACCGTTCCCGCTCCCCATCGACGATGCCGGGGCTGGACGGCGCTGCCGAGGCGGCTGCGGTCCAATAAGCGCCCCTTTGGAAGGACCGCAAGCTGCCGTATTCCAAAGGCAGAGGAAGGAGGCCGTCCATTGGAACTGGTCGTACTGTTAACCGCCTTTGTACTGATTATCGTCCTACAGAGCTGGATATACAAAATACGCCTTCTCCAACATCACCTACAGCTGTGTTCTGAGCAAGACGGAGGTCTTTGAGGGGGGAAATTGAACTGGTGGAAACCATCGTCAACGGCAAGCTGCTCCCCGTCCCCTGGATGAAGGCGGAGATCACCGCCTCAAGTGGCTGGGTTTGCCGACCCCCAGTCCATTGTCACCGACACCAGCCGGTTTGTCCCCAGCTTCTTTATGCTCAAGGGCTACCAAAGATCACCCGGAGTGGCGCGTCATCTGTGCCCGCCGGGGGTCCACGATATACGCAACATCATTTTGGTCTCCAGCGACCTTTTGGGCTGGAACTCTCTGTCCATGCCCATCTACACCGACGCGGCCGTGACGGTGCTGCTGATTCTGGACATAGACGAGGCCAGCTCATGCCCCGCTATCTGCTGGGAGAGCATCTGTCCGCCGCCAGCTCATTGAGCGACCCCTTTTTACACCGCCGGCGTCCGGGAGTACGCCTACGGCGACCCGATGAACAAGATTCACTGGAAGTCCACCGCCCGGCAGAACCGGATTATGGTGCGCAACAACGACTTCCACCTCCCAGAGCCTGACGGTCATCCTCAACATGCAGACCCAGGTCATCGAGTCGGGAAAGGTGGTCTTCCCCAGCTGGCGGAAAACGCCATACGGGTGTGCGCCTCGGTCTTTGACCAGGCGCTGGGACAGCCGGTGCGGCTGGCCACCAACAGCTTTACCGCCCAGGAGCGCCAGACCATCTACACCAGCGAGGCATCCTCCAACGAGCACACCCTGGAGCTGCTGCGGACGCTGGCTCGGCTGGAGCTGAGAAGCACCGAGGATATCTCCATCTATCTGCAAAATATCTACGACCAGACGGTGAGCAGCGACATTTTGCTGGTCTCCGCCTACCTGAGCGAGCCCATTCTGGGTTCGCGCGGCAAAAAGATGGAGGAGGGCTTCCACGTCCGGATTCTGGTGGTTGGCTTTGTGGCCGCCGCCGACCTTCCCGGAGAGGAAGTAGATGTGGTCTGTCTGTACGACTACTTCACCCGGCTTGCCAAGGGAGACCAGGCTGCCCGGGAGCGCCGGACGGCCGAAAACGCCGGAAGGCCCGCCGGTCTCAAGAGCCGGTGGTCCGCTCTGCCTGACCGGTGCGGCGCCCATACCCCTCAGACCGGGACTCCCGGTGCGGACGGCTTTTTTACACAACCTGAAAGGAGGCGGCAGATGATGCAGCAGGGCAGCAGGTGCGGCAGGGGCCGCAGACGGCGGAGGGTCCGGCGTCCCAGGAGGATTCGGTCAAGCTGGGAACCCTGTTCAAAAGCCTTCAGCGTGCTGGGGCTGCTCAGCGGACTGATTCCGTCGTATATACCGTCTATGTGATTCCCGGCGCCTTTTCCGGAAGGTTTACCTCTGGTTTGGCCTCAACGCCCTGGCGATTCTTCCCATCGGCTATCTGGAGGCTCGACTGGTTCAGGGCCGCTTCTATGACAACGTCAGGGAGCACAGCCCTCTGCGCATTGGGCCGCCCTCAGCATTGTCATCCTGTAGCCCTGGCGGTGAGCGTTGCGGCCTGGTTCACCTACACCCCAGGTTCCCTTTGACACGGCCGGGGCTGATTACCGTGGCCTCTATGGCTTTGACCAACTTTCTGCTCTACCACTGGGCCGGCAGCTCTTTTACCAGGACTATTACAGCCTGCTCTCCAGCCGTCTGGCCATCCGGGTGGGGTCGTATACGGCGCGGCCTGTTTGTGCAGTTGCGGTGAAAAACGTCCTTCACCTGGACTACAGCCTGGGGCCGGTTCTTCCCTTCTTTTTCCTCTTTGTCCTGTCCTATGTGCTCATCCGCAACCAGGGCAGCTTGGAATACCTGGTGGAGCGGCGGAAAACGCCGCCACCAACCTGCCCAACAAGATTCGCCGCTACAACGCCCTGTTGCTGGGAATCCCTCATTGGCGCTATCTTTGTCATCTTCCCTCTTCCACGACTGGATTGGCGCGGCATGGGACAGCTGCTCCTTCTCTTGAAGGGGCGCTGTCCGGACTGGCGCGGGTGTACGCCTGGCTGGTGAGCCTCTTTTCCAGAGGAGAGACGGATAAAAACATCTACGGCGAGGAGGGGAGATGTTTGACTACAGCAGCGTGAGGCCACTCCCTCGGTGTTCTGGGACATTGTCACCGTTCTGACCATTGCGCTGGTGGCCTTCCTTATCATCCGGTCCCTTCCCAACATCCTGCGGTGGATCGGCCGCTTTTTCCGGCCTGCTACCTCAAGTTGGTGGAGCTGGCCTCAAGGGCAAGGAGAAGGACTACAGCAAGACCGAGTCCAATCTCTACTACCGACGACGTGGAGACCGTTCTCCCCAGTCGGTGCGGCCCAGGCCTCCCCTGGTGGGATTTTTCGCCGCAACCGCGCCTTTTTGAGAGAGCTGAAGCGGGAGGAGAATCCGGAGGAAAATCCGGATGGGTACGGCTTTATGCGCCAGCTGGCTCTGGAGGCGGGTGGCGAGGCCTGGAAGCTGAAGGAGAGCGATTCCCCCGGAGCTGACCGGCAAGCTGAAGGATGCCCAACAGGCGCAGACGCTGGAGACCTCCGGCGAAATTTATGAGTCGGTGCGCTATGCCCAGCAGACGCCCGACCTCCGGGATGCCGCCCAGGTGGGCAGGAGGTGGAGGCGCTGCTGGAAACCATGAAAAATTCCAAGCTCATGAGAGAGCAAAAAGCCAAGTCGTCTGTCCGCACGGTAAGCGTCCGCAAAGGCCGGGGCCAGGCCAGATAGGATTTACAGATTGTATTGGGGGCTCCGCCAGGAAAATCAGCCTGTGGGGAGTCCCCGCCTTTTTGTCCGCCGTCCGCCCTCCCGTGGGGGAAAGGGGCGCAGAGCGCCTCGGGTCTATACAGATTTCCCTGCGACAAGGGGCGTGTACCTCTCAAAGGTATCTAAAAGAACTTCTTCCGCAGCTCGTGACAACTGCCAAGTCCCTTGAGGGCGGGGGCCTACTTTTTCCATCAGGCAAAGAGAAAATAGCACGGGAACACCAAACCTTCTATCCAGGCAGCGACAAATGACGGAAAGGGGCGGAGTATAGTGGCTGAAATCATCAAAACCAGAAACGGAGGGACAGACGCTCCCCGTTGACGGAGTGATTCCCCGGCTGATCAAGCTGCTGGGCGTGTTGATACTGCTGGGCAGCGTCTTTCCTATGATCTACACCCGTGGCGGCACTCAGCGGAAGGCCAGGCGGTCACCAGAGGCTTTACCTCCGGCGTTCTGGTCTGTGTACCGCTGGGCTTTGTGACCGGCTGGACCTTCCAGCGGCTGCTCTACAGGCGGCTGGGGCCGTTCAACCCCTCTGCGGAAGGCGGGCTGGGCGGGGGAAATCCTGTTGGGGCTGGCGGCGGACTGACCGCCCTGCTCTTCTACCCCCGCCCACCGGAAACTGGAAGCTGTCCTCTACGGCGGCGGTCTGCTGGTGATTTCCAACGCCCTGCTGTACCAGGCGGACGGATGGGGTTTACAAGGAGACCAGCGCCCTGCTGCGGGGCAAACGGCCTGATTTTCATCGTCGCCTTCCTCTGGAGCGCTGATCGTCCGCTATTTCGCCGGAGAGCTGGGCGTGGTCTACAGCCTTGCGCCGCTGGTCTGGCTGCTGCTCTTTGAGCTGCTGGGATATCTGGTGGTGAAAACCAGAGCAACATGGATCAGATGGTGTCCCGGCAAACCTCTCCCAGTTGCGGCATATGGGCCCGGCGCTTCAATCTGGCGATTTTGCTTTTTTCCCCACCACAGGACTGCTGCTCATCTTTCTCTTTCGCGAGTCCCTGGGCAGCTGGCTGACGGCGGCTGTGGGATTGGGTGCGGACAATGTTTTTTGTGGCTGCTGGGTAAAATCCCCCGACTTTGAATTGAGGCCGACATCCTACAGGAGGATATAGATCTCCCGCTTCTTCCCCAGGGGTCTGAGGGCGAACTGAACAAGTCGCTCTTTCTCTACATCTTCATCGGCATTTTGGTTCTGCTTTGTTCTGATCTTCCGCAAGCAGATTGCCTGGCTGTTCCGGGAGCTGCTCCGGCTATTGAAGGATATTGTCCCCTGAAGAGAGAGACCGTCCCCGAGGCGGAAGCGGGGCGGGAATACTTTTACGACCTGGAGGAAAAGCTGGATTACCGGGCCTGCAGGCAGACCGGCCGCAGAAAAAAGCGGCGGCTCTACAGGGCGCGGCTTCAGCAGCTCAAAAGGCTGCAGGACCCGGAGAAAAAGGTGCGGTACGGCTACCCTCATGCGGCAGGCGGCCATGGAGCTGGGGGGCAGAGGACTGGCGTCCCGGCGCAGGAGATTCTCCCCGGGAGATTACCGGCAGGCTTCGTGCTGCCAGACGTCCCCAGAATTTTGGAGCTGTCCGGCGGGATTTACGAGTCGGTGCGCTACGGCGGCCGTCCTGCCGGAAGAGAGGACGCCGTCCAGGTGGAGCAGGAGGCGGAGCGCTTTTGGAGTCGACCCAGCGCCTTCACCCCACAAGCCGGAGGCGGAAAGCGGTCCGGAGGGGGAACCCCTCCGGCAATCCGACAGAGCTGACTGCCGGAGGAGACTGTTCCAGGATCGCCCTGGGCCCGGTACAGAGAAGCCAATTTACCTTGCCGGTGTTCATTCACCACCATTTTGACGCCTGACGGCGCCAAAAACAGCAAATATTGCACCAAATTCCTACGGATTGACAGCCGTGTTGCAAAAATCGATCCTTTGCAACACGGCCTGTAAACGATTAAGTGACGATGGCGCTGTAGATTTGGCCGTCGGCGAGATAATCGGCATCAGCTCAATGACGATATGCCACTGTGCCATGTCCTGGGTGTAGGCGTCGGGACGGCTCCGGCGGATGTTGATCTGGATTCCTCCTCCTGGGGCACCACCGAGGCCACCTCGTGGCGGATGGAGCCGCTGGACTCCTCCAGCACCACCAGCAGCAGGGCGTTTTGGAGAAAAAGCCCTTCCCGTGCAGTCCTCTATGGCCTCCAAAAGCTGGGCATGTCGTCAAAGCTGTCCGAAAAGGAGTAGACGCCGCTGTTTTTCTCCAGATAGCTGTCCAACTGCTCCCGGGAGCGTATAGGGCACCACCAGAGGGTAGACCTTTCCCTCCTCGTAGCCGTTTGTGCGGATATACTGGGCCCGGAAGGTCAGCGAAGTGACCGACTGGGAGGACTCCTCCGAGGAGGGGATCCGTCTGAGAGAAATAGGAGCTGTCGCCGGGGAGGTTGAGGAGGGCGCAGCCTCCCAACGAGGTGAGGAGCAGAATGCAGACGGCGGCAAGCAGGACAGACAGCGGCTTCATAGTGACATCTCCTTTCTGGGAAAAACCGATCGCCGGAACAGTCCGGCAGCCGGTCTTTCAAATGGTTTCTGTAAATTTGCTCCGGCGCATGGGGACCGATACTCAAAAGGTGGCGGAAAGGCGGCGGATTGCTGCATCAAGGGAGACAATTCGTACAGAAACTGCCGGCTCACGGCTGCTTCGCCGGGGGCTGCCGGCGGAGCTCCCCGCAGCAGGCCCGCAGCCGCCAGCTGCTCCTCCAGATAGGTGGAGCTGCCACATGGCCGTCAGCCGGCGGTACTCCTCAAAGGCGGCGGGGGTTCCAGCGGACGGTCTCCCCTGCGAACTCCCTTGATCAGCAGGTTTTTAGGTGTGTTTCGGTCTGAATGAATTCCATAATCCCGGTGGAGTAGCCCAGAGACTCCAGCAGCTGCCCCGGACTGCGTCGGTGAGATGGCCGCCAGCCGCTCCCTGAGGATGCCGTGGCGGGTCACCGCCGCCATATCCGGGTTGGAAATTTTGGAATAGAATTCATGCTGACAGCAGGGAACGGTGAGAATCACCTTACAGTTCCACCGCAGGCCTGGACAATGGCGTCGTCGGTGGCGGTGTCGCAGGCGTGAAGGGTGATGACCATGTCAATCTCCCCCTCGGACCCTCCGCCCTCCGCCGGCCCCTGGGGGACAAAGCGCCGGGCAAACTCCTCCAGGGAGAAGCCGCCTTGATGGCTCCCTTTAAAAAGGAGAGCCGGGTGTAGCCCAGATCCCGGGCTACACAGTTGCAAAAGTCAATGACATCCTCCTTGAGATCCAGTCCGATGATCTCTGCCTCAAGGCCCAGCACCTTTACCAGGTAGTGGTAGAGAGCAAAGGTGAGATAGCTCTTGCCGCAGCCAAAGTCCACGATGCGCAGCCTGCGGTTTTTGGGAAGCAGGGAGATGCAGCCCGACACCATCTCCAGATACTTGTTGATCTGGCGGAACTTGTCATAATATCCAGTTGCCCAAAAATTTCTGTTTCCAAACTTGTACTTTAGGTTTGCGTGTCTCTCGAAAATCATCATCGCACTCTTCCCTTTCAGATACCCCATGAATGATGACACGCTCATTTTCGGCGGGATACTCAATAAAAGGTGTACATGATCGGGCATCATATGCCCTTCTATTATTTCTTCACCTTTCCATTTACACAAATCCCGTATGATCTGCTGAATATCTTTCCTCAGCTGGTTGTATATGATTTTTCTTCTGTATTTCGGGGTGAACACTATATGATACTTGCACACCCACTTTGTATGTGCTAAACTATTTGCCATGAGAAACATCCTTTCTTCTGTTTTTTTTTGTGGCTTGAACACTCACCATTTTATCAGAAAGATTAACTATTAAAAGTCAACCCCGAAAATGAATGGTGGTGGTGAAAAAGAGATGGCTCAAAAAAGGTATAGCAAAGCTGAGGTCTTGTCAGACCCCTGCTGGCTATTCAAATAGCTGCACTTAAGCCGCTGAGCAATATGGCTGCCTGGATTTCTCCATGGCAAATATCAGACGAACCAACTTTTTGGCCGCGTGAGAGATGGCAATATTGTAGTGTTTTCCCTCCGCCCGCTTCTTGGCGAGATAATCAGCAAAAGCCGGGTCCCAGTGGCAGACATACTTGGTTGCGTTGTAAAGTGCGTAGCGTAGGTATCGGGAGCCACGCTTTTCCATATGCGGGTAGCAATTTTTGAGCTGTCCGGATTGGTAAGTGGAGGGGGACATCCCTGCATAAGCCAACAGCTTGTCTGGGGAGTCAAACCGGGTGAAGTCGCCGACTTCTGCCAGGATCATGGCAGCCATGCGGAACCCCAGCCCAGGGATAGTGGTAATAGGAGAATGAAGCTCATCCATAATGGATTGGATTTGCTCTTCGATTTCATCGATTTCACGATCCAGTTCACGGATGAGCCGGATGGTGTGCTGCAATTCAAGGGACTTGGCAGGCATCTGAGAGCCAATAGAGTTTTTGGCGGCATTTCGTATTTCAAGAGCCATATCCCGTTTGTAGTGGCCATTGGAGGCGGTTTCGAGCAATGCTTTCAGCCTCGTTAAATGGGTATTGGCAACCTGTTTGGCCCCCGGGAACTCTTCCAGCAGGGCGTAGACAGAAGCAATATGCAGAGAAGGGACGAGTTTTTCCAATTCCGGAAACAGAATGCAGACCAGCCGGGCGATAGAACTTTTCAGTTTGGCACGTTCTTTCACCTTGTCAAAACGGTATCTGGTCAGTGACTTTAGCTCCTCGTTGTGGTATGCTGTATCTGTGTAGGGTTTGAGGCCCGCATCGGATAACAGCATAGAAGCAATCGTTCGTGCATCCACCCGGTCAGTCTTGGTCTTTCTCAGGCTAAGGCTCTTTCGGTAAAGGTTTGTGCGCAAGGGATTCAGGACATAGGTGGTCAGACCGTTGTCAAGAAGAAACCCGAGCAGATTGTAGCTGTAATGTCCGGTAGCCTCAAGCCCTACTTTTATTTTATCCTGCGGTGCGGTACAATGCCGGATTCGCTGTAAAAGGTAGTGGAACCCGTCCATGGTGTTGGGGATTATGAATGCATCCGCCAGGACTTCGCCCTCGGAACTGACGATAAAGCAATCGTGCTTATCTTTTGAGACATCGATGCCAACAGAAACCACCATAACAAATACCCCCAACGATAAATATGTGATGCTGCATCCACAGTGCACCTTACTTTTGTAGCCTTGTTCCACATAAACCGTCTGGCGGGATACAGTTGTCCCCTGGCAGACGGTGATGACCGCCACCCCGGTGGGGGGCTGTCCTGCCCTGTGAGGAGGGAGACATCCACTCCGGCTTCGCTCCAGAGCCTGGCGGCTCATCTGGCCGTAGAGGGTCTCTCCCCCACACAGCCCAGCATCCGGACGCTGCCCCCCAGCAGGCCGCAGGCGGTGGCCTGGTTGGCCCCCACTTTCCGCCGGGAACGGTCTGAAATTCTCCTCCCCAAGAATGGTCTCCCCGATTTGGGGAAGGCGTGGGGTGTGAATGACCAAATCCACATTGATGCTGCCGATGACCAGGATATTTTTCATGGTACAACCTCTCCTTTTTAAAATGGGGCGGACTGGAAGCCGTCCGGCCTCCGGCCCGTGTGCCGGTCCCAACGTTTTTCAGATGTAAAGCCCTTGTGCGCCCTCTCCCACCAGGGGCGAAGATTTTCCGACGCTCTGCCGCTCTGCCGCTCAGCCGATTCCCCTGCAAAAGGGTCAGCGTCCGGTCGGTCAGCTCCGGAAGGGTGAGACGGGGACAGCCCAGCACCGCCGTCTCAATGATGTTGTTGTGGGGCTGGCTCCAGCAGGCAGGGGATGGCCTTTGACCGATGAGCATGCCCACAATGGAGCCGACGGTGGCGCCGTTGCAGTCGGTGTCAAAACCGCACTCCACCGCCAGACAGACCGAGCGCCCGTAGTCCTTTTCTCCGTAGAGCAGTCCCATGGTCCAATCATGGCGTTGGAGTTGGTGTGGCACCAACCGTGGGCGCTGTGCTCGTCGTAGCAGCGGTGGATCTCCTCCATAACCTGCTGGGCGGAAAGACCTTCCCGCCGCCATGCAAGCACCTTTTCCACATCCCGCCGCAGACGGCATTTTTCCGGAATCTCATCCAGGCCCGCCTCAATGACGGTCATCACGTCGTCGCAGACCGCTGCGGCGGCCAGCATGGCGGCGATGAACATCTCTCCGTAGATGCCGTTTTTCACATGGGACACGCTGGCGTCCCGGAAGGCCAGCGCCGCCGCCCGCTCCGGGTCTCCGGGGCAGATGTAGCCGAAGAAGTCTCCGCGGATTTGGGCGCCGATCCACTCCCGGAAGGGGTTGCGCCAGGTGGCGGTGGCCGGAGCCGTCAGGCCCTGGGCGGCGTTGCGGTAGGCGACCCGCTCCGCCGTACAGGTGACAAACATGGGCAGCCAGGAGAGCCATCCTCCAGCAGGTCGTCCGGGGTGAAGTCCGGCCCGTAGTGCTCCAGCAGCTTCAGGGCGAATACGGTGTAGTTGGTGTCATCGTCCATGGGGAGGAGCCCTGGAGATTGTCCGCCCAGCAGGCGTCCTTCCAGATTTCCAGACGCTCTGCCAATTCCTCCGAAAAGTCCCGGCGGCAGATGTACCGGTTCATGGGGTAGTTGCCCGTCTCCTTCAAAGGGGGGGGAGACGCTCCAGCCGGTAGCCCTCCACCGGCTTGCCCAGCAGACAGCCGGAAATCCGGCCGCTCCAGGCCCCGGCCACCTTGTCTCGCAGTCCCTCCTTTGTCAGACCGCTCCTCATCCGGGAAAGGTCGTGGCGTCTGGAGGGACGGGCTGCCTGATCTCCTCCAGGGCGGAGGGCTCCTCATAGGGGTAGTCGGACCGGACGGGGGCGTCCGCCATGGCCAGACGCAGCTGTTCGGCCAGTCCATCCGCCGTCCCATTTCCGGCCTTAGCGGCCACCTGCTCGCAGACCTCCCCCAGCCAGGCCACGTCCTTTCCTTCGTCCATGGCCTGTTCCCACTCAATGGTCAGGTCTCTCTCGGTACGAAGCCAAGGTTGTTTTTGCAGCATATCTATCCATCCTCTCTTTGGTTGTCAGGGAACAATTCGCGCAAAAGTTTTTTCTTGCAAAATCCCTTCCATAACGATAGTATAAAAGACAGAACCCATCATTTCTACCGAATAAGGGGCGAATACTATGCAAAAACGTTCAACAAACGAAG
>VOFB01001952.1_pt1 | contig 16914 bp, 40 predicted proteins | sample 5384141 | NCBI WGS metagenome assembly VOFB01 (sample SAMN12384721, study PRJNA508395) | human gut metagenome | isolation source: healthy gut A | host: Homo sapiens | reverse complement strand
GTTCATTCTATTATAAACCGAACTTTTCTTTACAACATTGCACAATAATCTCATCTTTTTTCAGATTCAGTTAGCATATCTCTTTTTTCTTCTATCTTTCGAGATATTCTATTGGTTGCTTCTTCTATCATCTTATCTAATTTATCAGTACAAAACATTTTTTCTTTCTAAATTAACTTTACTTTCAAACTTTTCGTTTCTTTTTGATACAAATACTATTGATATTGCTATTCCTAAAATTATTCCTAATGTAAAATATGTATATACTGACATACTAAATCCTCCTATACTTCTTATAATTCGTATATGTTAGCTTTTAATATCATTTGTGAAATTTTTGATTTTTTCTTTAAATGGTATTTCCCAACAACTTCCAACAATAGATCTTTTTTTTTTTATATTCATTTGTAGGTTGTCCTAAAATTTTGTTTAATTGTTTTTGTAAACTTACTTTATTTGTATATATATTTATTATTTGTTCCGAATATAGTACATTTATTGTAGTTTATGTTTCTGATTTATTTGGTTCTTTATATATCTTCTTTTCCATAACATCACCTATTTTGCATATTTAATTGTTATCTTTTGTGAATGTTATTTTATTCCTATTTGGAAAATATAACTTTAGTTATATCTGTTTCACTTATCTGTGTTATCCCCTCTGTTTTTCCTTCGGAATTTACTATTTCAGCTTTATATGTAGCCTTATCGCTTTTCTCTAAAATTGTTGCCTTATTTCCATTACTTAATTGTACTACATCAAATATTTTAATTTTCATAAACTTTTCCTTATACTAATATAGTATATTACTGAATTTTTGGTTAATTTGTCTATATCTTTTGAACTTTGGCTCATAATGTAATCTGTTACTTTTATTTTAAATTTTCTCTTTCCTCTTCTGTATAATTTTTATCTTCTACAGGTATTCCTATTTCATTAAATAATTGTTTTTCTTTCTTTGAATATTCCATTATTACATCCTCCTTTAATTGCTATCAACATTTCATTATTCTTTAATAAATCGTTAATTATTTTCTTCTAAATATTTTTTATACATTTCATCCATACTAGAAATATATTGTTCATCTTGTTTTATTCTAAATTTTTTCATATTCTTCATTTGCTTTATCTATTGCTTGTTTATGAGATATTTTTCCAGAATTCTTTAATATTTCCTTTTTTCTAAATTTTAAAAGGTTATCTGTTTCATTAATCCAATCTTTCATTGTCATTACTTGTTCTTCCTCTGCCATTGCCTCTGCATAATCTAAAAACAATGTAGTTAAATTGTTTAGTTTTTTAATTCATCTTCATTTAGATAGTTTTTTTGCAACACCAATATCATACTTATATATCATTCCATCAGGTGCTTCTTTCCATGTTGTAAGGCCCATATTTATTTTATCTGCATCCACTCTTTCATAAATTAATTCTGCTGCTGTATGTCCTGTTATTGCGAAATGGAGTTTGTTTTGTACTATTTTAAAAAAAGTATATGCTTCTTCGGAGTTCTTATCATAATCTATTGAAGTAGCCATAAAAATATCTGTTATTTTTTGATATGCCATTCTTTCACTTGTACGAATTACTTTTATTCTTTCTAATAATTCATCAAAATACTTTTGATTGACTTTGCCACCTTTTAAAAATCTTTCATCATCTAGTGCAAAACCTTTAGTCATATATGAATTTAAAATTTTAGTTGCCCATATTCTAAACTCTGTTGCTTTTTTAGAATTTACTCTATAACCAACAGATATTATAGCATCAAATTATAAAACTCTGTATTATATGTTTTGCCATCATTTGCAGTATGTGCAAAATTTTGCACATACTTGTTCTTTTGTAATTCTCCCTCATTAAAAATATTTTTTCAAATGTTTTGTAATGACTGTTCTATCAATATCAAATATTTCTGCCATTGTTTTTGTGATACCCATAAAGTTTCTCCATTTACCATTAACTCAATATTAGTATCTCCATTATTTTTCTTGTAAAATATAATATCATTGTTTGAAGCTATAATTTTATTATCCATATATTCTTCTTTTTTTCCCTTTTATTTCTAAATTAAAATTTCACATTTTATTTCTGGATGTAGTAGTTTTGAAAAATCTATTGCATCCTGCTTTGTTCCCACTATATCTCCATAATGGATTGGTATTGCCATTTTAGGTTTTATTTCATTAACTAATGTAGCTGCCTCTTTAAAGTCCATTGTATATGTTCCTCCCACTGGAACAAAAAGCAACATCACATTTTACTCTTCTATTTTCTTCTGTAATATCTGTATCGCCTGCAATATAATAACGAACACCTTTTATTTCTATAATATAACCTACCCATCCATTTTCTTTTGGATGGAATTGTTTATTTGTGTTATAAGCTGGTATTGTTTCAAATTTCATTCCTTGTATCATGTATTTTTTTTTGTTTGGCTCTACTGTAATTATACTATCTTTTCTAAAACCTTTTCTTAATAATTTAGTTAATAATTCTTCTGGAGCAATAATAATAGTATCTTCTTTTTTTATTTTATCTATATCTTCTTCTGAATAATGATCGTAATGGTCATGTGTTACAAATATCATATCTGCATCATTATAGTTTTTATCTATTTTAAATGGATCAATATATATGACTTTTTCTTTATTTATTTTTATACTACTATGACATAAAACTTCTATATACTCTAACATCAGTTACCTCCTACATTTTTTGGTATTCAATGGCATTATAACATATTATTAAAAAATTGCATAAAAAAGCCAAAACAATTTTACTTTTTTAAATCATTTTGGCTTTTAAATTTTTATTATTTAATTACTATTTAACAAATTTTTAAATATTGCTTCTAATACATTTACAACTATGCTATTTCCTGCTTGTTTGTAAAGTTGTGTGTCGCTTGTAGGCACTAATTTTGCTTTTTTCAAAGTCGCTATCATCAAACCCGCATCAATCTCCAACATTCGAGTGGAGATAACTTTCTAATTTTCATATAATGATTTCCATCTTCTGAAATTAAAACTGCTGCACTTGATGTAGTAGAGCCACAACTTCTTGTCTGTGTAGGTGCTATATCTTTAATTTCTTTTCATTGTATGGATTAAACATTTTTTTTTCTGCAACTTTAGGTCTGAATTGACTAGCTGTAACTGCTGTTGCAATTCCTTCTGAATCGTATATTCTGTCTTGCACACTTGGTTGTTTAAATCTATTATTCAAGCATATAGGTTTAGGTGTTTCAATAACTGTAGCCATACTAGATGATGTTAAGATTGTCTGCGATACTTCTTTTCCAACTCTCCCTCGTTTTGTTATACTATTAGGATATGAAACATTTATTGAATCTCCTTCCATTGCTTCGGTATAACCCTTTTTTTGTTGCTTCTCTTACTAAAATATATGGTTGCTTATGTCCTCCTTTATCCATTGTAGTTAATGTTGGAGATATTCCGATTTGAATTATATATACTTCCTGCTTGATGTTTCTTGTTTTCTGTATCATACAAGCCAGCTACTTTTTCAACTTTATTGGATTCTGCAATATATTGATTTTGATTACCACTCATCTTGTGATAACCGGCAATAAGGCAAGAACTAATATTAGGATTTTGACAATCTTTTAATAATTTGTTATTTTTCTTTATCAATCTTCCAATTCCATTTTCAGTTAAATAAAATTTGTCATCAACTGTATCTTCTAAAGATCTTTTAACTTTAATTTTAATTCTACTGGCGATGGAAAAACAAAATTATTTTTATCTATATCTTTACGAATTGATACAATGAAAATTCTTTCTCTATTCTGTGGTACAGAATAATTCTTTTGCATTTAATACTTGCCAATAATTATTATATCCCAATTCTTCTATATCCTTTAATATAGTTTCAAACTGTTCTTTAAATCTTTTACTTGTTAGATTTTTTACATTTTCAATTATACTAATTCCAGGTCTTTTGGCTTTTAAAAATTTTATAGCCCTCATAATATAATCCGCTTCTAGTTCCTTCTTTTATTCCTTTCATTCTACCAGCGATTGAAATATCTTGACACGGAAATCCCCAAGTCAAAAGATCAAAGTCTGGTATTTTATCAATTTCTATCTTTGATACATCTCCTAAATTTTGTATTCTGGTAGATTATGAATAGTACAATAACTTTTAATAGCAAACTTATCTATTTCAGAAAAGCCTACTAATTCATAATTTATCCCTAAATTTTCTAATGCTTTTTCAAAAGCTCCAATTCCTGTAAATAGGCTTAATAATTTTAACATAATAAATTCCTCCTTTGCACACGAAAAAAGCCCCAGAATTTAATCTGGAGCAAATTATTTTTTCAATTATTTACTATATAATGAATCAATCTCTTTCTTTCTGTCTAAAACAAATTTTTCTAACTCTGTTCCTGTGATATTTCCAATTTTTTTCATTGTTTTCATCATATAGTTCATATTCTTTATCATCTACCAAGTATAATGTATAAAATTGATGTTTTTCATTATACGCAGTAAATTTTTATCTATATGTATTTTATAATTTGAGTATGGTAAATTTACACAAAACTCTTTATCATTTGAATTTTTATAGTCAATTCTATTTCCACCGAAATTTAATATTGTGGATATACAAATTACTACTAGATAATTTTTTCTTCTTTGATAGTTTCTAAATGATTAAGTTCTCTTTGAAGTTCTAATACTTCTTTCCTTTGTTTGTTTATTTCGATTCTTTCTGATCTTGAATCTTTAATTATCTGTTTTGCTTCATCAATAGAAGTTATATTCAATTCTTTTTGTATATTCAAAAATATCTCTGCCTCTTTAGGTAAAACATAATCCTCATCTTGCTCTTTTATATGACATTGCATATTCATAAACTGTATGAAGTCTAATATAGTCATTAGCCATTTCTGTAGTTTTAAGAACTTTATCAAATTTTTTCTTGATTTTTCTTCATCTTAACATTCTTACTTTTTATTTGACCTCTTTTAAGTGCTATTTGTGATTCAATATCATCAAAATCTCTAATATTATATTTGTCTAAATATTCTAACTGTTGTTTTAATTGATAATACCTTTTTATCTCTTGATATTTTGTTTTTGATATTCACTATAAACTTTTCCTTTTGCACCTAACTGACTTTTTTCAATAGCAATTTTAGATTCATTTGCTTTCTGAAATATTATAGAATTGAATTCATTTTGTTCTGTTTTAATGGCTAATAGTTTTACATTGTCTTTTTCTCTGTATAGTTTATATAAATTGCTAGTAGAATACTTTAAATTTATTGTATCTATTCTTGCATATCTTTGCATACCAAGACATCTAACTGCAATATGTTTGCCTCTCCTTATTTCATAGCCTAAAATAGATAATTCATCTAATAATTCATCAATACTATTACACTTTGGAATAAGTTTTTCTAAATGTTCTTCTATTTGTTCTTTCCAAGATTGTCTTTTATATTGATAATAATCATCTTGACTATTTTAGATTTCAAGTATGTTTTACGAGGCATAATAAAACATCCATACTCTGCTGCAATTCTATCGCTTGTATCACTTACCCCATAAAGTCCCTCTTTTTCATTTGCAAGTCTATCTTCTAATTTTTCTTCCCTCTAAATTTATTGCATTAACACATATATGATTATGAATATGACCTTTATCTATATGTGTTGATACAATACATTGAAAAGTAGGATATAATTCTTTACACATTCTTAATCCAATTTCATTTGCTTGCTCTACAGATATTTTTTATCCTTTGGAGAAAAACTTTGAATAATATGATATGCTCCTCTAGTTCCAGCCATTTTATATTTCTTTTTTTGAACATCTTTAAACTCATAAAGAGCAGTTTCAACATTGCAATTTAAAGAACTAGCACATCCGACTTTTTCACCATCATTTTTTCATCAAGTATATAATCAATTAAATTTTTAGGAGATCCTAAATGTGGTAATCTTTTGTTACTGGCATTGTACTCCCTCCAATTCTTCAATCTTGTTATGATTAACTTCTTTCCATACATCTAAATCTAACTTTTCATCAATAAGTTTTATCATTGCCTTTTGATTTCTTAATACTGCATACATAGCATCTAAAATATCTTTTTTAGTTTCATCTGTAATCTTTGTTGCATATTTACTTATATGTCTGATCTCTTTAGTAATCTTTTTTAGTTCTTTTGTATTTTCTGCATAAGCAATATATAATTCTTCTTTATTTTTTAAATCCACATGAGTTACTTTCTCATATATTGCTGCATCACGAATATATTTCGCAAGTCGCTTATATCCATAGTATTCTGCTTTTGATTCTACTAAAATTCTTTCTTCATCTGATAACCAAACCTTTATACTTTTTTCTTCTTTGTTTAGAATTAAATTCCATTTTTAATCATCCCTTCTATAAAAATTGGAAACAAGAAAAATTTACTTACTTCCATTCATCTAATTTCTATGAAAAAAGTTTATCATACGGATAACCTGCTGCTATATATTTTCAGTTAGCTCCATTTTATAATTTTCCAAAATATCCAGATATTTTTGTTTAAAACATTCTTTACATAATAACTCTATACCTTTACTATAAACATACATCCTATTATCTTTTTTATATCTTAAATTGATACTATATTTATTTTCTAAAAACCTTATTGCTCTTTTTATTGTGTATAATTTTCTATTAAAAAAATTTTCTACTTGTGAATATGGAATATTATTAACAAATAGTTCTTTAGGTTTTATTTTAAAAATCTTCATACAGTTTTATTCTTTTCTTAAAATATTTAATATCTGCATCTATTAAGTCAAGTTCATTTTGAAAAATACTTCTACAATCCACCAATACCCCTCATCTAAAATATAAAACTTTCTACTTCTAACCTTATTGCTCCTCCATCTACACTTTGGATGTTTTTCCTGCATAACCAATATAGCTTTTCTTAAATCTTTATGTGTTATTTCCTTTCCATTTTTAGTTTTACATCCCTGTTTATTCAATCTTGCTAAAATTTTATTATATGATAAAAATATTTTATCTAATTCTCTTTCGCTATCACGCATAATATCCACCTCACTTTATAAATAAAAAAATATTTGTACTAGCAAAGCGAAGTACAAAAAATCTAGAACAATTTATTTGCTCCGAATAGTGTGGCATTTTTAGTGCCCAATATTCGCCAGCGTGGTGTTTTGACACCTTTTTCGCTGTTTAGGGCAAAAGCCCTAAAACCCCTTTTGCCCTCTGGGAGATATTTTTTGTTTCAAGTTTTAAAAAAATGGAGCATTTTTTACTCCACTTTCACCAATTTTTAATTAAAATCATACTCAAATTCGTTTTCATTTTTACTTCATTTTGTTTTGATTTTTCTTTTAAATTTTCGTAAGTTTCATAGATAGATTCCATATTTCCTGCTACAACTTTTTATTCCATTCCAAGCACTTGTATCTACTTCTATTGAAGAATCATTTTCAAAAATAATAGTTGTTAAATATTTTCCATCAGATACATCTTCTGTATAAACGTTTGAATATTTTATTCCTAATTTATCCATTATTTCTTGATACATAGAAGATAAATGATATAATCCTTCATCACTATCATTTCCATATTCCATTAAGTCCTTTACTCCATTTTCTCTAAAATATTCAATAACTTTTGAAAGAGATAAATCATAATATGTTTGTGGAAATTCTTTATAATCTTCAATAAAATCTTCATAAGTTATTAAATCACAGGCTAGTCTTATTATATTTCTATTAAAATTTGCACCTTCTTTTGATTCTAATTCTTCATAACTATTTTCATTATATACAATACTGTTTTCATTGAAATACTCATTTAAAAGATTGTTCAAAATCATCAAGTTGTTCTAAAGAAAAATAATTAAAAAAAATCAAATATTTTTTCATCTACCACAGCATATTTTTTTCAATCAAAGGATAATGATCTTTTACCATAAATCCATATCCCATTCTTCTTAATTCTTCAAAAGAAAGATAAAAAAGCCCATTCATCATTTGAATCAAATAATTCCAAATCATTCAAATCATAAGCAACTTCATCTTTCACAACTGAATCATATAATTCTTTATAGGAATTATATTCATATATTTCAAAATTTCCATCTAGATACTTTTTATAGTTCACATTATTTATCTGTCCATTTTCTTTCAATTCTATATATTCATCCTCAATAAAAATATGTAATATCTTTTTATTATCAGCTTCTAATAGCATTTCTTTTGACATTGTATCTATATATTTTTTTTGCAAATGCTTTTAAAAAATTCTTCATCATTTTCTTTAATCATTATCCAATCTACCTCCTTTATATATCCTAAATATTATTACTAATCTCAATAGTTTCTTTATATTCTTTTTCTTCAATATCTTTTGTTAATTCCTTAAACCATTTACCATAAAAACTATTATCATTATCATCCAATAGCTTTAAATTTTTACCAACTTTCATATAACTTTCATATACTTTTTACATAATTAAATTCTCCATCACGAATAAGATTTTCAACTTCTCCTTCATCTATGAAATAATCAAACATTCTAAAATAAACTCTATCAAGAACAGTATCAAATGTAGTATTTTCTTCAAAATCAAATGTATTACATTGTTCATCTTTTATGTTATATTTTCCATCTGGATATTTAACAATAGACCATTCATAAAATGCCAAAAAGTCATCTAATTCAGTTGCACTTTCTTTATCTTCTAACTCATTTAGAAAGCTAGTTTTTTCATAATTCATATTAAATAGTTTCTCTTTTTCTACAAGCTTTTATAAGTTCATCAACATTTAATATTTTCATATCTTTATCATAATCTAAATAATCTTTTTCTGTTTCCCCAAGTAAAACCTTTGCTCCATTGAAATTCAATACAAGTATCTCTAGTATTTCCATTATTTAGTTTGACATAGTACCAAAAATCTATCTTCCGAAAATTCATTAAATTCTTTATCAAAGCAACAATTTTTCTCAAAAGACTCTGCATATTCTCTTAAAAAATCCAATACTTTTCATAAGTTCAATAAATTTATAAAGATCATCATCATATTCTTTTCTAATCTTTACAACTGCACCAAAGGTTAAAAAATTCTTCCATTTCATTCATTCTAATTGTTTCTCCTTTCCAAATAAAAAAGACTAGGCATAATTTACATCCAAATCATCAGATTTATCATTTTGAATCTCGACTTGATTTGTAATTTGTCTAGTATTTTCATTTTCTAATTTTCTTGCCATTTGTAAATCTAAATTAAGTAAGTTTTCTGCCAAGTCTTTTAATGTACTATAACGATTGCTGCCACCAGTCCAATCTTTATCGTGTTCCATTGTCCTATATAAAAATATTATTGGCCCATTCATTTTTCCAATACCTAACATCAGATATTGAAATATAATAAAATTGATTTGTTGTATTACTTTTTACTACTGCCGAAAATTCATAATGATTTTTACTAAATGAATGTAATTCCATACCAATATCATTACATAATTCTTTTATAACGCTTCTATAATTTGTCTGAAAATTTCTATATTCTGGAGAAGTTTCTCCACCCCAATCTTCAATTTCTTTGTCATACCATTTATTTAAAAAATTTATCTATTTTCATAATCCTTCACCTCTAATATTTTTATATTTAATCATACATTTCTTCTATGATGTCTTTTTCTTTTTTCAATGTTTTCATTCCAGACTTCTTTTGCAAATTTCTCTCCTAAACTATTTGAAATAGTAGGTAAGCCATCTATGTATGTTATTTTTCCATTATTATTACTATAAATATCTTCATCAGCAAATTTTACTTCTATAAATTCATTTGGAAATTCCTCTGATAATTTTTTCAAATATAGGCTCTGGAATAGACCAAGCTGTTTCAAAAGTCATTGTAGTTTTATTGCTTTTGAAATCATCATAAACATCCCATTTAGTTCCCCAATTTTCAATTCTCCATTCATACCAAGTTGTGCATCCATATTCTTTTATATTTTCTAAATAAGCATCTCCTAGTTCTTCTAAACTATTTATATGTAATTCTTTTTCAATATCACTAGGATTATAGTTCTTTGCAAATTTTTCTATTTCAGAAAAGCCTCCTCTTTTTTACAATCCTTAATCTTCTCCCAATAATTAGCATAAAAATCAACTTTATAACTTTTTAATATTTTAGTTACTTCTTTTCTTTCTATTTCACTTTTTTGGACCAAGTATAATAAATGGAAGCATCAGTTATATATCCATCTATTAAATGTAATCTTTTGGCATTGGGATTATTTTTTCAAAAGATAATATTCCCATTTTAAAATATTTTTTTAATTTTATTCATTGTTTCTTCTGATACAGTAACAATATTTTTAAGATAGTTTGGCATAATAATTCCTCCTTCTAAATTTAATAATCATAATCCATATTGTCATTGTTTTGTTCTTTTTTCATAATCTTCTAGCATATAAGATGGTGGTGTAATTCCTGTTGTTTTCATTGCTTGAATAAGATCACAATCCTTTGGCATATATAAATCTCTTTCAACTTTTAATCCAAATGGTAATTTTAAATTCTCCAATTCAGATAACATTACATATCCAAATTCAGCCATTTCATCATCCCCAAGATGACAATATCCAAACATTTCGTAATCACCATTTTCAAGTTTATTTCCTTCTGTTATTATCCAAGTTCCTACTCCAGTTGGATTAAAAAATTTTGCTATAACTTTTGCTTTTCCACCTAGTCCATCTTGACTTCCTATAGGATATTTTTCAAATAATTTTTCTAATTCCTTTGTTATAAGTTTCATAATTGCATCTCCTCCTTTTGCAATTCATTATTCATAAATTTTTGATAAATTAGTTCGTGATATTTTGTGTTAAAATTATTTGCTAAATCTTCTAATTTCTTTTGATATTCAGTAAAATCTTCTAATGACTGACTAATTGTAAAGTTACTTTTATAATTTGCATCTTGTCTATACATATCAATTTCATCATCTACAGAAAAATTATCAACTAATTCTTGCAGTTGTTTTTTTACATTTTCTTTATCATAAAGTTCTTGATAATCATCACAAAAAATAAAAGGTATGTATCATATCCACTCCCCCATTGGTCCAAGTTTCAATTTCCATACCACTAATCATCCCATTTTCATATATAGGACTAACACTATAATTAAAAGATTCTATTGTTTTTATAATATTATCCAGTATAATCTCCTGCTTTCTAGTAGGAATATACTCTTTCGTACTTAATTCATCAACTTCTATTTTTTCATCTATTTTTTCTCCAAATGTCATTCTAGTATTATTTACACATTCGTTATAATCTGTAATTAAAATTTGATTTGGTTTCAAAACATAATTTCCATTACTACATACAACTGTTATATCTTCATCTGACATATTTTTAATATAGTTGCTATCACTTGTATAGATATATTCTCCATTATCATCTTTGAAAAACTTAAATTGATTTTCTGTTTGAGAATATTCAAAATACTCATTACCTTCTTTATCAATATATGGATTATGTTGTTCATCTGGAAAATAAGTCATAACTTCATCACCATATTTGAAATATCTTTCATCAAAATCTCGAATCATAGCATCAAATAGTAGTGGCTCTTTGAAATCTTTAAGCATATCATAAATTGCTCCACCTAAATTTTCTATTCCCATTCCACCATTAAATTCTGTAGATTTTTGTATTTCAAATTTATTCTCTTTATCTTTTGTTATAATAAAAACTGTTCCTCTGTGCATTTTATCCACCTCCTAAATATCTATATCATTTTCAATTTCTTGTTCTGTTTTTTTCAAATTCTACTCTCAAATCTGTATATTCTTCTATCAGCTTTTCTTGTTCTTTAGAATATGGGGATTTCTCTATTTTTCCACCTAAATTTCCTTCTTTTCTTTTGTTCATTTCTAACTGCTATTCCAGCTAAATAAGTACCTGCAAATGTTATATTTGAAAATCTATTATCTTCATTAAAAAATTGAAGAAGTTTCGGATTTTCTTTAGTTATTTCTTTAAATCTTAATTCTATTTCTGTCATTTTTTCTAATATATCTTGTTGTCTAATAATCATTGGTTTTGTTATGTCTTTTTTCTAGTTCTGTAATGTTTAATTGATATTGTAAATAGTCAACTATTTCTTCAATCGAATATCCTGTATCTTCATCCAAATAGCCAGATAACCATATAAAAACAGTATGGTCTTTGTATCTTTCCTTCTTTAACTGTTCCAAATAATCCATCTGTAAGTGTGTTTAACGAACATTCTGGTTGCCAATCAGCTCTTAATTCAATAATTTCATCTGCTTTTTCATTTATTCCTAAAGCAACGCAAGCTGTATCCATTCCTATTTCAGTTTCTTCAAATTCAATTCCACTTAAATATCTAATTGTTCCATTTTCTCTTAATTCGCTTAATCTCCTATCTTTCGACAAAATAAAAGAACTCTGTACCTTTTATGGTGAAGTCCTCTATTTTATCGACAGTTGGCTTTATATCAATATCTACATACCAATTTTTTCTTTTTTAAGTTATTTTTTTTCATATCTGCAAGTTACACTTTCATCATAACTTGGATCAGAAATAATAATATGATTTAATTCTTTAATTTTACCTTTATATCTCAATTTCACTCACCTCTTGCTCCTTTAACTTTTCATTTAAAATTTCATTTACTTTTTTCTTGTATTTCTTCTTTTTTGAATAAAATTTAAGTCTATATTTGAATCTTCCACTAAATATCCATTTTCAAATAATTGATGATTGTAACTATAGCTTTCTCCATATTTTTCAAAATCAAAATAATCTACAGCTCCGAGTTTTCTAATTCATAATATAATCCAATTTCCTCTGCCATTGTATATCCCATTTTTACATCTGAGAACAATCTTTACAATGTTCAATTCCTTCAAAATTATATTGATAATAACTTATATCATCCGATTGTAAACAAATATTTATCAATTCATCTATACTAAATCTGTCTGCACCTTCTGATTCTAAATATGCTTCAACAGCCTCTTTTTCAAACTCGTTAAGAAAACTATATATTATTGCAAGATTATTTATATCTTTTACACTAGACCATTGAATTGAATCATAAGGAAAAGGATGTGTGTTTTCAACATCTGCTATTTCATATTCTTCGTGTTCTTCATCTACTTTTACTACTTCTTTTAAGTATTTATCTATAACTTCTGGAGATTGTGGTAAGTCTAGCCATCCTCCTTCAATGCTGCCTTCATTGTAATAAGCTAAATTTTGAGCAAAAAATACTAAATACTTTCTGCATAATAATCACTTCCAATCTTTTATATTTCTATTTCATCTTCCCACTTAATTGAATTGTAAGAAATTCCTTCACTATCTTCATAAACATTATGAAAAACGACTGCTTTATCAAAATCTGCTTTTTGTTCATCAAATAGTTCAAGCACCCTTTTTCTCCTAATTCTTTAATATATTTTTCACTATAGCGAGTGCCTAAAATTTACTACCATAAATTAAGCAACTATTTATCATTTCTCTGCAATCTAATTCTCTATGTAATGCTTTTGTTCTGGTGTTAATTTGTAGGGTATTCCATTTTCAAATTGTGGTATTTCATTTCTTATTTTTTCTATTTGTTTTCCTGTCATTAAAATTCTCCTTTCCAACAAAAAGAAGCTCATCTTTCGACTTGTTCTAATTCATTTATATTTAATTAAACTTTAAAATTGTAATTTTTAGTTATATTTTATTAAATATTATTGTCTTTTCTTTCATTGATATTTTTCCAACTTCATATCCATATTCATTTGACTCTTTCTTATAAGTTAAAATGAATGGTCTATATCGAAACCTAAAATATTTCTAATTTCTTCATAAGATAATTTATAATCTTCTTTATTATTTTTTAAATACTTCCATAATGGCTCATATTTGCTCATTATTAAACACCTCTTAAAAATTGTAATTTCTCTGTTAACTTTTATTATTCTATATAATAAGTATCATCTTTATAAAATTGAATTTTACAATTTTTTGTTTACACTATTGCTAATAATATAGAAATTGGAAATATAGCTACTGATAAAATTCTTATTTTCAATTTTTCAAATTTAAAAATTTTTTTTGGCGCTTAGCACTTTTTCAAATTTCAATAACCATGATTACGATTTCGATGTTTTTTTTTTTAATTTTTTTTTGAATCTTGTTTTTCGATTGTTTTTCATGGCTTGTTCAGCATTTAATATAATAGCTTTTTTTCGTTGGAAACAAATTTAAGAAAAACATCATATAGGTATAGCCATCCATCGTATGAGATTTCAGTAAGCGTTGACTCTAATTTAATTTTTAAAAAACTTGCAAATGCGTTTTTGTTGCTCATAAGTAAACAATTTTTTTTTTATCTTTGAAAGTATTTCCAGATGCTAAAAATATATATGACAGAAAATTTCTATAGTCTATCGCATCCTCAACATCAGCAGATGTTTTTCTTTGAAAGTGAGCAAAAACATATTCGTGCATTTGGCACAGGATAAAAATCTGATGGTTTAAACTCATAAATCAATTCAGCGGAAAACCAAGGTTTGTATAAAAAGAGACCTCAAACTTTCGTTATAAAAGGGCTGTCCAGAATACCTGATAAAAGCCTCATACTGCATTATGAAATATATATCTTCAGGAGGATTATCGGCTTCAAATACTTTTTTCACAATATCAGCAGTTATGTTAAATGGAATATTTGCACATACTTTATATGGTTCTTTTACTGATATTTTATATTTTAAAAAAATCCATCTCTATTATTTGAACTTTTTTAGATTCTTTATACCTTTCAGATAAAGTTTTCGCTAATTTTGCATCAAACTCTATTGCTATAACTTGCTTGCTTTTTTTTGCAAGTTCAATGGTAATAATTCCTTTTCCAGGACCTATCTCAATTATAATATCGTCGTTACAAATATTACTATTTGATAACAAAGTCGCTACAAGTTGTTTACTATGTAAATAATTTTGCGAATGTTCTATTCCCATAAATACCTCCTTTACAAATTACTATTATTCGAGATGATTATACCATAACAACTTTTATTTATCAATTAGTATTCATAGTCAATTTCTTCAAATTTTTCATCTAAAGTTCTTTCAATGTTATCCTTCATTTTTTTCAAACATTTCATTGTTTTTTCAATAGCAATACCATTTCTTTTTTGTTATAACAAGCAATTACAAAATTACCACTACCTGCATACTGATCTAACAGAGTTTCATAAGGTTTTGAAATATATTCAATTATCTCCTCAATTAGTTCTACTGGCTTTTCTGCTTCCATTATTTTATCTTTCGTATTTTTAGGTTGATAATCAAAAGCAGTAGGTAGCATCCCATTTGTGCCTTTCATATAATAAACATCAAGATTATTTTCTTGTAGCATATCTCTTACTTCATAAGATGATTTGCCTTTTACATCTAAATTATTTTCATTTGCTATTGCTAAATTTTTTCTTTGCATCTAATTTTTAAACTTCTAGGCTCTCCATTACTAAAAATCATAACGTCCTCAACATTTTGCTTTTTTCTTCCAGTATTAGAAATAAAATTGCCTTTCTTCCATGCAACTTTAGCAAAATATTTGAATCCATTTTCTTGTGCCATTTTCTTGATTTCATATAGATAGTCAAAATTCACTTCTGATTCTTCTGGTAGAAATTCAACTAAAAATGCTCCATCTTTTAATACTCTTTGCTTTTCTTTAAAGTCTTTACTTTCGTATCTAAATAGTTCAAATGTAGCAAATTTTCTATTTCCTCCAGTTAATGCTTTTTGTAAATCGTATGGATGATCTGTTATAATTCCATCAATAGATTTATCTTTTATCATTGATAAATCTCTCCCATCTCCATTTATCAATAAGCAAGTATTTTCTTTGCCTTCAATTTGACTTGTTACTTTATAGACACCTCTTGATACTTTCGTAAAAATACCTTTTCAACACCTTCATAAATTCTTGCTCTTATAGATTCATTATTTACTTGCATATTTTTAACATTCTTCACAAGATTTGTAGCATCTTGTATAGAAAATTTTCTTCATCTATAAAGTATTCAAATAGATTCATTTGTATTGTATTATCCATATTTATCACTTCCTAATAATCTATATCTAAATCTGCATCTTTTCCTAAAAATGTTCATCAAATTCTTTGTTTAAATATTCTAAAACCATCATCTGTCAAATTAAGATTAAACCATTTAACATCTTCGTTTATTTCATTTTTCCCATAAATCTTCATCTTCTTTTGTTCCATACTCAATATGTGCTTTTCCTTCGTTATAATGAAGTTCTACGCATTTTCCATCTTCTATTACTCTAGCAACAGTAAAAAATTTTTGTTATCTAGTTTTGATATGCTAGTAATTGTTTCTTCAACACTATCTTCTATCTCTTGACTATATATCACAGGAGGAGCATCAATAGACAATACTGGAGAATTTTTAGAAACAACTTGAATAATATAATCCATTTCTTCATCTTTTAATGCTAGATTTGAAAAGACTTCCCATTTATAACTTGCATCTATATCATTGTACTTTTTTCTAATGTTGCATATTCTTTTTTTTGCCGTTCAATGATAGCTCTACATTATAAACTGTAGTGTCATTATAATTTCCAACATATTCAGCAGAGATAACTTGTAAAGAATTATTCTTTCCTATTTCTTTTTGTAATTCATTTATTTTTTGTTTTAGTCTTTCATTTTCTTCTATTAACATTCCTTTTGCAAAGTATTTATAGACTTTATATTTCTTTCTTTGCCTATTTTCTGTATTTTATTCATACTAATAAAATCTTTTTCTGTTACAATAATATGATCTTGA
>VOFB01004236.1_pt1 | contig 16940 bp, 26 predicted proteins | sample 5384141 | NCBI WGS metagenome assembly VOFB01 (sample SAMN12384721, study PRJNA508395) | human gut metagenome | isolation source: healthy gut A | host: Homo sapiens | reverse complement strand
GCGCGTATCGCAGGCATAAAGCGTGTTCGACGAGGCGTCATAGGTAACAACATCATTTCTGCGCAGGGCGGAAACGGACTGAGCACGCCGTTGCGGTAAACGGCGAAGTCCGTTCTGCCGCCCGTCAAAAGCACTGATACCGCTCGTGGACTTATCCGCCGAAAGAATAACCGCCGCATTGCTCACCGCCGCACCTCCATGCCGCAGAGCATACCGGATTCGATGAGGAACTGGGCCACGATGCTGCTGCGCTGGGCGCCGAGACTTCGGCGGATGCCGATTTCCCGCGTACGCTCCGTCACCGTCACCAGCATGATATTCATGATGCCGATGCCGCCCACCAGCAGACTGATGGCGGCGATACCGCCCAGCACCAGTGAAATCATAGTCAGCTGCTGGTTCTGATAATCCTGCCAGTAGCCTTCCTTCTGCACCTGATAGCCACCCATACTCTGATCTACCACGCCGGAGAGGTACCCGCCGATCTCCGTGATGGCGTTGGTCATGCTGGCGTCGTCCTTGGCCTTTACCAAAAATTCTGTGGGGCCGTATCCCCAGCAGCCGGGTAGCGGTGTAGGGAAGGATCATAAAGTTATCCGTCTGGTAAGCGGAAGGGGTATCCGGCTCCACGCGGGCGCCATACACGCCCACCACTTCAAAGTTGTTGCCGTTGACCTTCGATCTGTCCCACAGGGTTGGCGCTGCCGAAAAAGACCCGCGCCGCCTGCGCGCCCAGCACGCAGATCTGATTGTATTTCTCGCAGTCCAGCCACGCAAGGTCTCTGCCCTTTGCGATTGCCAGATTGTTGCAGGCGCTGTACTGGTCGGAGCCGTAGTAGATCTGCGGGGGACCGCTGACCACGTTGTACTGCTTGTCATACTCCGTCTGCATCGTGGAAGAGTTCTTCGTGCCGTAGATCACGGTGGCGTTCGCCCCTCCGTTCGGCGTAATGCCAATGATGGATTCCCCAGTCCGGAGCAAAATTCGTAAAATCCGGTAAAATAGTCCTTGCTGACGTCGTTGCCGTCCGCGTCGTACATCCATGAATAGATGCTCACCTGAACGCGGTTCGCGCCCATCGCGGAAAATTGCTCCATCATCTGTGCCTTCATACCCTCCATGACCGAAACGATGGTCATAACGGCGGCAATACCGATGAAAATAGAGAGAATGGTCAGGCGCTGCGGCCCTTTTTTCCCGCAGATGGAGCGCCAGGCCATCTTAAATGCCTGCCCGATGTTCAATACCAATCCACCTCCTGTCGGGTAATCCTCGATTTTGCCGTCGGCAATCCGCACGATGCGCCGGGCCGTGGCGGCGATGCCCGTTGTCGTGCGTGATGAGAATGACGGTGCTGCCCTCCTTGTTCAGCTGCTGGAGGAAGCCCAGCACCTCATGGCCCGTCCGGGAATCCAGTGCGCCGGTAGGCTCATCCGCCATGATGATGGGCGGGCGGGTCGAGATGGCGCTTGCAATGGCCACGCTGCTGCTGGCCGCCGGACATCTGGGTGGGCTTATGCTGCGCCGGTCGGCGAGGCCCACCCGGGTCAGCGCCTCTATGGCCAGCTCCCGCCGGTCAATGGGGTCGATGCCCTGATAGATCAGCGGCAGTTCCACATTTTCCAGCACCGTCAGGTTCTGGATGAGGTTGTACTGCTGGAAAATGAAGCCGATCTGCTTAGTTGCGGATGCGGAGAGCTGCATATCCTTGTCAGCTCGCTCCCGGACATCCACCCGTCGAGCGCAGATAGTCCCGTAGGTCGGCACGTCGAGGCAGCCCAGCACGTTCATCATGGTGGACTTGCCAGAGCCGGACTGACCCACCATGGCGACGAACTCGCCCTTTTCAATAAGCGAAACGCCGTCCAGCGCCCGGACCTCGCTCTCAAGGCCCTCGGAGTAGATCTTATAGACGTCTCCGCAGTTCGATCAGTTTCGCCATGGCGCTATCCTCAATATACCATGCCGTAATTGTCCCAGCTGGTGGCGGAGCCGGTCATATACTGTGTAAAGACCTCCGCGCCCTGCTCCACGCCGGACTTGATCTCGACATTGTTGTTGTCCTGAATACCGATCTCGACCTGCACGGGATAGAAGCCCTCGGGGATCGTTTCATCGGAGTACGGCAGCTCAATGGCATTGTCGGGCATGCTGTCCGCCTTGAGGTAGACAACCGTGGCGCTCGTGCCGTCCTCAAGTCCCACCGTGCGCACGGCCTGAATGGGCAGAACAAGGCAGTTGTCGCTCTGGCTGGCGGTGAGGTTATAGTTGATGTTGCTGTTGATTTGCAGCGTACCGTCCGCATTATCCGCCTCAATGGTGAAGGGATAGGTCGCGACACCGTTATTCACGCTGCTCGAGAGGCTCACGAGCTGATCGTGCCAGAAGCTCGATTGCCCCATTGATTCAGATCAACGCCCATGCCGACCTTGAGGTAGCTGACGTTGCGCTCGTCCACCGTCGCGCTGATGGTGACGGTGTTCGTGTCGGAGATGGTCAGCGCGGTCGCGCTGGCGGTGATCTCCTGCCCGGGTGTGATGCTCAAGCCGATGACCATACCGTCAATGGGCGCAACGGCGTTTGCGTAGGCGGCATTTTTTCCGCCTCCTCCAGCTCCTTCTGTGCCTTTTGCAGACTCTGCTCCAGATCAAAGATGGTGTTCTCGGTGTTCTCGCCGTTGACTTGCACCAGCAGCTGACCGGCGGAAACGGAGAGATAGTCGATCAGATTGGTGGATACGACCGTGCCGGTGGGAATGCTCAGCTCGCTCGTGCGGTAATAGTCCAGCTTACCCGCCTCGTAAAGGGATAAACGGTCTCACCGTTCACCACCACTGTCGCGGAGGCCGCCATATCCTTGGCGAGCACGCCTGCGTTCGGACCACGATCTCGACACTGAACAGCTCCGAGCCCTCGCTCGTCACACGCTTGACCATATGTACCTTCTCCACCCTGCCGTCGATCGAGGACATCAGCGTGGGGGACGGAGACCTGCACGGTCTGACCGGCGTAAAAGCTCGCTCTGATAGGCGTAGCTGTAATACTGCGTGAGGCGCATCTGCGTGTCGTCCACGAGCGTGGCGACCTTCTGTGCGCCGACCTCGTCGCCGACCGTGAGCTTCACGGTCTCGAGGAGCTTGCCGGCGTAGGGCGCGGTCAGATTGAGCTTGGCAATGTCTTTATAAGCCGCGTTGAGCTGCTTCTGGTAGCCCTCGATGTTCGTCTTTGCCTCGCGCACCTTTTTCTCCGCATCGGGAGAATCATAGGTAAAGAGCGGGTCGCCCGCGGCGACCTTCTGCCCCTCGGTCACGAAGACGTCGCCCACGGTGCCCGCGGTCGCAAGCGTGATGCTCTCGCTCTTCTTCGCCTTGACCATACCGCTGCCTGAGACCATTGAGGTGATGGAGCCGTAGTCCACAATGGCAGTGCCGATCTCCGCCTCACCATCCTTCTTTCCGAATTTCTTAAAGAGGGTGAAGCCGACCGCAAGCACCAGTACGGCGGCAATGATGCGCCGCACGGTCTTTTGCGTTTTTCCTGTTTTTCGGCGGCGTTGGGCGCTGCCCGGTGCGCCGGCAGGGGTAGGCGTTTCTACGGCGCTCTGCGCCGGCGTCGTCTGCGCGACGGGTTCCATCGTCTGTTCCATGTTGCTGTTCTTCCTTTCCCGGATTTGCTGTGTGTAATACACTTCATACAGTATAACACAGGTTTCTTAAAGAAGTCTTTGCGAAATGGTTACAATTTGGATACAAAAATGTAACCATTTCTCTGTGCTGTTTTAAGACGAAATTTCTTCCTCTTTTTGTTCCTGAATTTTCAAAAAATTTATATTCTTTTTTCGCGTCTGCGCGGCATGGACGAGCAGGCAGACGATGAACACGCTGCTGCAATATCCGAAGACCGGATAGACAACGCTGATGAGGTCGCCGAAGCCGACGCTGCTCGCGGCGTAGCCCAGCGCTCCCAGCGCGAGAATGAACCATCCGCGCCGCTTCTCCACGCGCTCCGACCGCGCCGAGGCGTAGGTCGTGATGGCGACGGTCATGGACAGCGCCGAGCCGTACATACACAGCAGGAGCAGGATGCCGTAGACATAGCCCAGCGGGCGGCTGAGGCCGTAGGCCAGCGCCAGCATCGGCAGCTCCGCGTCCGCGGTCTCCGGCACGGCCATCACCGCAAGCAGCACACTGTAAGCGATGAGCAGAAGCAGCGCCGTGCCGAGGAGCACGCCGCGGCGCGCCGCCTTTCCGGAGGACGCCGCCTCGCCGAGCGGCGCTAAAATGCCGACCGAGCCGAAGAAATTATAGAAAGCAAAGGTCACCGCGCCGAAGGCCGCGCTGCGCATGAGCGGATTGCTCCCCTCCGCCGCGCCGAAGGCCGGAAGGCTCACGCCGTACCGCGCGAGCGCCATGCCGCCGAAGATCAGCGTGAGCGCGACGATCACCGGCACGATGAGCGAAAAGAGCTCCCCACCGCGCCGCGCAGACCCCGCAGCGCCACAAGCGTCACGAGCACAGCCATCAGCGTCCGGCCGAGCCACGTCGGCAGCGAGAAAAAGCTGCTCGAGCAGCGCCGCCGCCGGCGTACATGATCGCTATGACGCCGAAGAGCAGGATCAGCTGCAGCGCAGACGACAGCTTCCGCAGCCACGCCAGCCGCTCCCACGGCACGAGCACCGCGTCCATCTCCGCGATGCCGGTGCGGGAAATGATGTACATCAGCGCCAGCCCAAACACCGCCAGCAGCGCCATCGCCGCAAGCGCGCCGAGCAGTCCCCCGCCGCCGAACGCGCCGAAATACTGCCACAGCTCCTGCCCGGACACGTACCCCGCGCCGAGAAAGGAGCCCGCAAAGGTCAGGCCGATGCTGCCCGCGTTCCACCTCTTCTCTTCCAAATCCGATCTCCTCCGCTGTTTCTTCTGTAGACTCCGCTTATGATACCGTTTTTCGCCCGCAGCGTCAAAGGGATTTCGGGCCAAAAGAAACTTTACGCTTTCTACACATTTTCTTCTTGATTTTTTGTGTAACTTGCTATAATCAAATTTGCGTTTTTATCCATATCAAACATACAAACATTTTGAAGGAGTGAACCGGCAATGAGCAAGACCTACATTCCCGCCCACTATCACACGCCGCTGAACGTTTACGAGATGCAGCGCGCCATTGAATTCATCAAGAGTATTTTCAGGTCAACCTGAGCAACGCGCTCAATCTGCGCCGCGTTTCCGCTCCCCTCTTCGTGGAAGAAAATTCCGGTCTGAACGATAACCTCAACGGCGTGGAGCGCCCGTCAGCTTCGATATCCCCGACGTCGGCCACAACGCGCAGGTCGTGCAGAGCCTCGCCAAGTGGAAGCGTCTGGCGCTCAAGCGCTACGAGTTCAATGTCGGCAAGGGCCTGTTCACCGATATGAACGCCATCCGCCGCGACGAAGAGGTGGACAACCTCCACTCCATCTACGTTGATCAGTGGGATTGGGAAAAGGTCATCGACGCCGGCGACCGCAACGTCTCCTACCTCAAGCGCACCGTGCGTGACATTGTCGGCGCCATTGTCGAGACGAACGACGCGCTCGGCATCGCCTTCCCGAGCCTGCACACCAAGCTCTCCCGCGACGTGTTCTTCATCACCACGCAGGAGCTGGAGGACAAGTACCCCCACCTCACCCCCAAGCAGCGCGAGGACGCCATCTGCCGTGAGCACGGCACCGTCTTCCTGATGCAGATCGGTCTTACCCTGCACTCCGGCATCAAGCACGACGGCCGCGCGCCCGACTATGACGACTGGACGCTCAACGGCGATATGCTGTTCTGGAACGACGTCCTGGGCCGCGCATTTGAGATCTCCTCCATGGGCATCCGCGTCAGCCCCGAGTCCCTCGACCACCAGCTCACCGTCTCCGGCTGCGACGACCGTCGGGAGCTCCCCTTCCACAAGATGCTGCTCGCCGGCGAGCTGCCTCTCACCATGGGCGGCGGCATCGGTCAGAGCCGTCTTTGTATGCTGATGATCGGCACCGCCCACATCGGCGAGTGCAGGTCAGCCTCTGGGACGACGACACCCTCAAGACCTGCGCGGACGCCGGCATTCTGCTGTTGTAAGCGCACATCGGAATCAAACAAAGGAAGCCGCGGCATTGCCGCGGCTTCCTCTTTCTCTTGTTCAGTCCTTTTCCTGAAAGGCTCGGATGTAGCGGATCAGCATCTCCGCCGTACCCTCCATGCCCAACACGTCGCTCTTGACCGTGAGATCATAGGCGCGGGCGTCGCCCCACTTCATCTCGCAGTAGTAGTTGTGGTAAGCCTTGCGCTGGTGGTCGACCGTGCGGATCTCCTCGATGGCCTCCTCTGCGGAGAGCCCTTTTTCTCCATCACGCGGCAGAGCTTGGCGTGCGGATCGCCGCCGATGAAGAGGCTGACGCGGTGCGGATCGTCCTTGAGCACCTGTTCGCCGCAGCGGCCGATGAGCAGGAAGGATTCCCCGCTCGCCGCCTTGGCGCGGATCATATCAAAGGTCTTTTCCGCCACGTTGACCTCAAGCGAATTGGAAAAGCGCCCGATGCGGCGGGAGGCGAAAAAGTTGACGTGCTTTTCGTCCATCTTGCGGATCAGCTCTTCGCTGTATCCATCCGAAACGATCTCCGCCTCGATGGAGTCCTTATCGTAAAGCTTGATGCCGAGCGCGCGGGCGATCATGTCGGCTATGTAGTGGCCGCCGCTGCCGTGCTCACGGCCCATGGTAATGATGATCTGGTCTTTCATCGTGGTATACTCCTTTCTTCTCTCAGAGGTAGCGTAGGAACAGACACACCGTGGACACCGCCATCACGAGGATCGTGGCGGGCACGCAGTATTTGCAGTAGCGCCCCCAGCCGATGGGATAGCCGCCCTTGGCGGATACCGAGGTGCCGACCACGTTCGCGCTCGCACCGATGGGCGTCGCGTTGCCGCCGAGGTCCGTGCCGAGGGACAGCGCCCATGCCAGCACGCCCACGTCCATGCCCTCGACCGCGGCGATGGAGCGGATGACCGGGATCATGGTGGCGGCAAAGGGAATATTGTCCACAAAGGCGCTGGTAACCGCCGAGAGCCAGAGAATGATGACGACGATCGTCGCCACATGGCCGCCGCTGATGTTGGTGATAAAGCGCGCGATGATATCCAGCACGCCCGTCTTTTCCAGCCCGCAGACCGACACGAACAGGCCAATGAAGAACAGCAGTGTCTTATAGTCCACGCCGCGGATGACCTCGAGCACCGTCGCCCTTCCGTGCGACAGCGCCATCACAAGCAGCGTCAGCGCCGCAACGATCACGCCGATGCAGGCAACCGTCAGACCCGTCTGCGCGTGCGTTACGAGCAGCACGACCGCCAGCAGGAATACGGCAGCGCTCGCGCCGAAGGCTCTGCGGTCCGTGATGGCGCTCGACGGCTCCGGGCAGACGACCGCCCCGCCGTTCGCGCGCTCCTCACGCAGCAGCTCCTTGCGGAAACACAGCCAAAAATAGACAGCGACAGCCGCGAAGCAGACCGCGACGATCGCGCCGGTATTTTCGATGAAGTCAAAAAACGTATAGCCAAGCGAGGTGCCGATGATGATGTTCGGCGGGTCGCCGCACATGGTCGCCGCGCCGCCGAGGTTCGCGCAGAAGATCTCCGAGAGGATCATCGGCACGGGGTCGAACTTCATCGTCTGCGCCAGTTCGAGCGTGACGGTGGCGAAAAGAGCACGACCATGATGCTGTCGATGAACATCGAAAGCACCGCCGAAAGGCACATGAAGCAGATGAGCAGCGGCACCACATGGTAGTGAACGAGCTTTGCGAGCGACAGGCACAGCCAGCGGAAGAAGCCCGCCTTGCCAAGCCCCTCGACCATGATCATCATGCCCGCGATGAAGAGAATGGTGGACCAGTTGATGCCCGCCGTGCTCTCCTCACCGGCTCCGTACCAGAAGCCCGCCGTGAAGAACGAGCGGAGATTGAGCGCCTCCCAGATCGCCGCGGGCGAGTGCATACAAACGCCGAAGACGAGAATAAGTACCAGCGCTCCGCTGGCGAGCGTAATGACATGGCGCTCAAACTGGTCGAGGATGATCAGAAGGAACATCCCGAGAAAATACAGATCGCAATGACCTGCGCAAGCATAGCAGTGACCCCATTTCAAAAAAGCAAGTGAGGGTATTATACGTCTGCCGCGCAGGTCCCGCAATCGAAAAAAAAAGCACAAGATTTTGCGTCTGAAAATTAAGAAAGCCGCTATATTTGCTAATTTTCCGTTAAGAGCCTTGCCGCCCGGCAGCGCCGCCCGTCCGACACGCGGGCGCTGGTCTTCCGTCTGCGGCGCTCGAAAAAGAACAGCAAGCGCCTGTCCTCTCGCGGCTCTTTCCTCATCTCGGGTAGCGCTGCGGGATCAGCCCCGCGCGCATGAGATAGTAAACGATGCTCGGCACGACGGCGAGCTGGAGCACGATGCCCGGCAGCGCCGTCACGAAGCTCGCGGCGATCCATGCCTGCATGGTATACTGTCCCGCCATGAAAAAGAGAGCCTTTGTCACACCGGAGACAAGGCGGCCGACCAGCATTGCGGCGACGAGCGAAAGGTAGAGGTCGGCATAGGTCTTCCCCGTGCGTACAAGGCGCAGCATCAGGCCGGTCGTCAAGCCGTAGGCCGCGCACTCGACCATCATGGCAGGCATCAGGGCCGCTGTCGGCATTCCGGTGAGAACGCTTGAAAGCATGGGACCGAGCAGGCCGCAGGCCGCGCCGTAGGGAGCGCCGCAGACCATGCCGCACAGCAGCACGGGAATGTGCATCGGCAGCATGATCTTGCCGCCGTTCGGGATGGAATGGAATGCCATTGGCAGGACAAGGCACAGCGCGATGTTCACGGCGGTGAGGACAAGTCGTTTGGTAGCGGTCATTTGCGTTGCTTTTTGCACAGGATCGGATTCCCCTTATCTTTGGTATGCTTTTAGTTTACAACAGAAAATCTCTCCCTGCAAGCCCCACGGGGATAAAATTTGAAGGCGGCGGCACAGGGCTCTGTGCCGCCGCTTCCCCTTTTCCCCCGTTATTCCGCGAGCCTTTGCGTCAAAGGTCAGCGTGACCGTGATGGGCCCGTCCTGCGTACGGAGAGGAAGAAGCCGTCGATGCAGCAGAATGCTCCATCGACCTGCGCGTCGTAGCGCATTTCGACATTCTTCCACGCGGCGGAATAGTCGGCATCGCCCCAGCGTCCATCGATCCGCGTCGATCTGGGCGATCACACGGCGGATGTTGAAGAGGCTCGTGCCCTTCTGCGCCGCGGCAAGCGCGAGATAGGCCATGCGCGCATTGTCCATCGCGCGTGCCGTAGATCGTATTCCTCCGTCTCGGTATATGCCCAATGCACGGCGCGGAGCGCTCCCTCCTCCACCGTGTAGGTGAACGGCGCGGGACCGTCGCCCCCGCCGAAATAGCTCACATTCTCATTCTCATACTCGTTCGTTTTCGACCCACCGCCGCTGCTATCGAGCGTCCAGCGCTGACCATAGTCAAAAGTCGCGGTAGAAATTGACGTTCTCCGCAAATTCCGCCACGGTCAGGTCGCCGCGGTTCGGCGGCAGCGCGGCGCTCAAGCCCATAGCAAGGGTCAGGGGCAAGGCTCAGTGCGGTAATCGCCGCGTAGAGCAGCACCATCCTCCCTGTGCCGCGCTCGTCGAAGCGCTCGACGCTGCCGCTCTCCCAACGCCAGCTCCTCGCCGTTCATATAGCGGCGGTAGCTGCGGTAGTTGCACACAAAGCTCCACGATGGAAATGCCGAGGCCCGCGCCGTAAAGCCAGACGGCGGCGGTGCGCTCAAGCGCCTCGCCGTAGCTGAGCCTCTCGCCGTCCGGCCGCGTGACGGTGATGCCCATGCACCACTTTGCCCGCGGTCGCGCCGAAAGCGTGAGAGCAGCAGCGGCTCGATGAGAACCAGCAGTCCCCATCCGGCCAAACCGCAGAGGACATTCTCCCCCTTTGGAAATATTCACAAGGTTATGGTGCAGCAGCACGAACTGCACGAATGAGACCATGAGACCCACAATCGTGAGGTCGATGGCACGGGCAAGGTAACGCCGCAACGGGTGCGGCTCGGCAACGTCCCGCTGCTTCGCCGCTGCGTCCGGCTCAAAGCCGTTGAGGTAGTCCTCCGGCCGTAAGGCGGAATAGCTTTGTCACCTCGCGGGAGATGGCGTCGCACACGTTCCGCGCCGCCAGCAGGCGCTGACCCTCGCTCTCCAGCGCCGCGCTGCGCTCTCGCATGGCGGCGGCAAGCTCCAGCTCGCCGGATTGCAGCCGCCTGATCTCGTCGAGCGAAAGCCGAGGCTCCGCAGCAGCGCGACGCGCAGCAGCGTCTCCAGATCCTCCTCGCTGTAGTCGCGGTATTTATTCTCCCGCCGCGCGGGAGCGATCAGTCCCTCCTGCTCGTAGTAGCGGATGTTCGCGCGTCAGGCCGCTGCGCTCTTCGATCTCTTTGATGTTCATAGGCTCTCCTTCCGCGCTCTGCGCCGATCCTTTCCAATGTTATGATACCGCATTGTAAGGCATAAAGCAACTTGACAGTCAAGCCCTTTTTTTCCAAATTTTTTCGGTCATATTCGAGCCTGTCTCCCGCTATGGATAGGGATAGACACAAAAAATCTGGGGAGATCGGAGGGCTTTTTATGACCCATTCTTCTATCGGAGCTACGGCTTCCTTGCCGCGATGCTCGCCTGTATCGTGCTCGGCTGCGCCGTCGGCGCGGCCTGGCCCGGGCCGTCTGTCTTGAGCCGCTCGGCACCGTGTTCATCAACATGATGTTCTGCCTCGTCGTGCCGCTGGTGTTCTGCTCGCTCGCGGGCAGCATCGCCAATACGCGCTCGCGGCGCAGGGCGGGGCGTATCCTCGGCGCGACGCTCGGCGTCTTCGTTGTCACCGGGCTGCTCGCGGCCTTTATCATGCTGGTCATCGTGCGTGTCTTTCCCCCGGTGCTGACGCCGTGGACCGATGCCGCGGCGGGCACGGTGGACGATCCCGCGCCGCTTGCGACGCTGCTCGTCAACTTCTTCACCGTCAACGATTTCTCCGCGCTGCTCTCGCGGCGGGCGATGCTGCCGCTGATCGTCTTTTCCCTGCTCTTCGGCTTCTCGGTCTCCGCCTGCGGCGGGCCGGATACCGTAACGGCGCGGGTGCTGGACGACGCGACGAAGTGCCTTTTGAAGATGGTCTCGCTCGTGAGCTGCTACGCCCCCATCGCCTTCTTCGGTTTCTTCGCCGCGATGGTCGCAAAGCTACGGCGCACAGATCACGGCGTCCTATGCCCGCGCGATGCTGGCCTACTACCCGCTCTGCTTCGTCTATGCGCTGCTCGCCTTCCCGCTTCTGGCGTATCTTGGCGGCGGGCGCAAGGGGGTGCGACGGCTGCGGCGGCACATCCTGCGCCCCGCGGTGACCGCGCTCGGCACCTGCTCGTCCGTCGCCACCATTCCAGCGAATATGGAGGCCGCAGAGGGCAGCGGCATCCCGCACGAGGTCGCGGATCTTGTGCTGCCGCTGGGCGCGACGATGCACATGGACGGCTCGTGCTTCAGCTGCGTGCTCTCAAGGTTGCGTTTCTCTTCGGCGTGTTCGGCCTGCCGTTTGAGGGCGCGGGACTGTTTGCCGAGGTGCTGGCCGGGCGGTCTTTTCCTCCGTCGCCATGAGCGGCATCCCAGGCGGCGGCTACATCGCCGAGTTCATCCTCTGCTCGCTCTTCTTCCCCGACCGGATGGCGGTTGCCTACCCCATCGCCGTCACCATCGGGAATCTGGTCGACCCGCCTGCCACAATGATCAACGCCGCGGGCGACTACGCCGCTTCCCTTCCTCGTCGCCCGCATCACCCGAGGGCAGCGGCTGGCTGGAGCGCACGGACGGCGAGCGCGCTGCATAGCAGAAAGCATCTGCCGCAAGGCAGATGCTTTCGTTTATTTTTGTGCCTCCCTCTTCGAGGTAGGGCGAATACATCATGATGGCGTCGTTGCGCACGACGGGCTTCTCGTCGAGCAGCACCGTCCGATCAGCGCTGCTGCCAGAGCACGTTGTGGCGCGTGTAGCCACCCCAATACTCCGCGCGCATCTCATGAGTCGCGCTCGACGATCTCATAACGGCATCCGGCGCGGCGCGAGCAGCGCCACTCACCGACTGAGTCGTGCTCGCCGACCGTGACGAGGAGCTGATAATCGTCCGCCGTGTCGTTGCGGATCATCAGGTCGCCGTAGGGATAAAAGCAGGTCGCTCCGCTGCCGAAGGGCTGCGTGCGGTCCGAATCCGGAAAGACGTCGTAGCCGTGGCGGTGGCGCTCGGTGACGGTCAGCGGCGTGTGGAGCTCATCAAAAATGAGGTTCAGAGCTGGCACAGTCCCCGCCGACGCCCGCAACGGCTCTTGCCGTTGCGCAGCAGCATACCGCAGATAGCCTTCCCGCCGTCGGCGGCCGATGAGATACCAGTAGCTGAAGGTCTGCCCCGGTGGAGCACGATGCCGTTCACCCGCGCGGAGGCAAGGCGGAGGTTTGTCACTTCTCCTGCATCCATTATTAAAATCCACAGCCTGCGCATCGGGGCGTTTTGGCTCGCCGCGCTGTAGGCAAGATCGCTTCCACAGTGCTCACGTGCAAAAGGGAGCTGCTCCTGAGCCCAGGAGCTTGCGCAGGGGCCCATAGTAGGCCCCGCCGAAGAGCGAGCGCAGGTCGGAGCGGGCAACGGGTTTTTTCATCGGTCATTCCTCTTGATTTTTCTTGTTTCTATTCACGCGGTCCGGGCAGAAAGCGCTCTCCCTCGCGCCGCGCGGTCATGGTGCCGGCGGACAGCTCGGTGAGCGCGGCGTCAAAGCCCGCCGCATTCTCCTGCGGCAGCAGGATGCGGATGCTCACCGCCGCGCCGAAGTCCGTGCCCTCCACCGTGCCGCCGTGGGCGGCGGCGAGCAGCTTCAGGCGCTCGAGCATCGGATAGGGACAGTCCACCGTCACGGCAGACCACAGGCGCATCCTCGCCTTGCCCGCCGCATCGAGCGCGTCCCTTCGCGGACCTTTGCGTAGGCGCGCGTCAGTCCGCCCGCGCCGAGCAGCACGCCGCCGAAATAGCGCGTCACGACGCAGACGACGTTCTCCACGCCCTCGCGCTGAAAGACGTTCAGCATCGGCTGACCGGCGGTGCCCTGGGGCTCGCCGTCGTCGCCGTAACGCACCACGCCGCCCTCGTGCAGGGACGTAGCACCAGCAGTTGTGGCGCGCGTCGTAGTATTTTTTCCGCATTTCGTCGAGAAAGGCGCGGGCCTCGGCCTCGGTCTCCACGCGGCGGACGTGGCCGAGAAAGTGCGAGCGCTTTTCGGTGAACTCCGCTTCCCCGCGTCCACGGGAACATAGTAGCTCTGCGGTGCGCTCACTCCCAGTCCTCCTTCGGCTCGGTGTAGCCCTCGACATAGTCCTTGACCCGGCCGAGCACGCGCGGCGTACAGACCGCCACGATGTCGATGGTCTCGCCGTACTCCACGCTCTCGACCTTTGCCTCGCGGTAGAGGCTGTCGAGCCAGCCGCCCTTGTCGTAGGGCAAATGGATGGTCACGCGGCGCGTGCCCTTGTCAAGCTCGGCGTCGATGGCGCGCAGCAGCTCGTCGAGCCCCTCGCCGGTCCTGGCGCTGAGGTTCACCGTGCGCTCGCCGTGCGGGCGGATATCGCCGTAGAACAGGTCGGACTTGTTGTACACGCGGATGCAGGGGATGCCCTCCGCGCCGAGGTCGTGGATGAGCTGATCCACCACCTCTGCCTGCGCGATCCACTCAGGGTTGGAAATGTCGATGACGTGCAGCAGAAGGTCGGCATACTCCAGCTCCTCAAGCGTCGCCTTGAAGGCGTCGATGAGCTGATGCGGCAGCTTGCGGATGAAGCCGACCGTGTCGGAGATGACGACATCGAGCGTGTCGGAGACGGTCAGCAGCCGGGTGGTGGTGTCGAGCGTATCGAACAGCCGGTTATTCGCCGGAATATCCGCGCCGGTGAGGGCGTTGAGCAGCGTCGATTTGCCCGCGTTCGTATAGCCGACGATGGCAACGACCGGGATCTCATTCTTCATCCGACGCTCGCGCTGCGTGCCGCGCACGCGGCGCACCTCATCCAGATCCTCCTTGAGCTTGTCGATCTTGCGGTGGATGTGGCGGCGGTCGGTCTCAAGCTGCGTTTCGCCGGGGCCTTTGGAGCCGATAGGCCCTTGCCGCTTGTGCCGCCTGACGCTCCAGATGCGTCCACATACCGATCCAGGCGCGGCAGCAGATATTGGTACTGCGCCAGCTCGACCTGCAAGCGGCCCTCCTTTGTTTTGGCACGCTGGGCAAAAATATCAAGGATCAGCCCGCTGCGGTCGAGCACCTGCACGCCCAGATCCTCCGTCAGCACACGCATCTGGCCGCTGTGGAAAACCGGCGAAAATGTGGAAAAGTCTGTGTGGACGCTGGTGCGTCGGTGATGCAGCCGGGTGCGTGATGGCGGTCGTGCGGTGCAGGAGATGCGATGCAACGCAGGGCAGCTGGTTGGCTTCTTGCTGAAGAAAATTTCTTGACAAGTTATGCAAAAGCATACTAGACTGGAGGAAGTGGGGCAAGGCCCGGGCCATTCCACGACAGGGGACAGCGGTTCCGGCGCTCTCGGCGGTATCCAGCACTGCCAGCGCAGCAGCGCTACACGCCCAATGCCGACAAGGATGGCAGCCAGGCAGCAACGCAGCCAAATCGAACAGTCGCGCAGGAGGAGCACCCCGGCGAGCACGGACACAACGGTCGAAGTTGATGAGCGCCGCGGTGCGCGCGACGAGGCAGCACCTCCGGCGCCCGGTTGAGCGCAGTGTAGGACAGCACCGGGCCACGACGCTCAAAAACACGATGGCGAGCACGAACGGCGCATGCGTCATCGGCAGCACGACAGCGCTCAGGTCGTGCCGGTGCTCGAGCACGAGATAGCACCCCGAACGCGGCGGCGCCCATACCGCAGGTGATGTACGTGCGCTCCAAAGGCGGTGAAGCTGCCCGAGCACGCGCGGCGAGGCTACCATATAGCCCGCACCGGCAAAGACCGTGCCGAGCAGGACAAGAAAGCCGAGAAAACTCTCCCGCGCCGATGCCGGTGGCGTAGACGGCCAGCACGATCACCCCCGCGACGGAAGGACCGAGAACGACCTGCCGCCGCGTGGCCTTTTCGTGCAGAAAAAACCGCCCCGTAGACAAGCGAGCACAGCGGGATGAGCGCGACCATGACGCCGGAAAACGATGTGCTCGTGAGCCTCAGGCCATACTGCTCGCAGGGGAAGTAGAGCACGGGCTCGAACAGGCCCGCCAGCAGCACGGGCCAGAGCCTCCAGGCCTGCAGACGCACGGGGAAAGCGCCCCGTCAGGCACAACAGATTCAGCAGCGCAAACGCCAGCGCGAAGCGCCAGAACAGCAGTACGAACGGCGTGCCGTAGTCCTGCGCGATGCGCGAGGCGAGGAACGTGAAGCCCCAGATGAAATACGTGAACGCTGCGAGCAAGAACGCCTGCCGGCGAGGGTGCGGTGCAAAGGATCAGCCTTCTTTCTCGGTGGTAAGGTGAGGTTCACGCCGTCAGAGCGGCGAACGATCGTGCCGTTGAGGTCCGTGCGGTAGACGGTCGTCCGCGTCGCGCAGGCGGCTGAGCGTCGTCGTCTGCGGGTGGCCGTACTCGTTGTCCGCGCCGCAGTTGATGACGGCGTACTTCGGCTGCGCCTCGTACAGCAGCGTAGCCGTGGAATGCGGCTGCCGGTGGCCGGCCTTGATGACGTCGCAGCCGGACGTTTTCGCCCGCGTCGAGCACGTCCGTCTCGCTCTCATTACTCGGCGTCGCCGGTGAAGAGGAAGAGCGTTGCTGCCGTAGTCCACGCAGAGGATGAGGCTCTGGTTGTTGACGTCGCGCTGTGGTGCTGCGGGCCGAGGACGTCTCACGGTCGCGCCGGGGCAGGCGTCGCCCACGTCCGGCACGGTGATGAAGATTCGCCGATATGGCCGCGCGCATGACGCGCTGAAACGCGCCGTTGCTGCTCGGGTGACGGAGCTGTAGAGCGTGCTGCACCGGAAGGCCGCGATGACCCCGCATGCCGCCACGGTGGTCGGCGTGCGCGCGTGCCGATACAACCGGTAGTCGATGGCCGTCACGCTGTTTGAGGGTAGGCCGTGATCTTTGATGGCCCTGTGTGCCCCTCGGCCGCGTCGATGAGCATGACCTGCCCGTCTTACTGCAGCAGCGTACGATCGCCCTGGCCGACGTCGAGATACGTCACGGTCAGCCCGTCGCCGGGCACCAGCCGTCGCGATGACGCCGGGCACGGCCGATGGCGCGCTGGGTCGGCGGCAGCATGATCCTGTCGCCGAGCCAGTGGCAAGGCCCGCGATGATGAGCGCGAGCACGGGGTGATCAGATGATTTTGGCACTGCAGGCGCGCAGCAGGTTGCTGCGTCCATCTCCTGTTGATGATAAAAGGGCGGAGGCACCGTTCGATATTGCGGCGCGTGCAGGGCTCGCACCCTCGTCTTCTCCTTGCGGGAGCGGCCGAGTGCGCGCCTTCCCCTCAGGGGAAGGCTTGAAAAATGTGCAAAAATGTCTGCGTAAGCGAAACGCAGACATTTTCTCATACGGGCAATGCAACCCCGCCGCTGTCCGTTGGGACAGTGCGAGGGATTTCCGCCTTTTTATCGTTTTTGCGCCAGAGCCGGACTGCGTGGATGCGCGCGCGGGCGCGGGCCTGGGCCGCCTCGGCCACGGAGACGTTCATCTCCATGCTGCCGCGGGCCTCGAGATCCGACTCGGCCCGGCGCGCCTCGGCGCGGGAGCAGGTCGATGTCGGCGCGGGCTCGGCCGTGCGGGCGACACGGTCACGGTGTTGGCCGCGACGTTCACGG
>VOFB01004634.1_pt1 | contig 16941 bp, 21 predicted proteins | sample 5384141 | NCBI WGS metagenome assembly VOFB01 (sample SAMN12384721, study PRJNA508395) | human gut metagenome | isolation source: healthy gut A | host: Homo sapiens | reverse complement strand
ATCCGCTTTGTCAGCCGCGGCGAAAGCCAGTCTTCGCCGTTCCCTCTGATCACATTCTAACGCTCTCTACCTGTAGCTATGAGTTTGATGATGCCCGTTTTGTGCTGGCAGGGGTGCTTCGATGAAAAACGCTTGTGCCGGAGAAGACACCACTGTCTGGCAGAGCAACATCTGAGAAAAAACATCGAAACAATCAGCTCAAGCCGTAATAAACTCAAAAAACTCTTGAAAATGTGCCATCTTTTTCATATAATAAAACTTTCTCTTCTGTTGGGAGAGGAAGAAATGTGCGTTTTAAAAGCGTATCCACACAGCGTCTGACTTAAAACTGCCGTGTAGAAGCAGCCGCGGAAAACGCGGAGAAACAAGATCAAACGCGGAGGCGGTTCCAGATGGAGAGGCGCTTACGTATCTCAGCACATATTCCATTGCAACCCCCGTCAAGAATCTCCGCGGCGAAAGAGAAGAGTTGCGCAAAAGGGCTTTTTGACGAAAAGTATAACACAATAATCCAAAGTATTCGTTGATAGAAGGGAGGCTGCTGCCATGTCTATCATTTATCTTATCCGGTTTAGCTTTGTGCAAATGCAATATTGGTGTAGCCTCCTTAGTAGGAGTTGTCAAAACCAAATTAGGATTAGCGGCGCATAAGCTAGACCGAGCGGTCTGCTTGTGCGATTTTCTTTTTTTAGGGCATGAAGTGAATTGGGCAACTTTGGATCTTTCGTCATAACGGAAAAACACGAACCTTTTTACGATGGTTCTTTGTTTACCAATTGAGATCAGGCAGTGCGAAGGAGGCAGGAGATGTAGGCGGTATCATAACATGAGATGCCTATAGAAAAGACGGCGGTGTATTCGGGATGTGCTTATCCTTGTTCATTTATTGTTTTCAGAAAACAATAATGACGGGCGCATAGGACGGCACTTAGAGAATCTCCTCTGTATTAATAAAGAAGGCGGCAAGAGCCCTCCTGCTCCGTTCAAGCCTGTGATTTCTCGCTCCTTTGAGATAATGAGGATGTGCGGCCGTACAGGATAGAGCAAGGAGGTTTTTTAATGAAAATTGCCATCGGAATGATTGTGCGGAATCTTATATCTGTGCATCCGCTGACAGACTTTCTGGATAATGCCGAGAAGTATGACCACCCGATTGAACGCGTGATTGTCGTATACTCTCATGAGGCTGATCCGGAGGCGATTCAAGAATTGCAGCGCAGGGCGAAGGTTTCTCTAATCCGGCTTCAGAACTATGAAAGAGCGCATATGATTTTGAAGCAGCTCGGCGTTCGCTTCTCATCCATTCAGCAGCTCTTTGTTCTGCCCGTTGATTGATACGCACGGACTGATTCCTTATGGCTTTAATCGGAACCATGTGTTGATGGAAGCGCTGTTCACAGGCGTGGACTATCTGATTTTTGTGGACTCGGATGTGCAGCCTAGCGTGTTGCATCGAACACCTGACGGAGAGGTTGGGTTTGAGGAGGTAGACTTTATCGGAGCGCATCTATACGGGATGTCTCTGGGGACGACCATCACCAGCAGTGATTACAGCGGATACAACATCCTGCCTCCGGCTTCCTTTGAGGGAATGACAGCCCTGCTATGGGGCCTCCACAAGGAGGATATGGCGGAGTTTTGGCAGAGTAGCGAGGTTCACGGCGGGCTTATTGTACAGGAAGCAGGGACACCTGAGCTGCAGCCCACCACAAAGGTTCTAGGTGGAAACATGGGAATCCGCATGAGCGCATTGACAACACTGCCGCCGTTTTTCTCGCCTTACTATTTTTACAATAAGACTCCGCTCCTCGCCAGAGGTGAGGATACGCTCATGGGTCTGGCGGCATCCCGAAGTCAGATCAAATGTCTGGATATCCAAACGCCTATCTTCCATGATACTTATGGGGATTACCCCAAGATTCCGAATCTCAAAAATGACAGCAGTGTTCGGGACAGGCTCTACTATGCCTGTACGGGCTGGATCGGCCGCAATGTGTTTCTCCGCTGGAAGACGGGACATGCGCCCACGGAGTTTTTCGAGAGAGGCCGGAGGCTGTCTGAGGGAGCGAAAGCACTGTACCGCTATACAAACGACAGGCGCTTCTTATATCTTCCGGATATCCAGTCCGCAGCGGAAGCGTGGCTGCCGGATATGGTGAAACAGCATCAAAAGACGAGGGAGGCATGGACCGAGTTAACAGAAAGGTGGTTTAGACGATGAAAGTATTGCTAATCAATCATTTCCCGCTGGAAGGATCGGGTAGCGGCACCTACACCAAAAATATTGCGCTGCATCTGCGCAAGCGTGGGCATGAGGTTGCGGTCATTTTTCCTGAAAACCAGCCGTTCCCTATGCTGCCCGGGATCCAAATGCACCCGGTGATGTTTTCAAAGGGTAAAGTGCAGAGAGATGAGATCCCCTTTAATTTTCCTTGCTTCACCACACATCCCCAAAGCCGGACTACATTTGCGGACTTAGGTGTCGGGCAGCTTACACGGTATCTTACAGCCTTCTCTGCTGCCTTGAGACAGGCATTGCAAGAGTTTCACCCAGATATCATTCATGCACAGCACGCATGGTGTCTCTCTTGGCTGGCTTCTCTGTGTAACCTTCCTCTGGTCATAACCATACATGGAACGGAGCTGATGGGCTGCAAAAAAGTGGCCTGCCTTTCGTAGCTTTGCTGAGGAGGCTGTCGCGGGAAGCGCGAAAGTACTTGCCATCTCCGCAGACAATCGGGACCTTGCTATTGAGCAGCTTCCTATGGCGACGGATAAGCTTCTGCTGCTGCCCAACGGCTACAATGAGGACATTTTCTATCGGGAAGAAGTGGACAGGGAAACGCTTTTCGATTCACTCGGCCTTTCTTATCGCGGAGAGTATGTCATTCTATTTGTTGGAAAGCTTGCAGCCTTTAAGGGTGTGGACACATTGTTGCGCACGGCGCGCCGCTATGAGTGGCTGGCGGATCGGGAGTTCATCACACTGATTGTCGGCGACGGTGAGGAACGGGAGCGATTGTCAGAGCTGCATAAGCAGCTTGGCCTGAGGAACACCTTTTTCCTTGGCAATCAGAGGCAGGACGAGCTGCGGCGGCTCTACAATGCGGCGGATGTTTTTTGTAATGCCCTCCCGCCGTGAGCCATTCGGCCTTGTTGCCTTGGAGGCGATGGCCTGCGGACTGCCTGTTGTCGGCTCTAACGAAGGCGGTCTGCCGGAGTTTATCAACAGTCAAGTGGGAACATTGGTCTCTCCGGAGGACGAGGATTCTTTCTGCGCTGCGATTTTGAATGAACTGACGAGACATCATACAGAGCCGGAGCGGCGTGACATCATCGCACACTATGCCAGCAGCAATTTTGCGCAGGCACAGTTCGTGGCAAAGCTGGAGCAGGTCTACCAACGCGCTGTAAGAGATTTTTCGAGCTAAGGAGGGCGAGCCGCATGAGGAAAACCATGATAATCCCCACCTACTGGTGCCGCAAAACAGGCGACCCTTGGCAGGAGGGCGACGCCGTCTATGACCATCCCACTCCGGTGGATCAGGAGGGAACGCTGGAGCGCACCTTAGTCAGCATGAAGCAGTTCCATGAAAAAGACTTCAAGCTGGTGATTCTGATTTGTCCGACCACCCCGGAGGTAGAGACAGCGGCCTATGAGCAGGTGCTCCGTATCGTGGTCCGGGCGCAGCTGAATGCGGAGACATACCTGCTCACTGCGGGAGATTTGCGTGAGATAACTGAAATCTTGAGAAAAGCCGGACTGAACGATCGGGGAGTCCGGCTCCTGTCCATGTTCGGATACTCAAACGTGCGCAATATATGCCTATTGGCCGCCTCTACCCTGACGGCGGACGCTGCTTTGCTCATCGACGATGACGAGGTCTTCGAGCTGCCGGACTTTGTGCCGCGCTCACTGGAGTTTCTGGGCAGAAGAGTCTACGGAGACATCGTGCACGGCGTTGCCGGCTACTACCTAAACAGCAAGGGCCAATACTATGATGATGTGAGCCCGGAGCCGTGGATGACCTATTGGGACCGCTTCGGCTGCAAGGCGCGCGCCTTTGACCAGATCATCGGCAGCGGGCCGCGGCTCAAGCGCACACCTTTTGCCTTCGGCGGCGCCATGATCCTGCACAGAGAGCTTTTCGAGTGTGTACCCTTTGATCCCCTTGTAACCCGGGGTGAGGATGTGGATTATCTTATAAACAGTCGGATCTTCGGTTTCAGCTTCTTTCTGGATAATACCCTATCCATCAAGCATCTGCCTCAGCCAAAGTCTCACCCACAGTGGAAGCGTCTGCGGGAGGATATTTACCGTTTTGTATATCAGCGCGCCAAAATGCAGTCTCAGCACAAAACTGGGAATCTTGTCCATGTCAGTCCGGAGGACTTTGACCCCTATCCCGGGGAATTTCTCAAGCCGGATCTGGACGAGAAGATCTATCGAAGCAGCATGATGCTCTCATCGCAGTACCTTGCAAATAACGATCCTGATGCCGCTATGGAAGCCATGCGGAACATCTATGTTGCCAAGCACAATGCCCCGCCCTCCTTTGATGCCTTCCGTGCCTATCTGGACACCCAAACACAATGGGAGAGGCTCATCCTCCTTGTGCGGCAGGAGCGATACGCCGTCCGCGCCGTGCTGGAGAGGCACAATATTTCCGCGCCAGAGATTCATCTCGACAAGGAGCACCGCCGAAGACTCACCCGGGATGAGCTTCTGGCTGTATTGGCGAAGCTGCCGATATTTTCTGTTTTTACGGAGCAGGAGCAGGCGGTTTTCTTTGATTACTGCCATGTAAAAACCTACTATGAGCATGAGACCGTATTCACCAGCGGCGACTACAATGAGGAGGTCTGTCTTGTTCTCAAGGGCAAGCTGCGGCTTGTTGCCAACCGGGAAGCAAACAGCCGCTCCGCGCCGCTGGAGATTGCGTATCTCACACCGGGCAGCTTCCTGGGAGAAAATTGCCTTTCCCACAGCGTGTTCCGCCTCAGCGGGACGGCGGCAGAGTTCACTGAGCTGCTGTGCATCTCCAGAGGGCGGTTGAAGGCTCTGCTGGAGGAGTATCCCGCCATCGGCGTCAAGCTGCTCCAGTGCTTCCTCGCCAGCCTGTCCGAAAAGATCATGCGCTCCAACGAGCTGCGGAAGTAAGCGGCAGCGTATGACCATAATGCGGTCAACGGGATTTTGGAGGAATGAGCACGGAGGCTTCTGCCGGCAAATGAAACGCCGGAGCGCTGGGCGCGCCGCACTTGATCGCTGCAGTGGGTGCAGGAAAGCTCATTACTATAATACAATAAATAAAGAGCTAAAACAAGGATATCTGGACATTGATGTATATGATGCGGCACAGCAGCGTTTTCGCTTTCTGTTCCGCGAATTTGAAAGAAATCAGGATCACTGATAAAGCGCAAGGAGGGGAGGCAAAAGCATGCAATCCAATTGGAGTTCTAAACGGGACTGGCTTCTGTTCCGAAGTAAGATTGCTGGATGGCAGGAGGCTTATATCGGTAGGCTGAACAAGGAATATATCGAATTGTTGTGTGGAGACGGTTCCGAAGCTGATAAGTTTTGGGAGTTATGCAAGCGCATCCGTGAGGATAGACGCTGTGCCGGCGTGCAGATATCCATGAGAGGATCGGATCCTCTTCCAATCATCTGCCGTATGATCAATGAGGGAGTTATCACACTCGGCGATCTCGATGGGTTCAGTGAGGAACTGCGGGAGGCGGTGGCGACAATTACGGAGCCACATAGGGACATATAAAAAGGAAACTTGATATATAAATCATCGACCCGTAGGCGCGATTGATACCGCAATGCCCACAGGCCATATACACAGGGCAGAGTCTTTGCGCAGCAAGGTCTCTGCCCTGCCGCCATTTTATAACCATGTTGGACAGGAGGCTTGTTTATGACCTATCTGCTCTATATGAAGCGCTCATTCACGCGCTGCCCCCGCCGTCATGCGGTGCTGTTTGCGGTACTGACCTGCGCGTTTCTGCTGCCGCTGCTGATCTGCGTTTACCGGGACAGCAATGCATGGGGTACGCGGCAATATCTCCTTGCCCGTTCCGCGGGTGAGACCTATCACATTGGGAACGCAACGGAAGCGGACGTGCCGTATTTTGAGGATATCCGCGGACTGTCCGCGCCCGTTTATCGTGACGGCACCATCTATCTGCATATTCTGTCGGACGAGGAATGGAGAAATGCGGAGAGCGTGACCGTTTTTGAGAACGAGATCCGCAAGCGCATGGAAGCGTCTGGCAACGAAGCCCTGCTCCCGACTGCGTTCAGCTATGAATACGCCCACGGGATATCCACCGATCCGTCCCATCTTTCGGAGCAGCGAAGCCTTCTGCTCGTCAATATGCTGGTCATTCTGCTCTCGGTATCGGTGGTGCGTTCCGCTTACCAAAGTCACCTGAAGCGCTTTTCCTCTGATGTTGGGACGCTCCGCGCCTGCGGAGCCGGCCGCCGTCAGATTAGCGCCCTGTTTGCCGCGGAGCTTGCGGCGGTGTTCCTGCTGGCGGCGGCCTGCGCCGTGGTTATTTCCGTTGTATCGCTGAAAGCGCTGTTCACGGCGTTTCTTGAGATCCGCCACGACAGCCTTGCGTGGCTGATCTTTCATGTGGAGCCGATGAATATTCTGCTCCATCTGGCGGTTTTCTTCGTTACACTGGGACTGTCGCTGGGCATGACCCTGCACCGGTACAGCCGCGAGCCTGTGCGGGTGCTGCTGAACGATACAGAAAATATGCCGAAGGTCAAGCGCAGACGAAAGCCCCTCAGACGGCGTTTCACCCCGGCGGCAACCCTCTGCGGTCTGTGGCACAGCCGCACGAACCGCAGCCTCCGTTCCTGTCTTGCCGTTTCCGTTCCCGTCATGGCAGTTTTTCTGCTTCTGTTCAACATCCTCACTGTTGCCTTGCAGGTCACGGGCGCGGAGGAGGAATGGGGGTTGAAGGTTTCCCATTCCTCCCATGACGGAGAAGGATTCTCTGCGGAGGATATGGCGTATGTTTCCTCTCTGGCGGGTGTGAAGCAGACGCGTCCCGTATATGAGCCGGACGATTATATTCTGCTGCCGGAGTCCCCGGAGGAGGTGGAGACGCCGCTGCGTATCCGACCATACAGCGGTCTTGGCGCGGCGGCACAGACGCTTTCCAAGTATGAGATCGCCGTCAGCCGCAAGGCGGAACGCGGCGTTGGGGATGTACTGCGGCTTTGCCGGTCGGAAGCATATTACGATGGAAACGGGGGGTATCAAGCAGCCCGCACCGGAGGATGTGACCGTGCTGACGGTGGCCGCGCTGACGGACACGAAGCCGTCCGGATGGGCGCTGGATATCTATGTGAGCGATGAGCTGTATGCGGACATCATCGCCTCGGAGCCGGCAACCGGCATCGAGATCGCCCTGACCGATCCTGCCATGAACGCGCAGGTGGAGGCTGCCCTGCGGACGCATTTTGCAGGCGCGGAGTATGCTGTCACCAACCGTCAGTCGGGGGCGGATTTCCTGCGGGAGATGTCCTCCGGCGTGTATCTGTTGCTTGGGTACATCTTTGCAGCGCTGTTCCTGCTCATCCTGCTAATTCTCTATGTCCGGCTCTGCGACTACATCGAGGGCAGCCGCCCGCTGATCCGCACCTTCACAGGCTGGGCGCGTCAAAGCGGACGCTGTACCGCTCCTATATCCGGCAGGACGGGATCTCAGCCGCCGCTGCCGTTGCCGCGCCGTTCCTGATCAGCCTTCCGCTGACGGCGCTGCTGTGCGTATGGCAGAAAGCCCCGCTGCACCTTGACGGCGGGATGCTCGCAGTATATGCGGCTCTGGCGGCGCTGCTGCTGTTTACCTACTGGCATCCCGTACACCGCTTACTCAAGCGCGTATTACGTCCGCTATGACCATGCAGAAAGGAGATTTTCCGATGAATGCAGTTACAGTAAAAAATCTGACCAAGGTGTTCCGACAGGGCGACGAGGATGTCTACGCCGTGGATCACGTCAGCTTTACCGTTGCGCCGGGTGAAATGGTCGCCATCGTGGGGCAGTCCGGCTCCGGCAAGACCACCCTTCTGAACCTGATCGGCGGTATTGAGCATCCCACCTCCGGCAGCGTGGAGGTAGGCGGTGTGGACATCTGCTCAGCCGATGACGAGACGCTTTCCGGAATACGCAGACGGAAGCTCGGCTATATCTTTCAGGACTTCAACCTGATTCCCATTCTTACGGCGGAGGAGAACATCATCATGCCGCTGCTGCTGGACGGCAAAAAGCCGGATAAGACGAAGCTGCGGGAGTTGGCGGGCTTTTTGGGCATTGAGAACCGCCTGAAGCACCTACCGAGTGAGCTGTCCGGCGGACAGAAACAGCGCGTGGCCATCGCACGCGCCCTGATAAACGACCCTGTGATTTTCCTTGCTGACGAGCCCACCGGGAATCTCGACAAAAAGGCGGCGGACGAGATCATGGAGCTGCTGCTCGCCGTCAACCGCCGTGGAAACACCGTGCTTTTGGTGACGCATGAGCAGCGGTACGCCGATTTGTGCGGAAGAAAGATCGAAAATCAGCGATGGGAAGATTTGAACTTTCACCTTGATCAGAGCCGAGAAATCGGGCGAATAAATTTCACAAAATGAAACGGAAAGAGGTGCTTAGAATGAAAAAAAATGGATTGCTATATTCCTTTGCCTGTCGTTGTTAGCAACGGGGCTGCTGGGGCTGACCGGCTGCGCCGCAAAGGTGCAGGCGGATGACCTGATGAAGGGCATCACGCCAGAGAAGACTTCCGGAAGGGGCGGCGGATGACGCCTTCAAAAACGGAGCGGCAGACTTCGCCGTCCGCCTGTTCCAGACCACGTGGGAGGAAGGGAAAAACAGCCTGATTTCGCCGCTGTCGGTCATGCTGGCTCTTTCCATGACCGCAAACGGCGCCAGGGGCGAGACCCTTGCGCAGATGGAAGTTCTGCTGGGCGGGGATATCCCAATCGATACGCTCAACAAATATCTCCATGCCTATGTCGGCGGCCTGCCCTCTGTGGAAAAGGCAAAGCTGACGCTGGCCAATTCCATATGGGTCAAGGACAGCGGCTTTACGGTGGAAGAGGATTTCCTGCAAAGAAACGCTGACTACTACAGTGCCGCGGCCTACCAAGTCTGCCTTTGATGAAAAAACGCTGAGGGATATCAATAACTGGGTCAAGGAGAATACCGATGGTGTGATTGATAAGATCGTTGACCAGATGGATCCCTATGCCGTTATGTATCTTGTCAATACCGTGCTGATCGATGCGGAGTGGCAGAATATCTACCGCAAGCATGAGGTGAGAGACGGAACCTTTACTGCTATCGACGGCGCAAAGAGAACCGTCTCCATGATGTGCTCGAATGAGAGCCTTTATCTGGACGATGGGAAAGCGACCGGATTTCTCAAGCCCTATAAGAACGGCTACAGCTTCGCCGCGCTCCTCCCGAATGAGGGGGTTGCGCTGGATGATTACATCGCTTCCCTGACCGGTGAGGGCTTTCTCACCACAGTAAAAAATGCGAAGGAAGGTCCTGTGGAGGCAGCCATGCCGAAGTTCTCTTATGACTACGGCATCGAAATGAGCGATGCGCTGAAAGCCCTCGGCATGACCGTACCGTTTGACGCGGAGCTTGCGGTTTTTTCCGGCCTCGGACACTCGTCCGACGGCAACATTTATATCAGCTGTGTGCTCCACAAGGCATATATCGCCGTGGATGAAAAGGGCACAAAGGCGGGCGCGGCAACCGCGATTGAGGCGCCTGCCGCAGGGGTTTGGGAAGATAGGCGCCGTGTTATCCTCGACCGGCCGTTCGTCTATGCCATCATCGATAATGCCGCCGGGCTGCCCATATTCATCGGCGCAGTCACGGACATTCAGAAGTAGTTTAGACTCAAGCGGCAGTCTGTAAGCAAGGAGGCGATATATGTGAAAAAGAAAATAACTGCGGGAGTTCTATTGATCCTGCTGCTGGCAGGAGTTTGTATACAACCCGCCTATGCCAATTCCGCCCAGCGGCATTGGCGCGGCACGGACGGCACGGGCGCGGTCGTGACGGGAGAGGATTGCCCCATTGTGGTGGACAAAGAGCTTTTTGACCTTCGATGTGCAGGAATTCCCTGAACAGTATTATCCGGATACGGACAGTTTCCTCGCCTATACCGGGAACGTCACGGCAGAATATATCTTCCGCAATCCCGCCAACTATGCGGTCACGGCCACGCTGGTTTTCCGTTCGGCACACCTCCCGATTATGGTCACATCCGAAACAATGGGGCAGATGGAGCACTGCATAACCACGATACAGAGAAGTATGGGCTTTCCGTTAACGGCGAAGCCATTGATTGCAAGATTCGCCATACCCTGAGCCCATGGGGTAGTCAGTTCGATTTGGATAAGGATATGTCAAAACTCCACGATGGGTTTCTGGAGGACCCATTCTATACGCCGGATGTAGATGTGGAAATCTTTATTTACAGCCCCAGCGATGTAAATACAGAAGCCTATCCCAGCAACCGCCGCATTCATCCTTTCTGTGGATCCGGCGAAGACCAAGGTATATGGAAAACCAAAGCGGTGGCAGGCTGCTGGAAAATGCCGTCCAGATGCAAGGCTGGGTGAATCCGAATGAGCCGTTCACGATTTATGTTATTGGTGAGCCCTTGAAAGAACAACCGAAATGGAAGTTCTATGAAAACGGAGCCTGCGAGAAAGAGATTGGCGGTACTATGATACCCGCTAATATGGCGCCCGCAGAGCCGCTCACACTGAAGGATTTCCTGCTGCAGGAATATGACCCTGATTCCGGCATTTTGGATTACGACTGGTATAATGCCATGGTCACTGCTTTGAACTTCTTTGAATGGGAATATGGAGCAATCCACAGCGAGGAGATCGACTTTAATATTTCAGACCGCTTGATGCGATGGTATGAGTACACCCTCACGCTGGAGCCGGGGCAGACATTGAAAAACGCAGTGACAGCGCCGTTGTATCCCGCCATTGATGCGGGCTATACACCGAGCCTCTATTCGTATACCTATCTGCTTTCCCGGCAAAAACCTGGGCGCAGTTCGAGAATTGAAGTTGTGGTAAAACGCCCTATTACATGACGGAAAGCGGTATTGACGGCTTTACAAAGACGGACGGTGGGTATGCGCTGACCCTGCCGGGTCTGCCGGAAAGCGAACTGACCTTTACGCTTTCCGAATCGGAGACCCCTCAGCCCCCGAAGTGGTTGAGCTTGTACATTATGCCGACAGAGTTTATCATTGTAATGGCGGCAGTGCTTGCCGCCGTTGGCGTAGCCGTGTTTCTGCTGAGCCGCAGGAAAAAGAGAACAAAAAGATAGAAAGGAAGGTGCACCATGATGAAACGAAAGGTTTCCGTAATATGGGTGGTCATTCTTGCGCTGATTGCCATTTGCCGCATGTGCGTTTGCGGCGGTGACATATTATCGCTGCGAGAAGCAGCCGGAGCCACAATTTCCGCAGAACGAGCTGCTTCGCATTCTTGACGCAGGGAAGCGATGCCGAGGGCGTAGGCTTTGAGGTTGTGCACGCATTGGCGGCGGAAGCGTGAATCTCCGGCTCGATCTGCGCTGGAAAACGATTCCGGCAAGACGATTGCCTACGGGCGCGTTTGAGCTGTATCAAATGACGGACGGGATGGCAAAAGGTCACGCCCGCACGTCAGGTTGATTATCCCGCCATCCAGTACAGCCTTCCCAGCAGCATGGATAACGAGCTCTCCCTATGACCTGACGGGCGCCGTATCACCCGATAGCCGGGGGAACGATACCGCTTGCAGACGGAGTTCCGGTACGAGGAGGGCACGGGTATTCCAGCCGATGGCAAACTGGGTAGAGTTTGAAGTAAAAATGAATCTGCCGTATAAGGAGGCACAGCCCTCCGACCCAATCACCATACCGGAGCTTCAGGTGAATGCCATGTCTGGGGCAATGGGTGAAACAGATGAAATCACGGCATCCCCCCTGCGCCTACTACTGGCAGTCCCCGGAACCGAATGAGGATGGAACCATGAGCTCCATCATTGGATGCGGGCCTGCGATCGGCGAAGAGACTTCTCTGCCGGAGATCACGGCAGCCGCCGAGGGACTGATTTCCCACAGAAAGTCAAGCGAGATCCGGTTATATTTCGAGGTGCAGCCGGATACAGTGCGGATACAATGCGTCCCACAAAACGGCGGCGAGGTTGAGACAATCACAGGCATTCTTCCGTATGACGGAGGATATGCGTTCGATCTGAAAAGCGGCAGCTTTGTTTACCGATAATGATTGCAGAATGGGACGATGGCAACCGTGTGGAATATGGCTTCATCGGGAAGTGGTTGTGATCCTGCGGCAATCCAGAATAAAGGACTGACTATGATAAAGATACTATTGGTAGAAGACGATAAAATTATCGTTGCGAGCCTGAGCGAATATCTGAACAGTGAAGGGTATCTTGTGCGAAGTGTATCCGGGCAGACGGCGGCCATGAAGCTGCTTGCGGAGGAAAAGGTGGATCTTGTGCTGTTGGATGTGTCTCTGGCGGAGGGGCAATGGCTTCGCGGCGTGCAGAGCGATCAAATCGGAATTTGACTTGCCCGTTATTTTCCTTACCGCGTCCGGCGACGAGTTCAGCACCGTTACGGGCTTCGATCTGGGCGCCGACGATTACATTCCAAAGCCGTTTCGCCCGCGAGCTTATCTCCCGCATCCGAAATGTGCTCCGACTCACCGGCAGCATGGGCAAAACGGTGAAGCTCGGTGATGTGGTGGTGGACACCGAAAAGGGCACGGCGATGAAGAACAGCAGGGATCTGTTCCTCTCAGCACTGGAATACCGGCTTCTGCTGTTTTTCATCAACAATCGGGGAATCGTGCTTACCCGTGAGCGGCTTCTTGACGCCATCTGGGATGTTGCCGGCAGTATGTCAATGACAATACACTGACGGTGTATATCAAGCGGCTGCGGGAGAAGATTGAGGATGACCCTGCCGACCCAAGATCATTCTGACGGTTCGCGGGACAGGATATAAGGTGGACGCATGATCAAGCTGCTGAAAAACAAAAAGAGGTACGAAAGGCACTGCTGTGGCAGCTGCTGCTCTCCGCAGCCGCCTGCGCCGTCTGCTTTTCTTCGACATTCGCGCCGGGCTGACAGCCGCAGGGCTTTCTCTGCTCCTCATGCTGATCTACTGCGTCAGTACATAAGGAGGTATCAGAGGATTTCTTCCCTGCGGATGATATCAATCAGGTTCTGCACGGCGACAGTTCGATCGATTTTGACAGCTATTCAGAGGGTGAGCTGAGCATCCTCCACAGTGAGATCTATAAGATGACCATACGCCTGCGTGAGCAGCAGCAAACGCTGACAAGGGAAAAGACATATCTTGCCGATTCCATCGCGGACATCTCTCACCAGATCCGCACGCCCCCTGACCTCTATCAATCTGCTGATTGGACTGCTGTCGGAGCCGAAGCTGACCGACGCGCGCAGGCAGCAGCGATCCATGAGCCTCTACGAGCTGCTCTCCCGCATCGACTGGCTGATCACCACACTTCTGAAGATCTCACGGCTGGACGCTCAAGACGGTGCAGTTCAAGCAGGAGCAGGTCAGTCTGGAGGAGCTGCTCAAAAGTCCTGTGTGACCCTGCTCATTCCCATGGGCTGCGCGGGCAGGAGCTGCTCATCCGTGCGGACGGGGCTTTCCGGGAGATCTCTCGTGGACGAGCGAGGCCATCGGCAATATTGTGAAGAACTGCATGGAGCACACCCCCAGAGGGGGGCAGGATTGAGATCGAGGCGACCGAAAACGCCCTGTTTTCCGAAATTATAAATTAAAGACAACGGCACGGGCATTTTCTCCGGAGCTGTAGGGTTTTTCATGTATATGTGGAGGTACATTATATGAGCAAATCAGCAAATCCATTGTTATATCCGAGTTCTTATGGCTTCTATTTTTGCCGTAGTCTTTAAAATTTGATTATACGCGGACAACATTAGCCGTAGTTAATGCAATAGTTTGGCTTTGCATCGTACTAGTTTTTTCAATAATATACTACAATTTCTAACCAGACAAGATGATGAAGGTACGGCATACTACGATTTCTCTTAATCATAGATCAGGTTATGTGCTGCCACTATATTTTGCCTGTCCGAAATCGTTTTAATTTCTAAAGAACAAGTACCTATCGGCAGATATGCTGATATTGTTGCGTGCAAACTATTGCCCCCTTCTTTTTTTGGGTTATTGCTCTATCTTCCAAAGAGTCGTTTTACAAGACGCTTTCGGCTGCTGGTGTAACCCCGCCTCGCAATTTTATCGACGGTCCTAGACAGTTTAATTTATAAAGGAACACCAGACTATTTTTTACTTAATTCCCTTGTATTCATCTGTGGATTTGAAGGATGTATTTGCCTTTTTAGGGAGCAGGTTGCATTTTGTCAATCATATCAACAAACGAGAAAAAATATGCAGAAGAAAACAACGAACATGGAGGCAAATGATTTATCAGCAAGACTGGCTCATGCGTCAAATTGAAGCTATGATCCAAGCAATTTTTGGCTGTTGCACTTGGGATATCAGCCAACGAACAGACTGCAACTCAAATTGAAGATTCTAGTTATGGGAAAATGCTTGAAAAAATGATTGACGATAGGGGACATTTGTGCAGCAGAGAAGATTTGCTGTTCAATGACTTGGATCAGTCGGATTTATCATGGCTTCAGATAGCCCTTGATTTCTATTCAAAGCTAAATAACTGCTCTGATGATTATTTAGCAATGCATGATTTTTCTCGTGAAGAAATTGATCAAGGACTTCGATACATCTGCACGTTGTTTGGTTATGATTTTTTTTGTAAGCAATTAGTCCATTATCGATTATTTCGTCAGCTATTCTTTTGTTTTCGAAAGGCACTTTTTCTCCACTTTCGATGATCATTTCGTTAAAAGAGTTTACAAAATATCCGCTGTCACTATTTAACGATGGAATAGTTGTTTTGTTGACCTGATCATTCCAATTGCTATTACCAGTTACTATCCTACACTATTGTTTTTGGGGATTATTCAATTATAGGGTATTCTGCCAGCACTTCTGCATTTTTTCGTGTCAGACTAATTCTGTTTCATGAAGGACTTAAAAGGTTAGATGGAATGTCTTCTTAACAATTAGTGAAACTGAAAGGCTTTGAAGTTGGCAAGCAAGGTCTTTTGGAGCCAAAAGACACCAGGCGGAGACTCTGACGAGTCGCCGCCTTTTGCTTGATGGGGCGTTCCCCATACCCCCTGTAACACAGATTCCCTGCCTTTGAAAACATTGATTTTACTGACTTTCTTATGTTTTCTTATTAGGAGTGAGGGACCGGCGGCTCCCTTTTTACTAAGTGACGGATCCGTCACCTGAAAGTCACCGCCGTGTCACCTTGACAAAATAGAATGGGGTGTAAAAGCGAAAGGAGTATCCCGATATGGAGATTTTGAGAGTGGAAAAACCTGACAAAGGTATATGGCAGGGCGAGAACGAGGTGCGGGCGCTGGACGGCGTTTTTTCGGTGGAGAAGGGAGCGTTTGTCGCCGTGATCGGCCCCTCCGGCCGGCAACGGCCACTGTTTCACATCCTCGGCGGCGTAGACCGCCTACGGGCGGCAAGGCATTTATGGGACGGCAAGGATGTGTACGCGCAGAACGAGGAACAGCTTGCCATCTTCCGCCGCCGTCAGGGTGGGACTGATCTATCAGTTTTACAATCTCATTCCGGTGCTCAATGTCACGGAAAATATCACGCTCCCGTACTTATGGACGGGCAGAAGGTCAATCAAAATCGACTGGCTGAGCTGATGACCACTCTGAAGCTTACCGGCCGGGAGAACCACCTGCCGAACCAACCTCCGGCGGCCAGCAGCAGCGGTGTCCATCGGTCGCCTGATGAATGCGCCTGGTGGTGGTGCTTGCCGCCGATGAGCCCACCGAAATCTTGACCAAAAGCAGCCGGGAGATCGTGAACTGCTGAAGGTTTCAACGAAAATACGGGCAGACCCTCCTCACATCACCAGCACGAGAGCATCGCACCGCAGGCGGATCGAATCCTTTCCATTGAGTGACGGGAAAATACCAGAGACGTGAGTGTGATCCGTGATGAATGTTTTCAACAAGGTAACCTTAGAGAGCCTTCCGGAATAGTAAACAGGACGAGAAACCATCAAAGTCATGATCATCGGCATTATGCCTGGCGGCGATGATCTGCGCGTCCACGACCCTTTGCCTAGTATGTAATTTCAAAGCTGCATAGTGATTCATATCGACGGGGATTGGTACGGAGCGGCTTATGACGCATATAAGGACCTGCGAGTGACATTCGCGATTCCGACAGGGTTTCTCCGCGCTCTACGCGCAGGTTCCAAGTTACGCGAAGATCGACAGCGCAACGAGCGAAAGCCCTATCTGTATGTGTGCTTGGCGCGATGCGGCCTCCGGCTATTTTAAGACAAATGCCGGTGCATCTCTATCGGTGCGCCGCTGAAGGACTCTACGGAAATTCGTTTTGCCGGAGCACCGACATCAAACGGCAATGTGAATTATAAGCTCGGCGACACCGTCACGCTTGACGTGGGGACAGGACGACTTGACGGCCGGAGGCTGGGACAGGACACGCCCGTATACACCTATGACAGCGAAACGCAGGTGGAGATTATGAGCGGCGAAAGGCTCGAAAACACCGAACCAGAACCTACACGGTGGTCGGTATCTATGAAAGGCCTACCTTGAGGACTATTCCGCGCCCGGGCTACACAGCGCTTACGGCAGCGGACCCAAATCCGCCGATCAGTCTCTGATCCATTGTTATTTCAAGCTGCAAGCCCGCCGGGGTGTATGACTTCAGTGAAGGAAAT
>VOFB01001915.1_pt1 | contig 16952 bp, 37 predicted proteins | sample 5384141 | NCBI WGS metagenome assembly VOFB01 (sample SAMN12384721, study PRJNA508395) | human gut metagenome | isolation source: healthy gut A | host: Homo sapiens | reverse complement strand
ACGTCTTCTTATCACTGGCAAGCAACTGATGAAAATAAGTATATTACAGTCGGTGATCTTGCGATCTATGGAGAGAAAGTAGAAGCAAAGAACATTGCAAAGGATGCAAATGTAACGGCAAATGGACGGCAGATGACACAGATGCAGCAAAAGGCGGCGACAGACCGATGTCTATGGCTGTTGACGGAAACAAACTGATTTTGGTTCAAACTATGCCGAGTTCGGTGCGGACAATAGACGTGAATCATCTTATATGCAGGTTGATTTAGGCGCTGTATGTGATGTGAACTCTCTGTCACTGTATCGTTACTGGGGCGATGGTAGAACATATGGCGATACAGTAGTAGCTGTAGCAGAAAAAAAGAAACAGACTTTTGCAGAAGGAAAAGCTACAATCGTCTATAATGCGGATGATCAGAATGTTCATAAACTGTATACACAAGCACCGGAAAATTCGATGAAGACTATGCAGAAACTGCACAGGGTAAATCATGGACGCTCCCGGAAGGAACGAAAGCACAGTTTGTTCGCGTTTACATGTACGGAAGAGCAAACAATGACACAACAACAAACCACGTTGTAGAGCTTGAAGTATACGGAACAAAACCGGAAGAAGGCGAGACACCGGGCGTAGACATTACAGCCTTGATCGAAAGATTGAGCGTATTGTCAGCGGTAGATACGTCTAACGCAACAACAGATAGCGCAGCAGCGTTTAATGCTCTTCTTAAAGAAGGATATGATCTTGTGGCGACAGGAGCACAGACACAGGAAGAAGTAGCTGCTATGATTAAGAAACTGGAAGGCGCAGAAGCTAAATCTTGTAGATGCATCCGCTCTGAAGAAAGCAATCGCAGACGCAGAGAAGAAAGTTGAAACAAGTACAGTAACAAGTGCAGAGCCGGTAAAAGCTAAAATTGCAGAAGCAAAACAGCTTCTTGTAAACGGTACAAAAGATGCGATCGACGCAATGGTTGCAGAATTAACTGAAGCTGTGAAAGGACTTGTTGCTCGCGGAGATGTAACAGATCTGAAAGCTTTGATCGATCAGTACGCAAAAAGAGAATTTGAAAGCAGAGGATCATACAACATCTACATGGAGCGCTTATGAGACTGCTCTGAATGCGGCAAACGCAATCGTAACAGATAACAGCAACAGCGATCAGGCGGCGGTAGATGCAGCGAAGAAAGTGTTAGAAGATGCACATGCAGCATTGGCAAAACGCGGAAACACAGATGCATTGAAAGCTCTTATTGAAGAGTACAAAGAACTGAAAGAAGCGGATTACACACATGAGACATGGGTGAAATACGAAGAAGCTCTTGAAGCTGCAAATGGAATCGTGGCAGACAACAGCAATAAGACACAGGCAGAAGTAGATGCGGCGAAAGACGAATTGAAAGCGGCAAAAGAAGCCTCGTAAAAGCTCCGGTAGATCCGCAGCTTGATAAGAGCAAACTGCAGGCAGCAGTAGATGCGGCAAAAGCAAAAGACGAAAACGCATATACAACAGCTTCTTACAATGCAATGGAAAAAGTTCTTGCAGAAGCAGAAGAACTTCTGACAAACGGTAAGGATCAGGCGGCAATCGATGCGAAAGCAAAGATTTGAATGATGCGGTTGCTGCGCTTGTAGAACGTGGAAACACAGATGCGTTGAAAGCTTTGATCGCAGAATATAAAGCAGAAGGTCTGAAAGAGGCAGACTACACAACAGATTCCTGGAAAGCGTACACAGATGCGTTGACAGCGGCAGAAAAAGTTGTGAAAGACAACAGCAATCTTGATCAGGCAGCGGTAGACGCAGCGAAGAAAGCGTTAGAAGATGCTCATACAGCATTAGTAAAAGTAGAGCAGATCAATAAAGAGGCGTTAAAAGCAGCAATCGATGCAGCGAAAGCGGCTGATGCGAACTTGTACACAACAGATTCTTACAAAAGCAATGAAAACAGTTCTTTCAGATGCAGAAAAGGTACTGAAAGACAGCAAAGATCAGACGGAGATCGATGCAGCAGCAAAAGCGTTGAACGATGCGGTTACAGCGCTTGTACAGCGTGGAAACACAGATGCATTGAAAGCTTTGATCGAAGAGTATAAAGATCTGAAAGAGGCAGACTATACAGCAGATTCTTGGAAAGAATATGCAGATGCGCTGAAAGCGGCAAAAGCAATCGTGGAAGACAACAGCAACAGTGATCAGGCAGCGGTAGACGCAGCGCTTAATGCGTTAAGAGACGCTCGCGTAGCGATTGAAGCTTTCCGGAAAACCGTCTGTTGATAAGAGCGAGCTTCAGGCAGCTTACGACAAAGTACAAAGATAAGAAGAACGACGGTTACACAGCAGAGAGCTGGGCGAAGTTTGAAAACGCTCTGAAATCTGCTAAGGCAATCTTGGATAACGAGGGCTGCAACAGCAGATCAGGTAAAAGCTGCTTTGGCACAGTTGAATTCAGCGGCAGAAGGTTTGACGAAGACACAGACTCCGCCGAAGAATGATCCGCAGACTCCGTCAACTCCGTCACAGGGCGGAAGCGGAAGCGTACAGACAGGAATACAGCACATGTAGCTCTGTGGCTTGTACTTGCGGGAATGTCGGTAATTGCTTATGTAGCAGTTAGAAGAAAAAGAGCATAGTGAAAACTTGTCTTTTGATTAAAGGCAGTAAACATTTAAGCTTTTATGGAATAGGGCGTTCGGTAACGGACGCCTTTATTCTTTTTTGCAGAGACAGCAACATTGTCAGAAAATTCATACAATATAAAAGTAAAATGTAATTATTTAAAGTTTTTATAAAATGTATTGACAAAATAAAAAACTCAGGTGATATTATAAAGACATCCAAAAGAGATACAACAAAATAAAAACAAAAGCATCTCAAAAGGATATTTAACTAAGAGGCATCGTATCAGTTGCCCGATTAGATTAAAAATAAACGGATAGCAGGAGGGAAAGACCAATGGACAGCGTGATTTCAGTGAATCATCAATATGTTAGTGGTACGGCAAGTGTAAGTTCCTGTGGAGAAGAGACCTTTGCTCAAGGATAGATGATCGGAATAAAATAACGAAAAAGAATTGATCGGAGAGTTGGAATCCGGATAGAGATCAGAAAGATTTAACATTTGCAGACATATTGAATAGATACACATATAGCAGAATTTCAAAAGATGTGTAAAGAAACATTGAGTAGATTATCATTCGTGCATATCGGGTTTAATATGTGGTGGTACCGGAAAACAAGGAACGTAAGTCAGATATGTGATAAGGATACTGTTATGAACTCGAATTTGTTAATTGAAGGAGGGAAGATTTAATAAGCAGGTCTTAATAAATCGACCGCAGATCAAATAACAATGGCAGAGGTCTTACAGGAACAGAATCTAATATTTGCCTCCGATTTAAAAATAAAGAGAATATGAAAAAAATTAAATAGATTATAAAATGCATCTTCAATGTTAATTGAGGGTGCATTTTTTTGACATTGCGAAAATGCATATGATAAAATATTGAAAGATATAGTATGTAAAGAAACATAGAAGGAAAGACACTGCTCTGTACAAAACTATTTTTTTTTAATGAGGTGAATGCGGTGGATAAATACGAATATAAATCAAAAGACTGAACGGATGCTCGAACTTATGGAGAGCGGCGCGTACAGCAGAGCGGCGGCGATCGCAGATGAAATTGACTGGAGGCGCGTGCGCAATGCAGTGATGTTGTCAAACGTCAGTGAAATTTATGAAAAAACCGGAGAATATCAGAAGGATATGACATTTTGACGCTTGCATATCAGCGGGCGGAAGGAAGCCGTAAGATTATCAGCCGTCTGTGCGGATTGGCTCTTAAGACGGGAAATGTCGATGAGGCGATCGATTTTTACGATGAGTTTATGCAGATCGCGCCGAAAGACCCGAATCAGTACATTTTTAAGATATAAGATTCTCCGCGCGCAGAGGGCGCCGATCGAGCAGCAGATCGAAGCTCTTGAAGAATATAAGAAATCGAATATATTGAAGAGTGGGCATATGAACTGGCGAAAGCTGTATCAGGAGAAGCCGGTATGACATCAGAATGTCTGGAAGAGTGTGACGATTTGATTCTTTGGTTCAGCGAGGGGCAGTATGTCTATAAGGCGATGGAACTGAAGATGCAGTACAAACCACTGACTCCTTCCCAGCAGGAAAAGTACGATAAGCGTTATGCAAGGACGTCCGAGGAGACAGAGGAGATTCCTGATATTTTTTCTTATGCAGAGGCAGATGAATCCGAGCAGGAGGAAGAAGAAAACGGTTTGCCGGGAGCTGAACTTATGGCTGCCGACTCGAAGTTGCCGATGCTGATTTCGCTGCCGAACAGCAGGTGAACGCACGAGTTCGAAGGGAATGGAGAACTTGTTCCGGACATGATGCCGGAAACGATCTCAGAAGGAGTAAGAGAGATCACTTTGCCGAACGACCCGGTGGAAGTAGATACGGAAGCGTGGGAAGCCGACGAGATCAAGGCGTTAAAGCGGATTCACCGGCGGAGGATGCAGAGGATCATGTTGAACAGACGAGCAGGTGCCGATAGATGCGGAAGATGCCGGGCAGACAGAAGACGCATATCTGCCGACGGATGTTTCCGAAGCAGAAGGAGTCGATGAGCCGGAGGAGCGTACCGGAAGGAATAAAAGGACCGGATGTGCTGGAGACAACCGCAGAGCCGGAAGAAGAAAGGCAGCCTGCTAAAAAAAGAAACTGGGAGATACGATGCCGTTAGACGTTGCATTGAGAAAACTTCTTCATCCGGAGTTGGAAGAATTGACGGCAGATGATTTCCAAGACGAGACAGCTCCGATGGATTTTAATTTTGAAGATGAAGAAGAGTCAGAATCTGATTTGACGGAAACAGGAGCGATGGACTTTGACTTTGAAGATGAAGAAGAGCCGGAGTTTGATTTAACGGAAACGGGAGCGATGGATTTCGACTTTGAGAATGAAGAAGAGCCGGAGTTTGACTTGACGGAAACGGGAGCGATGGACTTGACTTTGAAGATGAAGGAGAGCCGGAGTTTGACTTGACGGAAACGGGAGCGATGGACTTTGATTTTGAAGACGAAGAAGAGTCGGAGTTCGATTTGACGGAAACAGGAGCGATGGATTTTGACTTTGAGGATGAAGGAGTCGGAATTCGGCAAAGAAAAGATATGGGAAATACATCCCAGATCAAATTCCGTCAAATAAGAAAAAGATGAGATCGAGGATGAAGAAGATCTTGCGGATCTGGAGCAGGCGATCGGAGAGATTGGAGTTCGGTTGCAGATATAGACATGGTAAGTCGTTTGAAGGAAAAACGCCGCGCCGCATTACAGGCAGAAGAAGAGGAGAAAGGAAGAAGCCGCAAGAGCAGAAAAGGGCACAGCAGAAGAAGCCGCAAAAGAGCGAAGAGGCGGCACAAGAAGAAGCCGCACAAGCGGAGGAGGCAGCGCAAGCGGAGCGGCCGCTGAAATAAAAAGAGGACGATCAGATTACAGGTCAGATCAGTTTGGAAGATATCCTTTCAGGATTTGAAGAAAAATGCAGGAGAGGATGAGCCAGTTGAAGAGGGACGGATGCAGAAGGAGCATCCGAATCGGAACAAGAAGAAGTTATAGATTCAAGGGGATACAGCAAAGGGATACTATGAGACGAATAAGAAAACAACACCGATTTTACCGCCGGATATTCAACGTATGATTGATGAAATTGAGGGAATTATCCGCCGGAAGAAGAAAAGAAAGACCGTACAGGAAGTATATCTTAAGAGAAAAGAAGAACCAAGCGAAAACATGGGTCAGGTTGCGGATGATCTTAGAATCGACGATGATTTTGATGATGACTTTGACGAAGATTTCGACGAGGAGTTCGAGGAAGATTTGGATGACGATTACTTTGAAAGAAGACTACTATGAGAAGCAGACGAAGTGATCGAAGAGGGAAGAAGATTACTATGAAGAATCAGAGGAAGTGATCGAAGAACCGGAGGAAGATTACTACGAAGAAGCAGAAAGTGATCGAAGAGCCGGAAGAAGATTACTATGAAGAATCAGAAGAAGTGATCGAAGAACCGGAGGAAGATTACTATGAAGAATCAGAGAAGTGATCGAAGAACCGGAAGAAGATTACTATGAAGAGTCAGAAGAAGTGATCGAAGAGCCGGAAGAAGATTACTATGAAGAGTCAGAAGAAGTGATTGAAGAACCGGAAGAAGATTACTACGAAGAAGCGGATGAAGTGATCGAAGAGGCGGAAGGAAACGCAGATGACGATATTTCTTCGGGGAAGATGACGCGAAGAGATTCAGGACATTGAGGATGAGTTCACCGTAAACCTGATTATTCGGGAGAGGATGACGACTAGAGAGATTCTGATGATGACGAGCCGATCGACATTATGTCGGCACGACACCGCTTGAGCCGTAAAGAGACTGCAAAATTGATCGCAACAGGTAAGACATCACCATTACCGTTAGATGAGATTGCAGATGCATTGTCAATGGATACCGGATTTATTGTACATGGTCGATATGACCTTGAGATGCAAAGCGGAATCGGAACGAGAGCCGGACTTACAGAGGAACAGAAAAACTCTTTTCTTATTTTGTTCCTGTGCGTGGTATGAGCGAGCAGCTGGTAGATGTACTTGAGCAGGATAAGAACTGTACAAACAGAAAGGAACTTCGAGAACAGGAAACCTTCTGATTCATTGGAAATAAAGGCAACGGAAAAACGGTTCTTGCCGTTGACGTCGTGAAAGGCGATCCAGAAGCAAAGAGACATCCGTCAGGGCAAGGTCGCGATCGTGACAGGAGATTCTCTGAATAAGAAGAAGAATCAGCGATATTGTCGAAAAAACTTTACGGCGGCGCTCTGATCATTGAGAAAGCGTCCAAAATGAATGAAAAGACAGTTGCGCGTCTTAATAAAGCGATGGAGCAGGATACAGGCGAGATGCTTGATCGTCTTGAAGAGCAGAGAAAGCCACTTGACAGACTGTTGTCATCGAACAGAGAATTCAGGAAAAATTCACATCAAGACTGGAAGTGCCGATTTTCATCAACGATGAGCTTGTTACGTTCGGTCAGACGTATGCGAAAGAAAACGGATACACATTGACGAGATGGGAATTCTTGCACTGTATAGTAAAAATTGATTCTCTGCAGAGAAAGATCATTTTGTGACAGTTGCAGAAGTGAAAGAAGTTATGGATGACGCGATCCGTCATTCTCAGAAGGCGCCCGCGAAGAAATTGATGCGGAAAGTTTTCGGAAGAAATACAGACGAGTCAGACCGTATTATTCTTTCTGAAAAAAGATTTTAATATATAAAGAAGCATATAATTGACTATAATTTAAAAATGTGTGTAAAACGACAAAAATACAATTTTTGTGGCGGGAAAAGCTGTCTTTTCTTTTTATTTTTATACGGAATCAAGTATAATAAAACTATCACGGAAGCGGGCAGAAACGCTGATATTTTATTATGAAAACGGCGAGGTGGGCTTTTACCAATTGAGAAAATTGCGGTAGAAACGTGCAAAAAGTGCAGGCAAAGAAATTGAATCATGGCCGGCGGTATGGCGGGCAGTCGGTGAAAAAGGCGCCAGCAGTGAGGGAACAGGGCGAATGGTCCGGCGAAAACACAGCATGCGGCAAGTATGAAAGCGAATGAACAGCCTTATGAGATAGGAGAACTTGGACCATTACCTTTTGGTCAGGGAAATCATTACGAGATTTATAAAAAATTAGGCGCCCATGAGGTGACAACGAAACGGAAAAAGAGGAGTTTATTTTGCGGTATGGGCTCCGAATGCGAAAATGTGTCTGTAGTCGGGGAATTTAATGACTGGAATTTGGAAAGAGACAGATGGAGCGAGGAGCCTCTCGGTATTTACACATGTTTGTTCCGAAGCGAAAGAAAGGGGATTTGTATAAGTTCTGTATTGAGACGCAATCCATTTGCTAATTATGCAGAGCTCCGACCGGGAACAGCATCCAGAATTACAGACATTTCTAATCTGAACTGGTCAGACAGTAAGTGGATGGCAGCTCGTGAGAAGTGGGATAACAAAGAAGAACCAGTGTCTATTTATGAAGTACATATGGGTTCTTGGATGAGACATCCCGGAAGAGAAGATGAAGGATTTTATACATATCGTGAGTTTGCAGAAGCAATTACAAAGTATGTAAAAGAGATGGGATACACCATATGTAGAACTGATGGGCATTGCAGAGCATCCTTTTGACGGTTCGTGGGGATATCAGGTGACGGGATATTATGCACCAACTGCACGCTATGGAAGTCCTGAAGATTGTGCATATCTTGTTGACCATTCTGCATAAAAACAAAATCGGAGTGATTCTGGACTGGGTACCGGCACATTTCCCGAAAGATGCGCACGGCCTTGCTGATTTTGACGGAACCCCGACATTCGAGTATGCAGATCCCAGACTCGGAGAACATCCGGATTGGGGAACGAAAGTTTTGATTACGGAAAACCGGAAGTGCGCCAACTTCCTTCTGATTGCAAACGCATTATTCTGGATCGAACATTTCCATGTGGACGGGCTCCGTGTGGATGCTGTTGCTTCCATGCTTTATCTTGATTACGGAAAACAGGACGGACAGTGGGTCGCGAACAAATACGGAGGCAACGAGAATCTTGAGGCGATCGATTTCTTTTAAACATTTGCATTCGGTTGTTCTGGGACGGCACAAAGGCGCTGTGATGATCGCGGAAGAATCGACGGCATGGCCGAAGGTGACAGGATCGCCCGAAGACGACGGCCTTGGTTTCAGCATGAAAGTGGAATATGGGATGGATGCACGATTTTACGGAGTACATGAAACTTGATCCGTATTTCCGTAAAAATGCACATCATATGATGACGTTTGCGATGCAGTATGCATACAGTGAAAATTATATTCTTGTGTTGTCGCATGACGAAGTTGTTCATCTGAAGTGTTCGATGATCAATAAAATGCCGGGACTTGGGTTCGATAAATTTGCCAACCTAAAAGCAGGCTATGCGTTTATGATGGGCCATCCGGGAAAAGAAACTTCTGTTCATGGGTCAGGAATTTGCACAGCTTAGAGAATGGAGCGAAAAGAGAGAGATCGATTGGTTCCTGCTCGCCGAACCTGAGCACAGAGATATTCAGAACTGGTATCGGGATCTGCTTCATTTGTATAAAAACAATAAAGCTCTTTATGAAATGGACAATGATCCGGCGGGATTTGAGTGGATCAATGCGGATGATATTTTCAGAAGTATTTACATCTTTGTAAGACATTCCAAGAATAAAGAAAAGAATTTGCTTTTCGTCTGCAACTTTACTCCTGTGGAAAGAGAAGATTACAGAGTCGGCGTTCCGACGAGGAAAACGCTGAAGCTTGTTTTGAACAGTGATGAGGAAAAGTACGGAGGAAAGGGGAAAAACGTCCGCTTACTTACAAAACCGGTGAAAAAGGAATGCGACGGTCAGGCGTATTCGATCGCATACCCGCTTCCGGCCTATGGTGTGGCAGTGTTTGAGTATTAAGATGTCAGGCAGCTTCTGACTTGAAACCGGAACCCATTGGATTTAACCGGTGGGCGGTTCACTATTATATAAAAGGTAAAAATGCAGAGCAAACTGCCGCAAAGTAGATGGGGGATTTTTGAAATAGCCTGTCTGTTTTGCGGCGGTTTTGTTTTTTACCGGCAAAGTGAGGAGGAACAGCAGATGAAAAATTATTCGGAAGATCCGAACAGACAGTATCATATACAAACTGCAAAAGGGGAAATCGGGAAGTACGTCATTATGCCCGGAGATCCGAAAAGATGTGTGAAGATCGCGCAATATTTAGATAACCCGGTGTTGATTGCAGATAACAGAGAGTATGTGACATATACAGGAAACGCTCGATCAAGTGAAGGTAAGCGTTACATCTACGGGAATAGGAGGACCGTCGGCAGCTATTGCAATGGAAGAACTTTGTAGGTGCGGTGCGGATACGTTTATCAGGATCGGAACTTGCGGCGGAATGCAGACAGATGTGAAAAGCGGAGATATCGTTGTGTCAACAGGGGCAATCAGGATGGAAGGAACGAGCAGGAGTATGCGCCGATCGAATTTCCCGGCAGTGCCCGATCTGACAGTGACGAATGCGCTTGTGAAAAGCTGTTAAATCAAAAAGGATATCCGTTCCATACGGGAGTTGTACAGTGCAAAGATTCGTTTTACGGTCAGCATGAACCGGAGAGAAAGCCGGTAGGCTACGATCTGCTTCATAAGTGGGAGGCGTGGAAACAACTCGGCTGTCTTGCCTCGAAATGGAATCGGCGGCTCTGTTTGTTGTGGCGAGCAGCCTTGGGGTGCGGGTCGGCTCGTGTTTTCTTTGTGATCGCGAATCAGGAACGTGAGAAAAGCAGGGACTTGAGAACCCGGTAGTGCACGATACGGACATGGCGATCCGGGTGGCAGTGGACGCGATCCGCAGATTGATTTCCGAAGAACGGAAAAAGAGTAGAATGCATATAAAGAAAAATGACAACGAGAAGAAAAGAGCGGGAGAAAAGAAAAACGGAAAAATGAATGGGGAGATAAGCGGAAAAATAAATGAAAGAAAATAAACGCGAGAAAAGAAATGAGGGGAAAAAGCGGGAAAAATAAGTGAAAGAAAATAAATGCGGAAAATAAAGAGAGGAAATAAACGGTCAAATGAAGGATATGAATGAAAAAGAAATTTTACGGCATGTGGATCACACATTGCTGTCGCAGGAAGCTGTGGGGATGAGATTCGTCAGGTATGTGATGATGCGGTGAAATATGATACGGCGTCAGTCTGTATTCCTCCAAGTTATGTGAAGCAAGCGGCGGAATATGTAGGCGGAAGAGTTCCGATTTGTACTGTGATCGGTTTTCCGAACGGTTACGAGACGACTGCCGTAAAGGAATTTGAGACAAAAGATGCGATCGCAAACGGAGCGGATGAGATCGATATGGTTATCAATATCGGATGGCTGAAAGACAGAAAATACGATCAGATCGAAGAAGAAATCCGCATTCTGAAAAATGCGTGCGGCAGTAAAGTTCTTAAAGTGATCATAGAAACATGTCTTTTGACAGATGAAGAAAAAGTGAAAATGTGTGAGATCGTCACTCGTTCGGGAGCGGATTATATTAAAACGTCCACAGGTTTTTCAAAAGCAGGCGCGACTTTTGACGATATCAGCCTGTTTGCGGATCATGTCGGCGGTAACGTGAAGATGAAAGCGGCGGGCGGCATTTCCTCGATGGAAGACGCGGAAAGTTTCTGGAGCTTGGCAGACAGACTCGGAACGAGCCGCATTGTAAAAATCGTGAAAACGGAAGAAGAAACCCGGCGGAAGGAACTTGTGAAATGGAATTATCGCAGGAATGATCGCAAAGTTAATTGAGACAGCGACTGCACAACTGGCGTATTCATACAGTCCCTACTGGGATTTAAAGTAGGCGCAGCTCTTTTGGCTGAAAGCGGCAGGATCTATACCGGATGCAATATAGAAAATTCTGCATTTTCACCGACAAATTGTGCGGAGAGAACTGCGTTTTTAAGGCGGTGAGCGAAGGAGAAAGGAAGTTTCGCGCAATTTGCATCATCGGTGGAAAAGATATTTCAGAAACAGTATGTACGCCTCCTTGCGGAGTGTGCCGTCAGGTTATGGCAGAATTTTGCGATCCGAAGAAGTTCAAGGTGATATTGGCATCAGGCAGGGAAAAGTATAGAATCCTTCGGTTGGAAGAACTTTTGCCGTTTGGGTTTGGGTCGGAGTATCTGTAGGAACGATTGACAAGAAAAAAAGAAAACATGACATAATAAATTAACCAAAAGGTTAATGTGAGGGTGATGTATTGAGTGGAAATAACATATGCGAATGGAAAAGTTGAAAAATACTTTAAAGATTATAAAAAGATGCAAAGAAACTGCCTTTTGAGTGGGTGAAAACAATAAAAAGCATATGGACAGACTAAAAGCGGCGGAATGTTTTGGAGATTTTTTGAAATTGAGATTAGGAAAGCCTGAACAGTTAGAAGGATGCGAAAGTATTCGATATTCGTTGCATGTAGCGGCAAATGTAAGATTGATTATCGAGCCGAATGCCGAACAGGATACGGTTATGATTTGTACGGAAATAGAAGTGGAAGGAGTGAGTGATTATCATGGCAGCAAAGAAAATTGGTATATCCCGTGATTTAATAATTCACCCGGGAGAAACGATTGCAGACGTCTTGAAAGAACGTGGAATCACACAGAGTGAACTGGCGTCGAGTGCAGGCGTTTCTCCGGCTTACGTAAGCAATGTTATTGCCGGAAAGAAAGGGATATCTGCAAACTTTGCCAGAGGATTAGAGTATGCAATCGGAGTACCAAAGTCTTTTTTGGCTGAATCTTCAGGCGAACTATGAGGCGGAACTTTTTGGAAGCAAATGAATTACAGACGATTACGGAAGAAGAGCGTATCGTGAGGGAAGACTTAAAAGAAATTGTGAAATACTTTAGAGAAAGAGGCATGATGCCTAGTCGTGAAAATAAAGATGATTCGATACTTTCTCTTCGTAAAATTCTGCAGATTAGTAATTTGGTAAATTTAAATGAAATAATTCCCGGGGAGCATTTCGGATGTCCGGAAACTTATCGGTAAATAGAAATGTGTTGGGGGCATGGATTCGTTTGTGTCAAATTTTGGAGAATAATCAAAATGTTTCAACAAAGTTTGAAGTAGAGCATATAAACGAATTGATAGGTAAAATAAAAAAATGTTATGTGTCAGAAGAATGTGGATTTTCAAAATCATTTGAAAACTGTATTGGGAGAATATGGCATAGATTTTTCTGTTGTGAAAAATTTTAGAGGAGCGCCTGTGCAAGGGTATATTTTTCGGCGGAGCGATGGGGTGTATCAAATGGTTTTGACGATAAGGGGAGCGTTTGCGGATATTTTTTGGTTTTCTTTATTTCATGAACTGGGACATATTGTAAATGGAGATATAGGTAAAAGTATTAAATTTATAGATGACGGGAGTGATGTGGATAAGGAGACGGCAGCAGATCTTTTTGCGAGAGATAGACTTTGTCACCGGAGAGTTATGCAAGTTTTATCCAAAAAGGAGACTTTACATTTGAAGCAATCTGTAGTTATGCACGGACTCAGAATGTGATGCCTTACATTGTTATCGGAAGACTTCAAAAGGAGAAATATCTGGATTATCATCAGTATAGTAATTACAAATTGCGGTATAAAATGGGGAGACTGTTCATAAGAATAAAAGTGGATACAGTATTGATTTATTGGGGAATAAGGGCAAGATATAAGAGTGTTGTACAGGGAGATGGGGATAATGGAAATGTATAAAAGAATATTTGTAATCGTTCTTGATTCTTCGGGATCGGGGGGCGATGCCGGATGCGGCTCGGTTCGCAGATGAAGGCGCGGATACGTTCGACATATTTTGGAGAAAACAAAACTTTGAATATTCCGAATCTTCGCAGGCTTGGGTTTCTGAACTAAAGTGCGGCGGAGATATGAAGGCGTCGAGTCTCCCGAGGGGCGCTTTCATGCGGATGCGGGGAAGCGAGCAACGGAAAAGATACCATGACCGGACACTGGGAGATGATGGGGATTAAAACGGAAAAGCCGTTTCGACTTTTACGGAACATGGATTTCCGGCAGAATTGATCAAGGAGCTGGAGAAACAGTGTGGGAAAAGGTATCGGAAATAAAAAGCGCGAGCGGTACTGAGATTATAGAAGAGCTGGGCGAGGAAGAGATTCGTACAGGATCTATGATCGTGTATACGTCGGCGGATTCGGTTATGCAGATCTGCGGAAATGAAGAGACTTTCGATCTGAAGAACTGTATCGGTGCTGTGAGACTGCAAGGCGGATCACGATGAAAGATGAATGGCGCGTAGGAAGGTGATCGCAAGACCGTATATCGGAATGAAAAAAGGTGAGTTTAAAAGACGAGCAATCGGAGAGACTACGCGTTGAAAGCCGCCGGCGCCCACTGTTTTAAATGCTCTGAAAGATGCGGGGAATGATGTGATCGGCGTGGGAAAGATTCATGACATTTTCTGCGGGGAAGGGATTACGAAAACATATCATTCGGAAAGTTCCGTTCATGGGATGGAACAGACGATCGATGTGTGCAAAGAGGAATTTACGGGACTGTGTTTTGTAAACCTTGTTGATTTTGACGCATTATGGGGGCATCGGAGAAATGTAGAAGGGTATGGCAAAGAGATCGAAAAGTTTGATGAGAAACTCGGCGTTTTGCTGGAATGTCTTTCGCAGGATGATCTATTGATCCTGACCGCAGATCACGGGAATGATCCGACATACAAGGGAACGGATCATACGAGAGAGTATGTTCCTTTCCTTGCATACAGCAAAAGAAATGCAGGCGGGAGGTCCGCTTCCGGAAGCAGAGACGTTTGCGGTGATAGGGGCGACTGTAGCAGAGAACTTCGGAGTAGATATGCCGAAAGGAACGATAGGATATTCTGTTTTAAGCAGGCTGCAGCAGTAGTAAACCGTGAAAAATGTAAAAATCAAAGCGGAAGTAGGATGAAAAACTGTAAAATGTAAAAACCGGACAGTTAAAGCTGTGAAAACTTATAGAAATATGAAAAGTTAAAAAGCCGGAAGTCGGAAAAATGTAAAAATGAAAAGCCGATGAGAATACAGGATAAAAATATAGGAAAATATAGAGAGAAAAGTGAAAATTAAGGATTGTCGGAAAACTTAATTTATTGTATAATATTCGATTGAAAAATGAAATGAGAACATGGGACAATACAGGAGGAAGAAAGATGGCAAAAGAAATGATATCCACAAAGTACTAATCATCGGCTCCGGCCCGATCATCATCGGCCAGGCCTGCGAATTCGATTATTCCGGAACACAGGCTTGTAAAGCATTGAGAAATTTAGGATACGAGATTGTATTGGTGAATTCAAACCCGGCGACAATCATGACGGATCCGGAGATTGCTGACGTTACTTATATTGAACCTTTGAATGTTGACAGAATAGAACAAATCATAAAAAAAGAAAGACCTGATGCATTACTGCCGAATCTCGGTGGACAGTCCGGTCTTAATTTATGCTCAGAACTGGCGCAGGCGGGCGTTTTGGAGAAATATAACGTAGAAGTTATCGGCGTACAGGTCGATGCGATCGAGCGAGGAGAAGACAGAATCGAATTTAAGCACACGATGGATCAGCTCGGTATAGAGATGGCTCGAAGCGAGGTTGCATATTCTGTAGACGAGGCTCTTGCGATTGCGGAGAAGCTTGGATATCCGGTTGTTCTTCGTCCGGCTTACACCATGGGCGGCGAAGGCGGCGGTCTTGTATATAACGTAGAAGAACTGAAAACCGTATGCGCCAGAGGTCTTCAGGCAAGTCTTGTAGGTCAGGTTCTTGTAGAAGAATCTATCTTGGGATGGGAAGAGCTGGAACTTGAAGTTGTCCGCGACGCAGAGGGCAATATGATCACTGTATGCTTTATCGAAAATATCGATCCGATCGGCGTACATACCGGTGATTCTTTCTGTTCTGCTCCGATGCTTACGATCTCAGAAGAAGTTCAGCAGCGTCTGCAGGAAAAATCTCATAAAGTAGTAGATTCTGTTAAGGTGATCGGCGGCTGTAACGTACAGTGGGCACACGATCCGAAGACAGACCGTGATATTGTTATCGAGATCAACCCGAGAACGTCTCGTTCTTCGGCGCTTGCATCGAAAGCGACAGGATTCCCGATCGCGCTTGTATCCGCAATGCTTGCGACAGGCATGACGCTGAAAGATATTCCGTGCGGAAAGTACGGTACATTGGATAAATACGTTCCTGACGGAGATTATGTGGTAATCAAATTCGCGCGCTGGGCATTTGAGAAGTTCAAGGGCGTAGAGGATAAGCTGGGTACACAGATGCGTGCCGTCGGCGAGGTTATGAGTATCGGTAAAACCTATAAAGAAGCATTCCAGAAAGCGATTCGTTCTTTGGAGACAGGAAGATACGGACTCGGTCATGCGAAAGATTTTGACGGAAAAACAAAAGAAGAGCTTCTCAAGAGTTTGCGGTATGCGACAAGCGAGCGTTACTTTGTTATCTACGAAGCGCTGAGAAAAGGAGCTTCTGTAGAAGAGATCCATGAACGACAAAAGTAAAACACTATTTCCTTGAGCAGATGAAAGAGCTGGTGGAAGAAGGAAGAGGCTCTGCTTGCGTTTAAGGGAGGTTGCCGGAAGACAATGCTCTTATCGCGGCGAAAAAAGACGGATTCTCTGATAAATATTTAAGCCAGATTCTTGAAGTGGATGAGGATGAGATCCGCAATAAGAGAATCAGCCTCGGCGTTGAGGAAACGTGGGAAGGCGTTCATGTAAGCGGAACGCAGGACAGAGCATATTACTATTCGACATATAACGGAACGGACAAAAACCCGATCAGTGAAGAGAAACCGAAGATCATGATCTTAGGCGGGGGACCGAACCGTATCGGACAGGGAATCGAGTTTGACTATTGCTGTGTACATGCGTCTCTTTGCTTTGAAAAAGCTTGGTTTCGAGACGATCATTGTCAACTGTAACCCAGAAACGGTATCCACGGACTATGATACCTCGGATAAGCTGTATTTTGAGCCGCTTACACTGGAGGACGTCCTGAGCATTTATAAGAAGGAAAACCGGTCGGAGTGATCGCGCAGTTCGGAGGACAGACTCCGCTGAACCTTTTGCGGCAGATCTGGAAAGAAACGGCGTGAAGATCTTAGGTACGGCTCCGTCTGTTATCGATCTGGCGGAAGACCGCGATCTGTTCCGTGAAATGATGGATAAGCTTGAGATTCCGATGCCTGAGTCGGGAATGGCTGTTACGGTGGACGATGCTCTTGAAATTGCCGAGAAG
>VOFB01002383.1_pt1 | contig 16961 bp, 32 predicted proteins | sample 5384141 | NCBI WGS metagenome assembly VOFB01 (sample SAMN12384721, study PRJNA508395) | human gut metagenome | isolation source: healthy gut A | host: Homo sapiens | reverse complement strand
AAACCATTTTCTTTTTTTTGGAATATTCTCTACTCCATGGGCGTCAACCGTTATTCTTCCGCCTTTATTGGCATGTTTTACGATATCCTTCAAAAAGAGATTATGTTCTTCATCCGTATACTTATCCACATGACTGGCGTGATAGCATAACTTTATCCACGTCCATGGCAAATAGAGAATATTTATCAACATCATAAATAAGATCCGCTTCATGGCAATTCTTACACTTCCGTATTTTCATCTGAATCATCTGATGCGTCGGCCTCTGCCCGTTCAAGCAGTTTCTCCAGACCATGATCTTCTGCTGATTCCTGATACTCTGTCACTTCTTCCTGTACATCGGCAGATTTTTCCTGTGCCTGCTCCTCAAATGAATTCTTCTCTTTCTTCTCTCACTTTTGCAATGCTTGCTACCGTGATATTTTCGGCAACGTCCATCAACTTAACACCTGAGGTAATTCGCCCAAGTACAGAAATATCAGAACACTGCAGACGAATAATAATTCCCTCTGTAGTGATCAACATAATTTCATTTCCTTCATTCACTGCCTTTACGCCAACTACATTTCCTGTTTTTTTCCATGATCTTATAACACTTAACACCTTTACCGCCACGGTTCTGACAAGTAAATTCACTCATGGAAGTTCTTTTTTTTTCCAAGACCATTTTCTGATACGATCAGCAAATAGTCTCCCTGGGTGCTGAGCTGCATACCAACCACTTCATCGCCATCCAGAAGATTGATTCCGCGCACTCCCATGGAAATACGGCCGGTACTCCGTACATCGGTCTCTTTAAAACGGATACATTGTCCGCATTTTGTAACAAGGACAATGTCTTTTGTATTGTCGGTAGACTTCACTTCGATTAATTCATCATTATCTCTCAATGCGATCGCAGCAAGTCCTGTCTTTCTGACATTCGCATAGTCGGTGATCGGTGTCTTCTTTACCAGACCATTCTTTGTAGCCATAAACAGGTAATGCCCCTTTTCATACTTTTACGGATCGGGATTACTGCTGTTATCTTTTCTCCTGGCTGCAATTGAAGCAAGTTTATGATTGCCGTTCCGCGGGCAGTTCTGGATGCCTCCGGAATCTCATAAGCTTTCAGGCGATATACTTTTCCCGTATTAGTGAAGAACATCAGATAATGATGGGTCGTTGTCATCAAAAGTTCCTCGATATAATCGTCATCTATGGTCTGCATTCCCTTGATTCCCTTTCCGCCGCGGTTCTGAGAACGGAAATTGTCCACGGTCATACGTTTGATATAACCGAGTTTCGTCATCGTGATCACTGTATTTTCCTTTGGAATCAGATCTTCCATGGAAATGTCAAATTCATCGAAACCGATTGATGTTCTTCTCATCTCCATATTTTTCTGAGATAGTAAGAATCTCTTTTCTGATTACACGAAGAAGAAGGGTACGGTCAGCCAGAATCGCCTCATACTCCTTAATCTTTGCCATTAATTCTTTATACTCGGTTTCCAGTCTCTCTCTTTCCAATCCGGTCAGCGCACGCAGACGCATATCCACAATTGCCTGAGCCTGAGCATCACTTAATGCAAACTCTTCCATCAAATTTGCTTTTGCTTCCTGTGCGTTGGCAGATCCGCGGATAATCTGGATTACCCGGTCAATATGATCCAGAGCTTTCAGCAGCCCCTTCTAAGATATGCGCACGCTCCTGTGCTTTGTTCAGGTCATATTGTGTTCTTCTGGTAACAACCTCTTCCTGATGTGCCAAATACCACTTCAACATATCCAGAAGGTTCAGAATCTTTGGTTCATTGTTCACCAGAGCAAGCATAATAATGCCGAAAGTATCCTGAAGCTGCGTATGCTTATAAAGCTGATTTAAAATTACATTTGCATTGACATCTTTTCGAAGTTCAATACAAATCCGCATACCCTCCCTGTTGGAATGATCGTTAATTGCTGTAATTCCGTCAATTTTCTTATCTTTGACAAGTTCTGCAATTTTCTCGATCAGACGCGCTTTTTTACAAGATATGGAAGTTCTGTAACGATAATCTCACTTTTACCATTTGGCAGAGTCTCAATATTGGTAACCGCACGTACCCTGACTTTTCCCCGCCCTGTCCGGTAGGCCTCCTCAAATCCGCGGATACCGAGAATCTGCGCTCCGGTAGGAAAATCCGGTCCCTTGACAATTTGTAAAATTTCTTCCAGTTCTGTCTCTCTCTTCTTCGATAATGTTATCGATGATCTTTACGACAGCCCCAATCACCTCACGCAGATTGTGAGGTGGAATATTCGTAGCCATACCAACCGCAATACCGGAAGTTCCATTTACAAGAAGGTTCGGATAACGGGAGGGCAGAACTACCGGTTCCCGCCCGTCTCATCAAAGTTCGGCTTAAAATCAACCGTATTTTTTTGTTAATATCTGCAAGCATCTCCACAGAAATCTTACTGAGACGAGCCTCCGTGTAACGCATGGCCGCAGCTCCGTCGCCATCCACAGATCCAAAATTCCCATGTCCGTCCACCAGCGGATATCTTGTTGACCAGTCCTGCGCCATATTCACCAATGCACCATAGATGGAGCTGTCACCGTGAGGATGATATTTACCCATCGTATCACCGACAATACGCGCACATTTTCTGTGTGGCTTGTCAGGTCCATTATTCAGCTCTACCATGGAGAACAGAATTCTTCTCTGCACCGGTTTCAACCCATCCCTTACATCCGGAAGTGCCCGGGAGGCGATTACACTCATGGCATAATCAATATAAGAACTCTCCATCGTCTTCTTCAGATCCACGTCATGGACTTTATCAAAAATATTATCTTCCATCATTTCCTCCATTCTGTGCATACCTTATGGCATATACAGTTCAAATCAACTTTTTCTTAAATATCCAGATTCTGAACAAATTTTTGCGTTTGCCTCAATAAATTCTCTCCGGGGTTCTACCTTATCTCCCATCAAAGTTGTAAACGTCAGATCCAACTCTGAAGAAGCTTCTTCATCCATCTTTACCCTCAGAAGAACCCTGTTTTCCGGGTCCATGGTGGTCTCCCAGAGCTGCTCCGCATCCATCTCTCCCAGTCCTTTGTAACGCTGGATCTTATTGTTGTTATCCCTGCCGATTTCCAGAAGGATTGCCTCTAATTCCTTCTCATCATACGCATACCAGACTTTTTTTTTTTTTCAATCTTGAACAACGGCGGCTGTGCAAGATACACATACCCTTGTTTTATCAATTCCGGCATAAAACGATAAATAAAAGTCAATAATAAGGTGGCAATGTGTGCACCATCTACGTCGGCATCTGTCATAATAATAATTTTATGATAACGCAGTTTACTGATATCAAACTCATCATGGATCCCTGTACCAAATGCGGTAATCATCGCCTTGATCTCGGCATTTGCATAAATTTTATCGAGACGTGCTTTCTCTACATTTAATATTTTTCCCCGGAAGGCAGGATCGCCTGCGTTGCACGGCTTCTTGCGGATTTTGCGGAACCACCCGCAGAATCTCCCTCTACGATATAGATTTCACAGTTTGCAGGATTTTTGTCTGTACAATCAGCCAGTTTTCCGGGCAATGACATACCGTCAAGCGCTGACTTTCTCCTTGTCAAGTCACGTGCCTTCCGGGCAGCTTCTCTTGCACGCTGGGATAACAGAGATTTTTCCACAATAATCTTTGCCACAGACGGATTCTGCTCCAGATATAATTCCAGATTATTGCTTACAACACTGTCTACTGCTCCTCTGGCTTCTGAATTCCCCAGCTTCTGTTTCGTCTGTCCTTCAAACTGCGGTTCTTCAATCTTGACACTTACAATCGCCGTAAGACCTTCCCGGATATCCTCACCGGTCAGATTCGGCTCATTTTCTTTCAGTAATTTATTTTTATGCGCATACTCGTTAAACGTTTTTGTCAATGCATTCCGAAAGCCCACAATATGAGTACCGCCTTCCGGAGTGGTGATATTATTGACAAACCCGTACGTATTTTCGGTATAGGAATCATTATGCTGCATGGCAACTTCGACCATTACACCATTTACAGTCCCTTCAAAGTACATAATATCTTCATAAAGCGGAGTCTTGCTTTTATTCAAATACTGCACAAACTCCTTGATTCCGCCTTCATAGTGAAATACCTTCTCTACTGGTTCTTCCAACCGAAGGTCTTTAAGCGTAATTCGGATTCCCTTTGTTAAAAATGCAATCTCACGGATTCTTGTCTTGAGCACATCATAATCAAAAACCGTTTCCTCGAAAATCGTATCATCCGGCAGGAAATGAACCATAGTTCCTGTCTTTTCAGGCTCACATTCCCCGATCACTTTGAGCTTATAGATCGTTTTTCCCCGCTCATAACGCTGACGATAGATTTTCCCTCATGATAGATGGTAACCTCCAGCCAATTTGACAGGGCATTTACAACAGATGCACCTACACCGTGAAGGCCTCCGGATACCTTGTATCCTCCACCGCCAAATTTACCTCCTGCATGAAGGACCGTAAATACAACTTCAACCGCTGGCAGTCCTGCTTTGTGGTTAATACCTACAGGAATACCGCGGCCATCGTCAATTACCGTTATGGAATTATCGCCATTAATTGTAACATTGATATTTTTACAATAGCCGGCAAGTGCTTCATCCACCGCATTGTCTACGATCTCATATACCAGATGATGCAGTCCTCTGCTGGATGTGGTACCAATATACATACCAGGCCGTTTTCGTACTGCTTCCAACCCTTCCAGAATCTGAATCTGATCCGCACCATATTCAACATTTGCATCTACATTTGTTGTACTTTCTGTACTCATGTGATTCCTCCTATATTCCCTGCACAACAGTGCCTTCTACTACCTGAAACACCTTATTAACCCGGAACTGGTTCTCTACAAACTCATCCAGTCCGGTACATGTGATAAATGTCTGTATCTCCCCGATACTTTTCAACAGATAGTTCTGCCGGCTGCTGTCCAGTTCTGACAATACATCATCTAACAAAAGAATCGGTGTATCCTTTATCATCTGCTTTACCAGATAAATCTCCGACAATTTCATAGAAAGCGCCGCAGTTCTCTGCTGACCCTGAGAGCCAAATCTGCGGATATCAATGCCATTCACCTTCACACACAGGTCATCCCGGTGGGGTCCTATGGATGATGACCGCAATTGCAGATCTTTTTCTCTGCTTTTGTGCAGATGTTTTTCAAAATGATCAGCTTCCACATTTGGCTCATAAATTAATTCAATTGCCTCTTTTCCCCGGTAAGCTGCTTATGAATTTCTGACAATATCTCATTTAACTGCGAAACAAACTTCATCCGTTCCAAAATCAGACTTCTGCCGTACACTACCATCTGTTCATCCCAGATATCCAATGTACTGCGCAAGGATTCCGAATCCGTATTTCCTTCAGAAGTTTATTTCTCTGCATCACCACTTTATTGTAATTTGCCAACTGAACCAGATAAAAACGATTTAACTGACTCAACTCACTATCTACAAACCTTCTTCTCTCAGAAGGTCCATTTTTGATAATATTCAAATCCTCCGGTGAAAAGAATACGATATTGACAATTCCAAACAATTCGGAAGCCTTCCGTATAGGGACTCCGTCAATTGCTATTCCCTTTGGTTTATTCTTCTTTAAGTGCATATCGATCTTATGCGCAACATCATCTCTGCATACAAACATACGGATATGAGATTCATCTTCGTTAAAATGAATCACTTCACGGTCTTTACTGCCTCTGTGGGATTTTTGTGGTTCCGCAAAGATAGACTGCCTCAGGATATTGGTCTTTCCTGAGCGTTGTCACCATAAAAGGATATTCGTCCCCTGATCGAAAGCAACGCTGAGCGAATTATAATTTCTGAAATTTTTAAGTTCCAAAGACTTCACGTACATGTTGTCAACTCTTTCTAAGTTTACATAATTCAGAATTAACCGTGTGGTTTACATAATATTTTATTCTGTTTTTCCACCCTACGTCAGCCCCTTCAAAGGAGAATACATCTCCTGCATAGAGTTTTCTTCCCCTCCGGGTATCCACTTCACCATTTACTTTTACGTTTCCATCCTGAATCTGAAATTTTGCATCCACACCTTCATCCACCAGGCCTGCAAGTTTCATAGCTTGTCCTAATTTGATAAATTCATCTTTTATTTTAATTATTTCCATAATTTTCCTTTTTTATCTGGCAGAATTAAAATTAACAGGTAAAATCAGGTAAATGTAACTCTCTTCATCATTTTGATAAAGCATGGAGCTTTTGGATTTACCAGATAGATCGAAATTGTTTCATCATCAATGACCCGAAGGGCATCAATCAAAAATTTCGGATTGAATCCGATCATAATATCTTTTCCTTCTTTGGATATATCAATATCTTCTTTCATGGAACCCATAGAAGAATCAATCCGAAGTTGCATACTGTTATCTTCAATGTTGATGATGATTGGTTTTTTGTCACCTTCTTTGACCAGAAGAGTTGCTCTGTCTATACAACTTAAGAATTCACGTTTATTTATCTGAACTTTTGTCTCATAATCACTGGAAAGCATTTGATCAATACGAAAATATTCGCCGTCAATCAGTCGGGATACGACTGTTGTTTGATCAAATTCAAACATGATGTGGTTCTCTGTAAAAAGAAAATATTTACTTTGTCATTTGTTTCTCCTGACAATATTTTACTGATTTCGTTTAAAGTTTTACCTGGAACAACCACCTTTTTATCTTCATAAGTTTCATTTAGTTCGATTTTGCGAATAGCAATACGATGACCGTCAAGAGATACTACCTTCAGTGTATTATTTTTAATTTCAAATAACTCTCCTGTCATTAATTTATTGTTTTCATTTGCTGCAATAGAAAATATTGTCTGACGGATAACTTCTTTCAAAGTAAATTGTGAGATTGTAATGCAATCATTCCGTTCAATAATTGGTAAATAAGAGAAATCTTCTCCTGATTTACCAGGGATATTGAATTTTGCTTTCTCACAAGTAATTGTGGTAAGTAGATTATCATCTGTTTCAATCGTAACGTAGTTATCTGGAAGACGTCTGACGATTTCTGAAAATATTTTGGCGTCCAGAGCGATGATACCTCTTTCTTCAATGGTGCCTTCAACGATTGTTTCAATTCCAAGTTCCATGTCATTCGAAGTGAATTTAATCTGACTGGCAGAAGCATCAATCAGAATGCACTCGAGAATCGGCATTGTTGTCTTAGAAGGTACTGCTTTCATAACAGTACTTACACTTTTCAAAAGATTCGCTTTTGCAAATACCAGTTTCATGATTGTGTATAACTCCTTTTCACGGCCGAAGGCCTTCATAAATAATATATATAAAGGATTTCGTAATCGTATCCTTAGGGGATGTGTAAAAAGTGGAAATGCCATGCAAGCCCTTGAAGTTAAAGGAAAATTTAACTTGAATAAGTCTGTTGAAATCTTCTGTATAGCTTGTGAATGGATTGTGTATAAATTTTAGCAGGTAAGTTGTCCACTTTCTGTACACGTGTTATCCACAGTGTGAATGTTTATAAGTTGCCAGAAAAAGGTTGCATGAGTAGATGTTAAAGTTACTGTTTTGGAGGATTGATTTTCTTTTTTGAGGATATCAATTTCTTCTGTCGTATTGTTATTATTGATATCTGAAAGTTCCTTCTCAATTTTTTCAATACCATGCATAATTGTGGTATGATCTCGATTTCCCATACATTTTCCAATTACAATAAGTGAAACATCGGTCATTTCACGGCAGAGGTACATTGCAATTTGTCGTGGATGAACAATTTTGCTGACACGTTTGCTGCCCATGATGTCAGCAGGGGATAAATCAAAGTGTTCAGCTACTGTGCTGATAATATATTCCGGCGTAATAATTTTCTTTTTTTCGTTAGGTGAAATAATATCTTTCAATACCTGTTCTGCCAGGGAAAGATTGATTTCACGTTTCTCCAGGTTCGCGTAAGCAATAATTTTATTGAGAGAACCTTCAAGTTCACGAATGTTGGATTTGATATTCTTTGCAATATATTCGATTACATCGTCACCTACGTTGTAACCATCAAGTTCTTCTTTTTTTTACGGAGGATTGCCATTCTTGTCTCGTAGTCAGGACTTTGGATATCAGCAAGAAGCCCCCATTCAAAACGGGAGCGGATTCTGTCTTCCAGAATATCCATATCTTTCGGCGGCCGGTCAGATGATAGGATGATCTGTTTTTGGCGCCGTGCAGCGTATTGAAGGTATGGAAAAACTCTTCCTGCGTGGATTCCTTTTCCTATAATAAACTGCACATCATCGATGAGCAGAACATCAATATTTCTATATTTTTCGCGAAATTTGCTCATAGCCGTATTGTTTCCATTACGGATGGCTTCAATCAATTCGTTGGTAAATTCTTCACTGGTTGCATATAATATTCTTGAACTCGGATTATTTTTTGAGAATAAAGTGTGTGCAATACTATGCATCAAATGGGTTTTGCCCAGTCCAACACCACCGTATAAAAACAGCGGATTGTAGATTTCTCCCGGGATTCGGCCACGGCGAGAGAAGCTGCATGGGCAAATTTGTTATTGCTGCCGACCACGAAGGTATCAAATGTGTATTTTGGATTTAAACCGGCTTCCGCCGCTGTGTTGAAAACCTCCTGTTTGGCCTGTTGGCGTTCGATATCTTCCGGAAGCAGTAATTTAATCTCATAACTGGTACCGGTAATTTCGGCAATTGCTACTTTTAATGGAAGTTTATATTTTTGCTCACATAATCCAGACCAACTTGTTGGGATGGCACAAAGAATTGTTACTACATTACCTTCTACTTCATGTACTTTTAATGGAGCAAGCCAGGTATCAAAGGATACATCCAAAATTTCATGTTCTTCCTTAACTCTATTTAGAATTTCTATCCACTTTTCTTCTACAAGGTTCATAATAATCTCCGCTTCTTAAGATCAATATAAGGTGAGGGTAGACTCCCCGTAAATTTATCACATAATAACTCTACTCTATCTTATAATAAAATGAATTATTAATCAAGTAAGAAAATTTAAGGAATGAAAGAAGTGCCAAGGCAGCGGGAACTTCTGATAAAAAAGATGTGGATATGGGTGTGTATAAAATTTTTTTGTGGATGATGTGGAAAAAAAATACGGGGATAAAGATGTGGACAAGTATGTGGAAATATGTGAATAAGAGTTGGTGAATCTTTAGATTAAGTGGTGAAAAAAAAGTTGATTTTATGCTGATTTTTTAGGAAAAAATAAGATGTGTGGATAAAATTTTTCAGATTTACACAGGAAAATTGGAGAAAAAAAGGGATTGTGTATAAGTGAAAATTTAAATTCACAACGTACACACCAGTAAAATAAAGGGTTTGGGAGTTTTTTTTTTCTATACACACAATTCCACAAGTTATCCACAAGTTATCCACAAATTGGGGATAACATTTCAGGAACCACAAGATAAAGGACATTTTCTCATGGTATGGATGGATAACTGTGGAATTTATGGGAAAAGTCCAGATTTTGCTTGACTTTGCAAGGGTTTATGAATATAATTGAAATGATGTTTTCATATCTGAGAAATTGTGGTATTTTGACACCGCAGATGTAAGAAAATACGAAATTTATTTCTAATATAAAGGAGGTGCCTTAGATATGAAAATGACATTTCAGCCGAAAAAGAGATCCAGAGCAAAAGTTCACGGATTCAGAGCAAGAATGAGTACAAAAGGTGGCAGAAAAGTTTTAGCTGCCAGAAGATTAAAAGGAAGACATAAATTATCAGCATAAAACCAAGACCGCATTTTTATATGTGGTCTTTTCTTCTCTTATGGAATTATTGGAATAATCGACAGGAAAAAAGAGTGGAAGAAAGTTCTTTCCGTAGAAAAGGAAAACTATGAAATATTCAGATAGCTTAAAAAGAATAAGGATTTTCAACTGGTTTACAGGTATGGAACATCGAAGGCAAACAAATATCTGGTTATGTACGTAAGAGAGAATCAGACAAACCAAAATAGGGTTGGAATTTCAGTAAGTAAAAAAGTCGGGAATAGTGTAGTCAGGCATCATTTGACAAGATTGATCCGGAGGGATACCGACTGCAGGAAGGATTATTTCGTAGAGGGATTGATGTTGTAATTGTAGTAAGGGTAAATGCTAAGGACTGTACGTACCATGAGATCGAACGTGCAATTTATCATCTTGGTACATTACATCATATCATAGGAAAAAAGTCAGGATGAAGACGATTCTAATTAAACTTATAAGATTTTATCAGAAGTATTTGTCACCGCTTAAGAGAACAAAGTGTCCTTATATTCCAACTTGTTCTCAATATGGATTGGAAGCAATTCAGAAGTACGGTGCCTTTAAGGGTAGTTTACTGGCAGCCTGGAGAATATTGAGATGCAACCCATTTTCACATGGTGGTTATGACCAGGTGCCGTAGACGAGAGAAAGTATCAGTGACAGAATTTGGGTCACTCAAAGCAGGACAATTTAACATCCGAAAATTGTCTAAGGAGGAAAATAGGTTTGGATATTTTACTTAGTAAATCTACCTGGTTTATTATTAAATGGGTATGTGAAGTATTAGGTGTTTTGATGAATGGAATCTATATCGTACTTGATACGATTGGGATTCCGAATATTGGTCTTGCAATTATATTCTTTACCATTATCATTTATTTAATTTTAACACCGATTCAGATTAAGCAGCAGAAGTTCTCGAAGATGACTTCGGTTATGCAGCCGGAACTTCAGAAAATTCAGAAAAAATATCAGGGAAAGAAAGACCAGAATTCTCAGATGAAGATGCAGGAAGAGACAATGGCTGTCTATCAGAAGTACGGGGTATCTCCAACAGGAACCTGTCTGCCGCTTTTGATTCAGATGCCAATCATGTTTGCCTTGTATCAGGTTATCTATCATATTCCTGGTTACATCGGAAGTGTTAGAAATATGTTTTCCGGTGCAGTGGAAGCGATTCAGGGAATCAGCGGAAACGCGGAAATCTTATCGAAATTTGTTCAGGATAATGCCGTAAGACTTTATAGTAATGTAAATTTTGAAGAAGCATTAACAGCGAATAATATTACAGATATTCTTTATGTTTTGAAACCATCTCAGTGGGACAAGCTGACAGATATCAGTGCATTTTCTGGTATTAGTGATGTTTTAAACAAAGTGCAGGAAAGTACGGAAAGTATCAACATGTTTTTGGGAATTAATATTACAGAATCCCCAATGGATGTTATACGAAGTGCATGGTCTTCACAAAGCTGGCTGTTGTTGATTGGGGCACTTTTGATTCCAATACTGGCATGGTTTACTCAGTGGATCAGTTATAAGTTGATGCCTCAGCCGGCACAAAAAGCGATAATCCGCAGGGCGGCGGTATGGAGCAGTCTATGAAGATGATGAATACAGTAATGCCGATTATGTCAGCATTTTTCTGTTTATCATTCTCTATTGGTCTCGGTATTTACTGGATTGCCGGTGCAGTGATCCGCTGCGTTCAGCAGGTAATAATTAATCGTCATATGTCACATATGGATGTGGAAGATCTGATTGCACAGAATCAGGAAAAGCTGAATAAGAAGCGTGCAAAGCAGGGACTTCCGCCTCAGAAAATTACACAGCAGGCTAAGATGAATGTCCGCAATATTGAAGAGCCGAAGAAGGAAAAAATCCAGCGAAGAAAAAGCGTCAGGAAAGAAAAAATTCTACGGAATACTACAATAATGCAACGGATCTGAAGCCTGGAAGTCTGGCATCGAAAGCCAATATGGTTCGTCAGTATGATGAAAAGAAGAAGAAAAAGTAAAAAGGGGGATGGGTTATATGGATTTCATAGAAGTATCTGCAAAAACCGTAAATGATGCAATCACAAAAGCGTGTATTGAGTTGAGTGCTTCCAGTGACAGACTGGAAATCCAGGTGGTAAGCGAAGGCAGTTCAGGTTTTCTTGGATTTGGTGCAAAACCTGCAGTGATTAAGGTTCGTGTAAAAGAAGAACCTGCAGAAGAACCAGTAGTAGAGAAAAAGCCAGCAGAAAAACCGGTTTATAAAAGAGAAGTTTCTAAGAAGCCATCTCAGAGAGCTCCGAAAGCAGAAACGGTAAAATCAACTGTTACAAAGAAAGAAGAGTCTGCGGTTGCAGAAAAAATAGAGCAGGAATCGGTAAGAGCAGAAAAGACAGAAGAAGAAATTGTTACGATGAAGGCTTCTGCACAGCAGTTCCTGAACAGTGTATTTAAAGCCATGAACCTGACTGTTGACATCAATATGGAATATAATCAGGGAAATGGATGCCTGGATATTGATTTTTCAGGTGATGACATGGGAATACTGATTGGTAAGAGAGGGCAGACGTTGGATTCGCTGCAGTATCTTACAAGCCTTGTTGTAAAACAAAGAACAGAAGGAATATGTTCGTGTTAAACTGGATACTGAGAATTACCGGAAGCGCAGAAAAAGAAACGTTGGAGAATCTGGCGAAGAATATCGCTTATAAGGTACGAAAGACCAGAAAGGCAGTATCTCTGGAGCCGATGAATCCTTATGAGAGACGGATTATTCATTCTGCACTGCAGGAAATAAGTGGGTGGAAACCTATAGCGAAGGGAAAGAGCCTTATCGACATGTGGTGATTACACCAAAGAGATAAGGGAACAGTACACTAAACAGGACGCAGTAAGGAGTCGGCATTGGCAGCTTACGTTTTTGTGCGGCTTCGACCTTAACAAGCACTAGGAGAACAGCGGCACTGTTTTTACAGAACCAGGGCAATTCGCTGGAAAAACTGATGTTTTTCCGGCTCAGTGCCCTTCAACATCCGGCCTGGTACACCAGATGTTGTCTGTAAAAACCGTGCCGCTGTTCTCAAATGCTGTAACAGGTCTGCAGATGCACAGAAACGTACCGGCTCCTACTGTTGGTTGTTGGCGGTGTTTGTGGATTTTAATTGGCTATTGTTTGGTTTCGTTGGTTTATGTTGGAGTAAGTAGAGGCGGAATAGGGAGTAATTTTTTTGCGTTTGATTTGTTGATTTTGTAGGATTTGTTTGTGGGTGTTGGTTGGATGAAATGAATCGGATCGTTGCTTTTTGTTTCTATCTTGATAGTATTCGTTGCTTTTTGGATGACTGTTTTAGGAGGTTGTTGGTTAATGTTAGATTTTATAAGAGGTTTTTCGTGGAGAAGAGGATAGATTTGTGGAAAAAGCAGTCATTATTTTAGAGGTTTGGTGGATTGTCAGGTTTTCTTTAAAAAATAATGTGTGATACAATGTTATGCAAAGTAAAATTATATTTTTATTATAAAGGAAGATTGGGAATGAGACGAAATGAAGATACCATTGCGGCGGTTTCTACGGCTATGGCTCCGTCGGGGATTGGAATTGTGAGATTGAGTGGTCCGAAGCTGTTGGGATTGCGGATAGGATTTACAGGTCTACGAAGGATGGAAAGAGGCTTTCCGGAGCAGAAGACGCATACGATTCACTATGGATATATTGTGGATGGTGAAGTGGAAGTGGATGAAGTTCTGGTTATGCTGATGCGGGGCCCCATACTTATACGGGTGAGGATACGGTAGAGATCAACTGTCATGGTGGTGTCTTGTCGGTGAAGAAGGTTTTGGAGACGGTAATTGGGCATGGAGCAAGGCCGGCAGAACCGGGGGAATTTACCAAGCGGGCATTTTTGAATGGACGAATTGATCTTTCGCAGGCTGAGGCTGTGATGGATGTAATATCGGCTAAGAATGAATATGCGCTGAAGAGTTCTCTTGGACAGTTGAAGGGATCGGTTTAGAAAAGATTAAGACATTCGGGCGGCAATTATTTATGAGATTGCCTTTATAGAATCGGCTCTGGATGATCCCGAGCATATCAGTATTGACGGGTATGGAAAGAAGCTGGAAGGCGTGGTAGGTGAGCAGCTTGGAAAAATCGAAAGGTTATTGGAGAAATCGGATCAAGGGAAGATGATGCAGGAGGGTATTAAGACGGTAATGTGGGGAAACCGAATGTGGGTAAATCTTCTTTGCTGAATCTTCTGGTGGGTGAAGAGAAGGCCATTGTTACAGAGATTGCCGGGACAACCAGAGATGTATTAGAGGAGACCATTAATCTTCAGGGGATTTCTTTTGAGAATGCTGGATACCGCCGGAATCAGGGAGGCTTCGGATAAAGTAGAAAGCAGATTGGGGTGGATCGGGCAAAGGAACATGCAAAGGACGCAGATCTGATTCTCTATGTGGTGGATGCATCGGTGGCTATGGATCAGAATGATGAAGAGATCCTGGAGTTAATTCGGGGGAAGAAAGCCATTGTTTTATTGAACAAAGTGACCTTACCAATGTAATCACAGTGGAAGAGATGAAAGAGAAGGTGGATGTTCCGGTGCTGATGATTTCTGCCAGGGAACAGTCTGGAATTGATAAATTGGAAGATACGGTCAAGGGGTTGTTTTTTTCAGGGAATTGGCATTTAATGATGAAGTTTACATTACAAATATCAGGCATAAAAACAGCGCTTAGATCAGCCTGTGAAAGCCTGAAACAGGTGCAGGAAAGTATCCGGATGGATATGCCGGAGGACTTTTCTCCATTGATTTAATGAGTGCTTATGAGTCCTTGGGAGAGATTATCGGAGAGTCTGCGGGGGAGGATCTGGTCAATGAAATTTTCAGTAAATTTTGTACAGGGAAAATAATGCAGGAATGGATAAAGTGGAGGTAGAAAGAGATGCCGCAGATTACAGAAGAATATGATATTGTAGTAATGGTGCCGGACATGCCGGGTGTGAGGCGGCACTTGCCTGTGCAAGATTAGGGTTGGAGACAATCGTCTTCACGGTAAGTGTGGATTCTATTGCAATGATGCCTTGTAATCCCAATATTGGCGGAAGCTCCAAGGGACATCTTGTGAGAGAGCTTGATGCATTGGGCGGAGAGATGGGCAAAAATATTGACAAAACATTCATCCAGTCCAAGATGCTGAATAGGTCCAAAGGACCGGCGGTTCATTCCCTGAGAGCGCAGGCAGATAAAAGTGAATATAGTCGTTCGATGCGGAGGGTTCTGGAGAATACGGAGCATCTGACGGTAAAGCAGGCAGAGGTAGCGGAACTGATTGTGGAAGAGGAGTTCTGAAAGGGGTAAAGACTATCTCAGGGAGCTTCTTATCTTTGTAAGGCTGCGGTACTTTGCACGGGCGTTTATCTGAATGCAAGGTGCATCTATGGAGATATCAGTGAGTATACAGGACCAAATGGACTGAAGGCAGCCAATCATCTTACGGATTCTCTGGTTGCCAATGGTGTGGAGATGTTTCGGTTTAAGACGGGGACACCGGCTCGTGTGGATAAGAGAAGTATTGATTTCAGTAAGATGGAAGAGCAATTTGGAGATGATAGGGTAGTACCATTTTCCTTTTCTACAAATCCGGAAGATGTACAGATTGAGCAGAAATCCTGCTGGCTGACTTATACCAATGAAAAGACGCATGAAATCATCAAAGATAATCTGGATCGTTCCCTTTATATTCTGGTATGATACATGGCACAGGTCCCAGATATTGTCCGTCAATCGAGGATAAAGTAGTAAAATTTGCGGATAAAAACCGTCATCAGGTATTTCTGGAACAGGAAGGTTTGTATACCAATGAAATGTATATTGGAGGGATGTCAAGTTCTTTGCCGGAGGACGTTCAACATGCGATGTATCATACCGTAGCAGGTCTGGAACATGCAAAAATTGTCCGAAATGCTTATGCAATTGAGTACGATTGTATCAATCCCATGCAGCTTCAGGCAACATTGGAATTCAAGAAAATTAAAGGACTATTTTCGGGCGGACAATTTAATGGAAGCTCTGGTTATGAGGAGGCAGCAGCTCAGGGATTGATTGCCGGAATTAATGCAGCAATGGAGGTAAAGGGGCGGGAATTTTTGATTTTAGACCGTTCAGAATCTTATATCGGAGTGTTGATTGATGATCTGGTTACGAAAGAAACACATGAACCATATCGAATGATGACCAGCCGTGCGGAATATCGTCTCTTACTGCGTCAGGATAATGCAGACTTAAGACTGCGTAAATACGGTTATCAGGTTGGATTGATCAGTGAGGAAGAGTATCAGCATCTGTTGAAAAAAGAAAGCCAGATAGCACATGAAATTAAGCGCGTGGAACATACATTTGTAGGTGCATCTCAGCCGGTGCAGGAACTTTTGAAACGTATGAATTCTACGGTATTAAATAGTGGAAGTTCCCTTGCAGAATTGATCCGGCGTCCGGAATTAACGTATCAGGATCTTGAGAAAATTGATCCGGAACGGCCAAAATTACCGGAAGATGTTCAGGAACAAGTGAACATTAATATCAAGTATGATGGCTATATTAAACGTCAGTTAAAGCAGGTAGAACAGTTTAAGAAGATGGAAAGCAAACGAATACCGGAGGATATTGATTACGATAGTATTCATAGTCTGCGCATTGAGGCAAAGCAGAAATTGAACCTTTTCCGTCCGATGAATATTGGTCAGGCATCCCGTATTTCCGGCGTATCTCCGGCTGACATTTCGGTTCTTCTGGTGTATTTGGAACAGTTGAAAAGGTGAAATCGAAAGATGTTTTAAAGTATAAGAACAGTAAGAAAAATGAAATTTAAAGTGAACTTAGAGGTACAAAATTACATTTGAAATGGGAAAAATAGCATGGAAAAATATGATTTAGAAACTCTGAAAAGAGGGTTGAAAGAGCTGAAAATTGAGTTGAATGAAGATCAGATTCAACAGTTTGTAACATATTATGAGGTGCTTGTTGAGTGGAATTCTTTTATGAATCTGACTGCAATTACAGAGTTCCAAGAGGTAATAATCAAGCATTTTTGGATAGTCTTGCACTGGTAAATGCGGTT
>VOFB01000147.1_pt1 | contig 16993 bp, 27 predicted proteins | sample 5384141 | NCBI WGS metagenome assembly VOFB01 (sample SAMN12384721, study PRJNA508395) | human gut metagenome | isolation source: healthy gut A | host: Homo sapiens | reverse complement strand
ATCGATCACGATAATGCAGACATCTGCACGCTCCACAGCCGTGACTGCACGGATAATACTATAGCGCTCGATCTCTTCCTTGATCTTATTCTTACGGCGCAATCCTGCGGTATCGATAAACACATATTCTTTTCCGTTGTACTTAATATCAGTATCGATTGCATCTCTGGTTGTACCTGCGATATCCGATACAATGACGCGGTCCTCCTGCGCCAGTTTATTGATGAGGGATGATTTTCCAACATTCGGTTTTCCGATAATGGCGATCTTCGGACGGTCGTCCTCCTCGTCATCTTTCTTATATTCCGGGAAATATTTCACCACTTCATCTAACATATCTCAAGTCCCAACATGGAAGCGGCAGAAACCGGGAACGGATCTCCGATTCCAAGATTATAGAACTCATAGACATCCGGCATATATTTTTCAAAACTGTCCACTTTATTGACAACCAGCACGACCGGCTTTCCGGAACGGCGCAGCATATCTGCCACCTTAGAATCCGAATCCTGCAATCCCTGTCTGACATCTACAATAAACATGATCACATCCGCAGTTGCGATCGCAATCTCTGCCTGCTCACGCATCTGGGATAAAATAATATCTTTACTGTCCGGTTCAATACCACCGGTATCGATCATGGTAAAATTGTGATCTAACCATGACACCTCCGCATAAATACGGTCTCTTTGTAACGCCCGGTGTATCTTGTACAATTGAAATACGCTCACCTGCAAGTGCATTAAATAACGTAGACTTTCCTACATTCGGGCGTCCAACAATCGCTACAACTGGTTTACTCATTGATAAAACTCCTTTTCTCATGTATCACGGAAAGAACTGGGATCTCCACTACTTTCCTGTTATAACCTTAAATGGCTTTCTACCGTTACGCTAAAAATAACAATAACAGTTTACAATAAAAAAGATGGAATAACAATATTTATTCCATCTTTTTTCTGAACTATGCGTTTTGTCTAGGAAATGTGCGGTATTCCTTTTTCCCTTACTGCCGTAACCGGATTCATCAGTGCGTCATACTCGTCATAAGTCATAAGTTTTCGCTCACTGTTCAAAATCCCAAGTTTTTTCAATGTCTCAATAATGTTTGTGCATTTGCTTCCGAACTCAACATAGGCGCTGTCACTGTTTGGGAAATAAGCTTCTGCCTCTTCTGCAGTCTTCTCCCTGTCAGCACCGCTTCTGTCACATCAACCCCATCCACACTGTAAGAACTGTAATTCCAGATGATACCGTCCGGATTATAAAAACTGATATCCAGATTGTTAAAATAACGATCCCTGTACGTGTTATCCTCATCACCGGCACGGAGCGAATAAAGTTGATAGTACGTCATGTTTCCCGCTTCCACATCTTTTTGCACCGCCTCCATGACAGCGTCAAGTTCTTCCTGTGTAAAACGGTAATCCTCTGTTCTGCCGTTCTCATCTACAAATGAGATACTGCCGGCATAATACTCATTCGTCTTATAGTAATTGCCAAACATGTTCTGCATCATCTTATCCGGATCACTCTCTAACGCAGTCACTTTTGCGACGACAGAATCTTTGTCCGCAGCCGCAGCCTGCCCAACCGGAACTGTATAACTTCTCCGCAGCTTCTTACCATCCTTCAGGGTATATGTGATTGAGAGATAATATTGGTTCTCTGCGCTCAGGCACTCTTCTTTCTGTGCCAGGATCTCTTTCTGGAGATCTATGATCTTCTGAATATCATCCGGTTCGGTATAGCGGAGCGTATAGTCCAGATTGAGCGATACCACCTTAACCTCTGAAACATCCGGTATTTTTCCTTCGATCCGGAATAGATCCAGTTTCAGTGCACCCAGAAATGCTGCCAGAACAACCGTTAAGACTGCCCATTCCCCAACTCTCTTTTTGTGGAACACACGGAAATTCTTCTCAATAAGCATCTCCGCCACAAAAAGCCGATCGCACCAAAGATCAGGGGTGCCTGCTGCAAGTATCCAAAAATGTACCTTTGCCGAAGAAAAACTGTTTCCGATCGTGTCAGCAACGGCAGTTCCTCCAAGCAGACCGGCGCAGACAGCCACGCCCCAGCGGAACACCGGCTTGATTCCCCGCATGCTGATAAGGTCACCTGCAGTCTCCAATTTTCTCCATTTATACAACTGATAGGCCATGCGATCAGGAATACCACACCTGCCACTGCATAAATCCCGAGCAGATATGCACCCTTAAACTCGATTCCAACCGTCACATACTCACTGTTTTCTACTGACTGTATCCGCAGATTGTTTGTCAGATAATAAATTGGAGACAAAATACAGGATTTCCCCGATTCCAATTGTTTGACACCCCAAAAGCCGACACTCTCTATCACCATGTTGATCAGATACCAGCATCCTACATACAGATAATTGACTACGACATAATACACCGGAAATGCCATGAGCTGTCCGGTAAACATCGCCACAAATGCGCCGAGCGCCAGTGCAAAAAACGTCATTGCGGCTTCTGCACCAAACCAGTATAAAATGTACTGGATATTGGTGATATGTGCACCAATGCAGACGAACACCGTGATAATAAAGGTCAGGATCTGCGGAACGACCATAAATGCAAACGCAGATATGATATTCGTCACAAACAACTCCCGTCTGTCCACCGGAAGTGAATGGATCATATTCGTATTCTTTGCAGAATACAGATAGGAAAACACTGCCATGATCATCACTGCCGCAAATGCAAATGTGATCACCGGATTCATGGCTGCCCGCATAGCGCCACTGATCGCATAGACCTGTCTCTGGAGCTGGCTGTAACTGTCATCCTGCAGATAATACCGCATGTTAAACCACAGTCCGACCGGAAGCGAAACGATCAGATAACAACTGTACAATGCCCACAAAGGCCAGAAATGTGTCATATTTTTTTTTTTGAAAATTGTTTTGTTAAAGCAGAGATGTCTTTGACTTCATAATCCACACCTCCCATTTCATAGATAAAGATTTCCTCCAGTGTCAATGGAAGTACATCAACAATGGTAGGATTTTCTGTCAGAAGAACTTTCTCTGCCTCTTTCGGATCCCCTTTACGATCAGGGTATAGACACGCCCTGTGTTTGCCATATGCAAAGACCTCAAAATCATCCGGCAATTTTGGCACACCATTCTGACATGCCACCTGTATCTTGGAAATATTTCCCTGAAGATCGCTCAAAGACCGCTCGATCATAATTTTTCCATGGTGCATGATGCCCACATGGTCACAGGTATCCTCAAGTTCCCTCAGGTTATGGGAAGACACTAAAACTGTCATTTTCCGCTCTGCCACTTCCGCCATTAAGATACTCCAGATCTGTCGGCGCATCACAGGATCCAGCCCGTCCACCGGTTCATCTAAGATCAAAAGCTCCGGTTTACAGCAGATCGCAAGCCAGAACGCAACCTGTTTCTGCATGCCTTTCGACAGCCGTCTGATAGTGCGTTTCACATCGATCGTCGGGAAAAATTCCTGCATTTTATAAAAAAGCTTACTGTCAAACTGTGGATAGATGCCTTCATAAAAGCGTTTCATTTCCATCGTATCTGCCTGCATAAAATAAAATATTTCATCCGGGATATAAGCCATCCTCTGCTTGATGTTCCGGTTTTCAAATACCGGTTCACCGTCGATCAGGATCTCCCTCATCTGCCTTATATACTCCCGGTAAGATGGCGGATCAACGTAGACTTTCCTGCTCCGTTTGGCCCGACCAGTCCATAAATATCACCTTTTCCCACATGCATTTCCACGCCGTTCAACGCCTGAAAATCATCAAACTTTTTCTTTAAATTATGAACCCTGGATCATTGTGCCTCTCCCCCTTTAGCCAATTGTTCAATACGTGTCTTCAAACTGTCCCCATCCGTCGCCAAAAACAACAGTTCCGTCACCACTTCATCAAATTCCTTCATCAGTTCTTCATTTCTGACGCCCAGCACTTCTTTCCGCTCGGCAACGAATGTTCCTTTTCCGGCAACGGTATAGACATATCCCTCTGCCTCAAGTTCCGGTATGCCTTCTGGATGGTATTTGGATTGATGGCAAGCTTCGAAGCCATTTCCCGCACGGAGGGCAGCTTTTCATTGCAATAAGGGAATTCGTGATAACCAGCTTTCTCAGACCATCTTTGATCTGTTCATAAATTGGTTTTGCATCCCTGTAATTTAACTGAATCAAATAACAAACCTCCCATCTGTATTAGCTGTATGATGTGTACTATCATTCTTCATACAGTTAATATAGCACGAGAGGTCTTCTATTACAATGAAGATAATCCTAGGATATTATTAAGAAATTTTAAATTATGCTTTTTTCAAAAGCAGCATCGTTTCAGCTATCCGAGATAAGCCTTCAGAAGTTCAAATGTATTCTTTACTCCATCCACATGGCTTCTCTCATATCCGTGTGATGCATACACGCCCGAACCGATCAGTCCGTGGCGCACATCATATCCGGCGGTCAGCGCAACATCTGCATCTGAACCATAGTATGGATAGACATCCACTGCAAAATCAATATTGTTCTCTTTCTGCTGCCTTCATCAAGACCGTTTACCACATCATAGTGATATGGTCCATGGCTGTCCTTCTGCACAGATCGATACCTGTGTCTCATCACAGGCAAGTCCGTCACCGACACATCCCATATCCACAGAGAGCACTTCTGTCACGCCTTCCGGGACAGAGGCTGCGCCACCGTGTCCGACTTCCTCAAAGACGGTGATGTGCTGGTAGATCATGCGCTCCGGTGTGACATTTTCCTCTTTTCAGATATTTTGCATAGCCCAAGAGGATGCCAACACTTAATTTGTCATCTAAGAAACGGCTCTTAATGTAACCGGATGTCTGTCACCGTAGTTCTCGGATCAAAGCAGACAAAATCACCTGTCATAATGCCGAGTTTCTCCACATCCTCTTTTTGATTTTACTTTTTCATCCAGAACAACTTCCACGGAATCATAGCTTCTCTTTGTGTCACTTATATTCGCCGTTTACATGAATGGAAGCGTTGATCAGCTGTAATGTTCCGTCATATTTTCCGTTAAAATCTGGTGACAACTTTACAGTTCTCTGCCTCTGCGTTGTTTGCGTTCATGCCTCCGACTGCTGTAACACGAAATCTTCCGTTGGCTTTGATCTCGCCACCATACCACCTAAGGTATCAATATGTGCCTCTAAAAAAAGAACGGCGTTCTCTTTGTCCCTGCCGCCGATCGGTACGAGCACACCGCCTTTTACCGTAAGCTTTGGCTCATATCCGAGTTTTTTGTATTCTCCCATGACATAGTCTGCCACCTCTTTTGTGTAGCCGGATGGACTGTCGATCGCGAGGATATTCTTTGGTCTCTTCTACCATATAATCTACATAATTTTTTACTCACCTATCTTTGCTCCTTTATCTATTTCAAATACAGATAATTGCGAAACTCCTTATTGTTTTTGATGTGAGAAATTAACAAAATTTTTCGAAAACACGCTTCCGCTACGTGTCGCTGGTAACGGTACTAAGAAGCCAGTGCACCCCCTGTTTTCTCAAGAACCGACCGCTTTTCCTCATGAGTTTCGCAGTTATCTTATTTTAAACAAAAAAATGTCCCCGAGGTTTCCGCGCTTACCATGGCTTGCGCGGTGGGAAAAAGTAAGTCAGGATTGCAGCACGTACAAATGTCCGTGATCTCTATATGTTCTGGCAGGACACCTGCATCAAGCAGTACAATTTCGTTTGCTTTCCAGAGGTCGAGCTGATATTTTCCATTTTCTTTTGCAATAAGGATCTCATGCTCGTGTCCTGCATATGCCTGCTCAAACTCCACCGCAACATCCCCGCTCACCTCGTAGCAGTCCTGACAGATGGACGGTCCGATCGCACAGCGCAGTTCCTCCGGTCTGCTTCCGTATTCCCTCCGCATCGCCTCGATAGTCGCTTTTTCCCATGCGGTTTACCGTCCCACGCCAGCCGGAATGGCTTAACCCGATGGCGCAATGCACCGGATCGACAAAATACAGCGGAACACAGTCCGCATAGAACGTTGATAATACTAAGCCCGGCACATCCGTGATCAGTCCATCTGTATCATGAAATTCCCGTTCTCTCGTAAGTCCATTTCCGGCATCCTCCGCCGTCACCCTTCGCACATTTGTCGTGTGTGTCTGATCGGTAAACACAAATTTATCATAATCCACATCAAGCGCTGATGCAAGTCTTCTGTAATTTTCCCGACTGCCTCCTCTTCATCTCCTCTTGTAAAACTCAGATTCATGGTGGAAAAAATACCCTCACTCACGCCGCCAAGTCTTGTGGTAAAACCTTCTTTACGATTCCTGTTTTTCTCCAATAAAGGAAAATGTAAAAAGCGGCACTTCCACGCCAGCCCCAGAGATGATGTATCACCTCTTCCGGCACTCCTGTATTGTTTTTCCGCTTCCAGCTTTTATGTTCCATATCACTTACAACTCTCCTGATTTTGTCCTGCGAAAAAAAGCGAGCCATAAAATGCATTCTCTCATCCTCTCAGAACCCCTGATAGTCAAATGCATTCTGAATGACTTTTATCTGCTCTCCCAAAACTGCCGCCACATCAAACCTGCAAGGTGTATATGTTCCATAACCATGTGTCAGGCAATAATACGAAGCTACTTTGGAAATCGTTCTCTGTTTTGCAGCAGTCACCGCCTCAAGTGGATTTCCCGCTGCGTTGTCCGCACGGTATTTCACTTCCACAAACACAAGATATCCGCCCTGTCTTGCCACGATATCGATCTCTCCCATGCGGCATCTGTAATTATATTCTAAAATCTCATACCCCTGCTGTTCCAAATACGCACCTGCCAGTTTTCATAGGCAGTTCCCACACTTCTCTTATTGATAAAACCCTCTTTTCTACAGCAGTATCCTTCTTTTGTGCCTGCTGTCCCTCCTTCTATTCACTTCCTGCAGCACACTATTTGATTATGCCATTCATCTGCTTCAATTTCACTTCATTTATGATAACATATCTGCCTGCTTTGCAATTTTGCCTTCATCTTATCCATATCATCCACAAACACAAGGATCTCAGCGACTACTTCATAAAGTTCCGGTGGAATCGCATCCCCGATCTCTAATTTCGACAGCGTCTCCGCCAGCTTATTATCTTTATAGAAAGGGACATCATTTTCTTTTTTGCCTTTGCGATGATCTTTTCTGCCACTTCGCCCCTGCCGCTGGCAAGGATCTTCGGTGCTTTATCTCCCGGCTCATATGCTACTGCTACCGCTGTTTTTACTTTTTTCTTTTCATTATCCCATGCCATATCCGCTCACCACCTCTGTTTTGTATCTGATATACTAGGCTCTCACATCAAACGAATACCGATGCAGTGTTCCCGTCTGTGGCATGTCTTTCCGCAGGAAATCATCCCCAAAGCTGACCTTCTTTTCTTCCTTTGTCATCGTTATGGTACACTGATAACCTTTGTCTTTCAGCTTTTGTTCCAGCACAGGCAGATACTTTTCCACAAGATCATAGGACGCATCGTCAGCCATATAAAAATTTGTTTTGACATTCCGATGCTTTGCATTTTCACTGAGACATCGGTAGAGCCAAGGTGTTCCAGATCCAGATGTAAAAAGCGCTCAGCTCTGCATCCGGGTCTCTCAGATTCTTTTTATTCGTGTATACATAAAGTTCTCCGTTTGCATTCTGACCGGACATCTTCAATGGCACCTGTACATATGTATATGCCTGATTGAGCTGATTCATAAATTCAATATTACCGCGCACCTCTGCCGCAGTTTCCGGAAATCTGGTTTTCGTAACGCCTGCCTCTTTCAGCGCATCTTCCACCTGTCTCATCTGCTGCTCTAATTTTTTCGTAAAGCTGGCTGATTTTTTTCTCCTGTTTCAACGCTTCCGGCTGTATCAGCCACTGCTGTTCCATCACATTCGAAGCAGACTTTTATATGCATCACTTCCGAATAATTTTTTGGATACTCTGCGATGCCATTCCATTGTTTTCAGATAAAATCTGTGACACTGTGCGCAGGAAATCAGAGACGGTCAGATTTTTGTCCAATGCCGTTTTGCCGTCCACGCGCTTTCCATGCAGCGTCCTCTGTCATCAGATTCTGTGCTACGCTTTCATCCTCCAACGTATCGATAAAAATATCCTGCTCCATCGCTTCCGGGAAAAGTTTTGTACTTTCTACCAGTGAAGGAATATTCTGCAATAACCTTCCGAGACTTGAAAACTGCTGCTCTGATAAAACCTCACCAAGTGCCTGGCCACCTGTTCCTTCCCGTACGGCTTGTCCTGCTGTTGTGGTCTGCTCTCCGTTTACAATCTGTTCCTCTGCGCCTAGCCGTCCGTCAGTCAAAATCTGTCCTTCCGCCGTCGTCTGTCCGCCGGTCACAATCTGTCCTTCCGCCGTTGTCTGTCCGCCGGTCACAATCTGTCCTTCTGCCGTTATCTGTCCGCCAGTCACAATCTGCCCTTCTGCCGTTGTCTGTCCACCGGTTTCTATCTGCCCCTCTGCATTGACCTGTGCTCCGGTAACAGTCTGCTCTGGAAGAAGGATCGTGACAATTTTCTGATTCATCTGTACCGCCTGATCTAGTGTCAGATTTTTTGAGGCCGCAAGGTCAGCCAGTTCGTTCATCGCCTGATCCATCTCCTGTAAAATGGCATGCTCATCTGTCATGTAGTTTTCGAAACTGTGCTGCCATCTCCGGCGAAACCGGGATTCCAGTTTTGTCATACTTACAACCGTAGTAATATTTACACCCGGATTCATATTTGCGATCCTTGCCATATTTAAAAGGCTTTGCTTATCAATTGGCATCTGCTCTTTCATCATAGCATCTACCATTGCAAGATTCCGCTCTGTCACAGGTACGGTTCCTTCCGTCAGCGCATTGGTAAGAATTGGATTTCCTCCACTGCCAGCACCTGTGTATGGTTTGATCTCAATCGTCACACCATCGTTGCTTTTTACCTGAAAAAACATCGGAGTCCCCTGTGAGAGCGGCACTTTTCCGGACAATCTTGCTGTGATGGTCTGTCCATCGCTAAGCGCCAGCGTCACTTTTCCATTCTTCACAGAACTGACCGTTCCTTCAAAAACACTTCCGGAAGATAATTCTTCCAGCGTAGATACTACTTTCTGCATACCGGAAGCTGCTTTTAATTCTTCTGTTCCGCTTGAAATATTTCTGTTGTATTGTCCTAACATATCGGATATGTGCATGGTTTCGCCTCACTTGATACAAACTTCCCCTATAGTAAAATTTTTCCTGCGATCAGAAGCAATTTCTAATACGGTAGTCCGTATCTCTTAAACAAAATTTTTGATAAAGCTGACACGATGTATCGGAGATGGTCCAACTTTCCTGCAATGCCCTGATATGTTCCGCTGAACCATAGCCTTTATTGGATGCGAATCCATACTGTGGCAGAATCTTGTCATACTCTACCATCAGGCGGTCCCTTGTAACCTTCGCAACAATACTCGCTGCGCCAATGGAAATACTTTTTGCATCTCCTTTGATAATTGGCACCTGTCTGATGGAAACTCCGGGAATCGTGACCGCATCATTTAATAGTATATCGGGTTTTACTTCCAATTTGCTTATAGCCTCACGCATGGCTTCATAAGTTGCCTGCAAAATATTGATTTCATCAATCCTCTGTGAGCTTGCCATTCCAATACCTACCGCAACTGCCTTTTCCATGATCACATCATACAATTCTTCCCGCTTTGCAGCAGAAAGCTTCTTAGAATCGTTGATATACAAAAATATCGCAGTCTTTTGGCAAAATAACTGCGCCAGCTACCACCGGACCGGCAAGCGGTCCTCTTCCGACTTCGTCAATACCGCAGATATAGCCATAATCTGCATATTCCCGCTCATATTTTTTTCAGATTTTCAATGCGCAGCTTCTCTGCCTCTAATTTTTCAAACCGTTTCTTTGCCTGCTCTACGATTTTCACAACACCGGAACGCTCGTCTTTTCATATGTTTCTATAAAAGAAGGCAGTTTCTCATCGTCCACTGCCTTAAGTTCTTCTTTGATCTCACCGATTTTTTTCTCTGCCATTCTGTTCACATTTCCTTTTTCTGCAATATACAAATCCCCGTCCTATCCGCCTTAGCAGGCACAGCGCCTAACCCTGCTCCTTGTTTCCTGACCGGAAGGTTTTTCCAGCGTAATCTTTCCAAGCTTTCCGCCCGGAATTCATCAATCAGAAGTGCTGCTGCCTTGCTGTAATCCAATTCGTTTCCTTTGGAAATGCATTTGCGGTTCTCTGCAATCTGCTCTAAAATCTTCACCGGAGTTTGTGTCTCATCTACACCATAGCGGTCTGTTAAAATTCCGGCATAATCTCTTGCCAGAACTTTGATCAGCTCCAGTGACAATTCATCAATATTCAAAATCTCATCTTTGATTGCCCCGATCAGTGCAAGACGCAGTCCAACCATCTGATCCTCAAATTTCGGCCACAAAATTCCCGGTGTATCCAACAATTCCAGATTTTTGTTCAGTCTGATCCACTGTTTTCCTTTAGTCACACCCGGTTTATTTCCAGTTTTGGCACATGCCTTTCCCGCATAGGAATTGATAAACGTCGATTTTCCAACATTTGGAATTCCGACTACCATCGCACGGACAGGACGATTTAAGATTCCTCTTCTTCTGTCACGCTCAATCTTTTCCTTACAGGCTTCCATTACTACATTTGTAACTGTTTTCATGCCTGTCTTGGTTCTCGCATCCAGACCGACAACATAGTAGCCCATCTTTTTAAAATAGGCTGCCCATTCTTTGTTCTGATTCTCATCTGACAAATCTGATTTGTTCATGATGATCAGTCGCGCTTTTATTTTTCCCAACTCATCAATATCCGGGTTCCGACTGCTTAATGGAATTCTCGCATCCACAAGCTCGATCACTAGATCGATTAATTTTATATCTTCCTGCATCTGACGTTTTGCTTTCGTCATATGCCCCGGGTACCACTGAAACTGCATACTTTTTTCCTCACTTTTCTTATATAAATCCAAATTTTTTCCACGGAGATACACGGAACCATGCTTTTCCAATAATGTAATCTTTTTTGATATTTCCGATATTTGCATAACGGCTGTCCTCACTGTTATTGCGGTTATCTCCAAGGACAAAAATTCATCATCCTCAAGTTTTAGTTCCTCCGATGCAAGCCCGGCCTCCTCAATGGCAGAGACATCTACTTTCTCATCAAAAAGTTCCCCATTCACATAGACAGCGCCATTTTGGATCAGCACCGTGTCTCCCGGCACTGCGATCACACGCTTTACATAGTAATGTGATTTTTCATTTCCGTTTGGAAGAAACACAATAATGTCATTCGGCTTTGGATCAGACACCTTATAAATGAACCGGTTTACCAGAATTTCGTCTCCACTTTGCAATGTTTCTGACATGGACTGCCCCACCACGCTGGTCCGCAATCCGATAAAATATACAAATGTAAAAGCAATGACCAGAGTGATCAGGATCTCAGCTGTCCAGCTTAAGATCTCCTTTACAATGGTCATGTTTACTTTTTTTTTTTCTTCCGAAATTTAATCCACTCCGTCTTCTTCTCACTTTTGCCTTCCTCTGCCCTATCGTCTGTATACAAATACACGTTATAGATTACCACAAAGCACGTTTGTGTGCAATTCGAGAATCGGATTTTCCAGATTTTATAAATATATTATTCCGCCCCTTTACCGGTAAAGCGCCGTCTCAACAAGTACCCCGATCACCAGATAACGATGATTTTGCTCACCGCTTACACAGGTGGAAAGTGTGATAAGTCTGTCATCCTCTCCGATTTCCATATCCTCCCGGACGTGTAATTTATTGTCAGAAACTTTTTCTCTGACATCCGCCAAAAACTGATCCCTGTCGTCCTTACTGCTGATCACATACTCTGACGGAATGTACACATCTGTAAACTTCGCCGCCTCGTAGATTTCATAAGTCAGACGTTCATTTTCCGTATACACATAAATATACGGATGTCCGTCAAAAACGTTTCATCCTCAAAGCTGTGAATACTTCCAAACATGGAACCATTTTTCATGTTATGTCCATATAGTACCGTATTATAATCCGAGAAATCTTTCCGGTTACATTGATTGGTGTAAATGCAGCCCGGATATCCCTTGCTGTGGTCTAAGTTATAATCCAGATAATAATTGTCTGTCTCAGACTGTAACAGCGGATAGTCTACCTGCGTTCCCGGCACAACGATCCATGCGTAAATATCTTGATTCTGTTCATGCAGCTGTCCGAAATCATAGACCGGATCACAGTAGATCACTGTTTCTTCTGTGCTCTCCTCTGTCTCCGGCTCTGCGATGACCATCTCTGTTGCAGCACTTAACGTCTCTTCCTGCCGGAGTTTTTCGTACTCCAGCTCCCGCTGTTTCACACTCCAGTGATGATAGATCAGATAGCCTCCACAACACACGGCAATGGCACAGAGTATCAGCACAACTGTCCAATCGGCTGTTTTTCTCCGCCTAATGCTCTCCGTTCTTTTTTCCTCTTTTCCCGCAATGTACTCATTTTATTTCTGCTCCTCGTAAAATAAATCAATGATCGTCTGCTGTACTGCCTCGTCATCTAAATAATACTCTTCATATTGTTCTCCCATCTGGATATTCCCCTGTAAAAATCTGCATATTTTCCTCATCAAAATTACAGCCTGAAAGTTCTGTCGATATATATAGCACCTCGTCCGTTGAAATATCTGTCAACATATAGTCTGACAACTGGCTCATCAGATTTACTGCCAACGTAGGGTTCTGTGCTAACGTTTTCTTAGCCTGACTGATAAATGCTTTTAAATATCTTTTCTGTCGTCCAATCCTGCTATACGCACTGCCGCTTACCGTGATATCTCTTCCCTGCACAAACTCCTGCGCCCCTGCAAATGTACCGTCGCACTTTGCATTATATAAGGTATAATCATCATCCATCTCAACCGTAACACCGCCGACTGCATCATTCACAGTTCTATACAGCTTAAATTCATTGCGACATATCCATTGATCGGCACTTCATTTTTTTAAAATATCTGCAACCTGCCCAATAACCAGTGAACAGCGTTTTTCCTGCCCATCGGCATACGCATACTTCAATGCCAGTTGCCGGTAAACGCACCCATTTCATTTCCATTTTCATCACACGCCAAATGCTCACCATTGTATCCTCGGTATTGCCAGAATGCGTATATTGGAATGTTCAAAATCATGCATCCGCCTGCCCGACACTTCCACCATCATCATCACGTTCCCACATTGCCTCTTCTTTGTCCACGCCAATGCATAAAATATTTACGATATCTTTTCTGTATTGGTATGTTGTTCCATGATAATCAATCGTATTCTGAAAAAGACGCCATCTCCTCAAAGACATCCTGCTGTTCTGCCGCAATATTTTTCCCAGATTCTTTTTCCCTTTATATCTTACCAGCACGAATATACCTAATATAACAATTACAACCATAATTTTCCAATACTTTTTATCAGCTTTTCATTTTCACCTTAAAGAAAAGCTATATGCCACTATGACATATAGCCTTACTTTTATGACTTATCAAATACGATCTTATTTTGTATAGTTCATTCTACCCGATTCTTGCATATACAACAGCACCGTTGTTGCTGCGATTACAACTACAAGAATCATTGCCATATTCATTCCTGCATCAGCAGTTTTTGAAATTTGTATCTGCTACAGAAGCAACAAATACAGGAGAAAGAGATGTAAATTTTGCATATACAACACCGTCTGCAACATTTGTTACGGTACATTTTCCCATACACCAGCAGAGCTAAGATGGGCAACGACTACAGTATCGCCAGCTTTAATTCCTGCAACAGAAATTTGGATTGATAAATCTGTTGTCAGTTCATAAGTTCCGTATACACCACTCTTATAAGAATAGTTTAAACCTAAAACACTGTTGATCATTGTCTGAACAGCAACTTTTACTTTTTTCAACTTTTGTTCAATTCTTCTTACTTTACCAGCACGAACAACTTCTACCTTCTCAACGTTGGGAGAATGTAAAGAAAGCCAGGTCTTTTCAACGCCACATCCGTTAGAAATCTTTTTTCTAACTGTGAATGTCTCACGGTTGCTTCCGCCCTGTTTTTTAAGTACAGTACCCTCGAAAACCTGAATTCTTTCACGGTTTCCCTCTTTGATCTTTACCGTAAACTTTTACAGTATCACCAACACGGAACTCCGGTACTTCTGCCTTTAACTGAGCTGTTTCAATGCTCTTAATGATTTCACTTGCGTTCATTTTGTGACCTCCTATAATTTGGATGTTCTTAATACGCGAATTCGTAACAGAGGACCATCTCCTTTATTCACAACTCGTTAACATTACCATGCTTTCACGGAAAAGTCAAGCGCTTTTCACATTTTACAACAAATAAATAACACTGATGATCCAGAGTGCTATTCCAACTGCAACCGCAAAGAATGCCTATCCAGAATCCAGCATATGCCATTTTAGATTTTGCCTCCGACATGGTCTTCTTCCCCAGAATAATCGCTGCAATTCCAAAGAGAATTCCAAAAGCGGAGAAAGAAAAGCAATGACCAGTGCTGCCATGCCAAGCGTTAATACCCATATTGATTTTGTATAGTGATTCATGTCAAAACCCGCTCCTTCTCTCGTAACATTTTCATATGATCTTCACCGCAAATATAAAGCCCTGGCAAACAGTTACAGATACTCCTGATATTTCATCTGCTCTTTTTTCGTGAGTTCCGCTTTTTTCAACAGATCCGGTCTGCGCTCAATTGTCCGCAAGATTGCCTGTTCTCTCCGCCATTCATCTACTTTTTATGATCACCGGACAACAGGATGGAAGGAACTTTTTTCCCCATCCACTCCTCCGGACGGCTGTACTGCGGATATTCCAGCAGATTACCTTCAAATGATTCCGTAGAACCGGATTCATCATTTGTCAGACCCCCGGGCACCATACGCGAGATTGCATCCACCATGACCATCGCAGGAAGTTCCCCCTGTCAGCACATAATCACCAATTGAAACATAATCTGTCACAATCTCTTCTAACACACGCTCATCGATTCCTTCGTAATGACCGCATAATAAAATCAGATCTTTTTCCTGAGCCAGGTCTTTTGCCATCGGTTGTGTGAATGTCGGTCCCTGCGGTGTCAGATAAACCGTCCTTGGCTTGTATCCAATACGATCCACAACAGACTTCCACGCATCATATACCGGCTGTGCCTGCATGAGCATGCCTGCGCCGCCGCCGTATGGATAATCATCCACTTTTTATGACGTTCCAGCGTATAATCCCTGATATTCACTGCCTCAATGGAAAGCAGTCCTCTGTCTTTTGCTCTTCCGATAATGCTGGTAGACAATCCCTGCATGACCATATCCGGAAACAATGTTAATATATGAAAATTCATTCTTCTCTCTTATATCATTCAATTTATTTCTCGTTCAGCTCACGAAGTCCCGGAAGTAAATGAACAATGATTTTTCCATTTTCCAGATCTACTTCTTTGACACAGTCTTTGATTGCCGGAAGCAAAATATCATCCGCTCCCTCTTTGCTTAAAACATATACATCATTCGCACCTGTCTGGAGAACATCGCTCAATTCGCCTAAATCTTCCCCTCGTCCGACTCTGCCTGCAAACCGATCAGATCTGCGATAAAGTACTCGTTTTTCTTTAATTTTACCGCATTCTCACGGGTAACATACAGACTCTTTTTGCGATATTTTTCCACGTCATTGATATTGTCAATTCCCTTGAACTTGACAATGACCATATTTTTGAAAAACAAATTCACACCGGCAACTTCAAGGTCGATAACTTCTTTTCCGGTATCCAAAACAACGTTTTCAGTTTTTAAATCTTGCCGGATCATCCGTCGTAGGAAATACTTTCACTTCTCCCTGACACCATGTGTGGTTGTTATTACACCTACCTGTAATAAATCTTCCATGTAATCTCCTTTATCAACTTTCTTCTGCTATCCAAATTAGCATGGATAACTACATTTTATATTAAAAAATACAGATCCCTGTAAAATTTTTAAGGGATAGCCCATCATGTTACTGCATAATCTCCACAATCACTTTTTTTTTCTTCTTTTGAGGCAGCAGCCTTCACAACAGCTCGGATCGCTTTCGCAATACGTCCCTGTTTGCCGATTACCTTACCCATATCAGACTGTGCAACGCGCAGCTCTAATACGATAGCTTTTTCATTTTCGGTTTCCGTTACAGCAACTTCATCCGGGCAATCGACAAGTGCCTTGGCAATTACTTCTACTAACTCTTTCATAGGTCCACCTCACTGATCCTATTTCTCAATACCAGCATTTTTGAAAATTCTTGCTACGGTATCTGTTGGCTGAGCTCCGTTTGCTAACCATTTCTTTGCTAAGTCCTCATTTACATGATACTCGCTCGGATCTTTAGTCGGATCATATGTTCCAATCTCTTCGATGAACTTACCATCTCTCGGGGATCTGGAATCAGAAACTACGATACGATAGAAAGGTGCTTTCTTCTGTCCCATTCTTCTTAATCTGATCTTTACTGCCATTACTTTCACCTCCTTAGATTTTTGCTGTTCATGTATTAAAAAGGAAGTCCTTTAAACATTCCCTTTTTACCTTTTTTCATCATACCGGGCATCTGTTTCATCATCTTCTTGCTCTGCTCAAACTGTTTCACCAGACGATTTACTTCCGCAATATCAACTCCTGCACCTTTTGCAATGCGGTTCTTGCGGCTCGGATTCAATAAGCGACGGATTACGTCTCTCTTCCGGTGTCATGGAATAGATGATTGCTTCGGTGCGCGCCATACTCTTCTCGGCGCCTCCTGATCGATCTCAGGCATCTTTCCTTTGCCCATTCCAAGACCTGGCATCATTCCAAGGATGC
>VOFB01004065.1_pt1 | contig 17013 bp, 28 predicted proteins | sample 5384141 | NCBI WGS metagenome assembly VOFB01 (sample SAMN12384721, study PRJNA508395) | human gut metagenome | isolation source: healthy gut A | host: Homo sapiens | reverse complement strand
TGCTACCATCTCTGCAGATAATATATCCCATCTGCATGTTTACATCGGAAAACCTTTAGGGTAATCAGTTCCGTCACGCGAATTCCAGTCGCATATGAAAAGCTCTAACATAGCCTTATCGCGAATTTCTTTTGGGGGTGTCCCCTTAGGCTGTTCAACAGCCATACTACTTCTTCTGGTGTCATTATTGCAGGCATCTCAATTTTGGGCGCCTTTAAACCTTCTGAAACATCTTTCTCCACGATTCCTTCCTTGCACAGATAATGAAAGAATGCTTTTTAATGGATGCAACATTTCTTGATCACAGTTGCGGCGGCAAAATGGTTTTGCTCTAAATACATAATATAGGAATTTAATACTTCTTCGGTAATTTCATTTTACCTCTGTTATTCATTTTCTTCTAAATACTGGCGCACCTTGCTAAATCCCTCTCGTATGATAATTCAGTATTATTTGAAGTTTTCTTTTGCTCATTATGTAAATAGAAATAAAGTTATCAATTTCTCTTTCCATAAAATCGGAAAACCCTCCTCAAAAGTATTTAATTTACCTTATGCCTATTTCTATTATATATGTGATTTTACATAAAATCAAACATTTTTCAGATATTTTGTATTTTTTTTTTCAATAATTGTCATAACATTCTATATAGTCCCATTTTCTAGTCTATTCTATATATTCTATCTACTTTGCAAATAATTACAGGGCTACGGCTTTATTTTTTGCAGCAAATATGGATTCATACGTTTCACATAATATTCCTGCTATTAAGAAGAGAATAATAGAATTACGTCAATCAGTAATTTTATGTGCGACTATCTTATGGTAATATTTTGTGTCACTCTGCTGTGAAATATGCATAACTCTGCAAATCATCGCCATATAAAAAGAATCCAATGAGGTAAAAATAGTGCTACTCAGAAATAACATAACTCTATATCGTATACTGCCGTAAAAAGTAAAATGCCCGAGTGAAAATCCGCATGCAATCAGCAGCTGTAACAAATACTACACAACACTACATGCACATAATCCCACCAGAAAGAATTGCCAGATTCTTCTTACAGCCCACATATTAGCCAACTAACCCGTTTTATTCGCCCTGAATTCCTGCAACTGACGAATGTGGGTGGTGTCCGCTCGGAGGTCGTTCCTTCACCTGCTCTTTATCTGACAAATAAAAAAATACCGTAAAGGCAAAAATCACGCCATAAAAATGCGAGATCATGCTGTTTGGTATGGTATTCTCTTCTTTTTCCGTATATCGTGAAATTTCTACTGCATTAATAACAAGAGCTGATTCTTTATATCTTCTACAAAGATCAACACCTAACTGAATATGTGAGCCTTCTACATCATGATCGATTGATTTACCGATATCATGAAAAAGTCCGGCCCTTTTTGCAAGTCTGACATCTAATCCGATCTCTCCCGCAAGAAGTCCGGATAACTGTGCCACTTCAATAGAATGCTTTAAAACATTCTGTCCATAACTTGTTCTGAATCTTAACTTACCTAAGAGTCTTACAAGCTCTGGATGGATACCATGTACACCAACCTCAAGGGTTGCAGCTTCACCTTCTTCTTTAATTAATGTCTCGACTTCTTTCTGGGCTTTCTCAACCATCTCCTCAATTCTTGCCGGATGAATTCTTCCATCAAGTATGAGCTTTTCAAGAGCGATTCTTGCAACCTCTCTTCTGACTGGATCAAAGCCCGATAAAACTACAGCTTCAGGTGTATCATCAATGATAAGTTCAACACCTGTAAGTGTTTCAAGAGTTCTGATATTTCTACCCTCTCTACCAATAATACGGCCTTTCATTTCGTCATTAGGAAGCTGAACTACTGATATTGTTGTCTCAGCCACATGGTCTGCGGCGCATCTCTGAATTGCATTAACAACAATTTCCTTAGCCTTCTTGTCTGCTTCCTCTTTCGCTCTGCTTTCTAATGTCTTAATCATTACAGCAGTATCATGTTTAACTTCGTCTTCAACAGTCTTTAATAGATATTCTTTTGCCTGTTCGGAGGTCAATCCTGAGATTCGTTCCAGTTCCTGCACACGTTGCTGACTAAGTTCTTCTACTTTGGCTTCACGTTGACGAAGCTGGTCTTCTTTTGCTGTAATGTTAGAGTCGCGTTTCTCTACAGCCTCAATCTTTCTGTCAAGTGTCTCTTCTTTTGAAAGAACTCTCTTCTCATAGCGCTGCAATTCCGCTCTTCTTTCTTTTGTCTCCTTCTCAAGATCGTTCTTCGTCTTTAAAGACTCTTCCTTGACTTCCAAAAGAGCTTCCTTTTTCTAGGTTTCGGCAGTTTTCACTGCATCGTCAATAATTTCTCTTGCTTTTTGCTTCCGCATTTCCCAATTTTGCTGTCCGCATTATTCTTCTTCAGACTGAGAAATTGTCGCAAAACGAGTAATCAACTCCGACTATCAACGCGAGGGCCACGGCAATGCCTATTCCAATCCTAGACTTATCTGCACAGGAGCACCTCCTTATTTAGTTTTCATTGTACGTATTATAAATACAACAGTTCAATTTTATACTTTTTACACAAATATGTCAAGCATTCTCAATACTAACTTTGTATCACTTGACGGACTATCATCATAACGGAAACCTTTTTCTGCCCAAATATCCGTATATTTTCTGCATTTCCTGCTCATCCGCTGTCCTCACATCCACCTTCTTTTTGCAAGAATCCGACGGACTGCCTCCACTTCCTCATTTCCACCATAACAGCTCTCAAATGCCTTCTCTATATCAGCAGAACAGATTCCCTTCCTGTTCAGAAGTGCAAGGATCTCTCTTTTACTTTTTGTGCTTTTCCGGGCCAGGATAAAATTTTCGGCGTACCGTACATCATTCAGATATCCGAAAGACTTCACATACGTCACCGCTGCCTCGATCAGATCTTCCGGGATATAGCCCTGCTTTCAGCTTTTCCCTTAATCCCGATTCCTCACTTCTGTCCATATCCTCCAGCAAATGCATGGCTCTCTTTTTTGCACGTTTAAGCAGGATCTTTTCTCTGATCTCATCCAGTTCTTCCTCACTCAGATTCTTCCATCAGAAATCTTATAACTGCGAAGTTCCCCCTTATAAAGAACAAATGCGAACTGATGATTCAGATAAATCTTATACTTCGTCTTCGAAAGCGGCTCTACTTTTGTGACGATCATTCTGCCTGCTCCGCATCAGTCTTTTCTTTATCTGTCTTCTTCTCTGCAGTCAGCTTCAGATCACTTTTCTTTTCATCTTCCGGCTCTGTACCATCCAGATGATAATAAGCACGTACTTTTCTTTCAATCTCTTCCATCACTTCCGGATGTGATTCCAGATATGCCTTTGCATTCTCTCTTCCCTGGCCAATCTTCTCTCCCTCATATGCATACCACGCTCCGCTCTTGTTCACAAGATCAATCTTTGACGCAAGATCCAGAATATCACTTTCTTTGAAATACCTTTTCCAAACATGATATCAAATTCTGCCTCTTTGAATGGGGGTGCCACCTTATTCTTCACTATCTTCACACGGGTTCTGTTACCAATCATCTCTCCGCCCTGCTTGCAGCGTCTCGATTCTTCTTACATCCATACGGACAGATGCATAGAATTTCAACGCACGTCCTCCGGTAGTAGTTTCCGGATTGCCAAACATCACTCCAACCTTCTCACGAAGCTGATTGATAAAGATCACCACGCAGTTCGACTTGCTGATCACCGGTGTCAGTTTTCTCAAAGCCTGGGACATCAGTCTTGCCTGCAGTCCTACATGGCTGTCTCCCATATCTCCTTCGATCTCCTAAGTCGCTTCTCAAGAAGCAGCCCACTTGCTTTCCTGACCCGCAGATAAACCGGACTGCTCCTTCCATCATACAGTATTCCACTGTCTGACTTTCTCTTTGTAGAAAATTTCATTTTCCTCACAATACAGGGGACTCCATTTTCAATCTGTACCGTTGTCACAGAACAGTTTGGCGGCACTTTTTCCTGCCAGAATGACTCCACCGACAGACTCCCCTGATCCGGTTCAGAAGTGCAGTCATAGCTGCTCCATGCGTCGAGATCAGAATATTCTTTTGCTGCCACTCTTCCTTTTCGCATAATTCTTTCAGAAAATCTCCTGTTCTTTCATACAGTTCTTCTATCGTCTCTGCCCCTTCGGTGCAATATATTCCCCTGAGCATTGAAAAGAGACGGAATGCCCTGCTGACCGGGTCTTCACCGTTACATGAGACTCCCTCATACTCTCCAAAACCGATCTCTTTGATCCTGGGGTCTTCCAAAAGAGGATCTGCCTTGTTCCGAGAATGATCTGTGCAGTCTTTTCGCACGGATCAGAGGACTTGTAATCGCCAGATCAATCCTGGTCTCTTTTAGACCTTTTGCGGTTTCCCGGGCGAGATGCCTTCCGTATTCATTCAGCGGAATATCTGTATGCCCCTGAACCCGTTTCACTTTATTCCAGTCCGTTTCCCCATGCCGGACAACATACAATACCATAATCAGCCTTCTTTCTTTCTGAGTACTTCCCTGCGGATGTACCGGTAAGTTTCTTCTTCTCCCTTTCTGCAAGCATATGCAGAAGTTTTTCCAGCAATGCTCTTGTCTCAGGATGCATCAGTTCTCCTGCTCTTCCATTTTCATAATACCGAAGTGGATCTGAATCATTATACGCCTCGCCAATATATACTTTTTTGCAGCAATCCGGTCAAGGAACATCTCCACCACATATCTGACCGGCATCTTCATGCCGGTCAGAATCCTTCCGTCCTTTCCCGCATTGACATTATAATCGATCCAGTATTCATAATGATGCTTATTTCTTCCCTTATGATGCAGCCATGCAGATGAATATCCTTTTTCTTCCCGCTCTGCATTGTTCGGGCTTCGTGTTCCCTGGTAATATCTGCACCCGATCCGAAATTCTGTCCAACTGTATTTCGACAGATCATGCAATAATCCCTGCCTGTACAGTCCTACACGGAAACATTCTCTCATCACATAGATCTTATGCTTTGTAATGGTCTGAAAATGCCGGATCGCTTTCATCGTTCATTTCACCTTTCACCTTATTTTCTACTGTCTTTCTGACTGCTTTCCCTACAATCTTTCCTGCCGTCATTCCTGAAATTTTCCGGTTGATCAAAATGGCAATACTCCTTGCTCCCAGCTCTATTTCTTTCTGATCTTCCATCCTGCCGGCTTCTGTCAGCATTCCCTGTTCCGTATCAGCCGCAAGCAGCCACTCTCTTCCCTTTCCGGCAGATGGAAGTGCAAATTTACGTACTTCCCAATGCATATTATATGCCAGAAAACATAATTCGTCCTCTCCCTTCACTGCCGCATACATGACCCTGAGCTGACGGCTTGCAACTTCTGCCTTTGCCTGCCATGCATTTTCTCCATGATAGGATACATCCGGCATTCCGCAGGAGGTACGGTCAATCCCTCTGAGTTCTTCTTTCTGATGCAGACAGGCATGTTCCTTACGGAAGCGGATCAACTGCTGCACATAGAGATAAAGCGGATCATCTTCTTTCCACTGGCTCCAGTTTACCCAGCCAACCGGATTGTCCTGACAATAGGCATTATTATTTCCTTTCTGCGAATTATAAAATTCATCCCCTGCCAGCAGACATGGCGTTCCCTGTGCTGTAAGGAGCAGCATATAGGCATTTTTACCTGGTTTTTCCGCAGTCTGATAATGTTCTTTTTTCTGCTCGGTCCTTCTGCACCACAGTTCCAGCTATAATTATAATCCGGCCCGTCCTGATTGCGTTCTCCATTTTCCTCATTATGCTTTCCATCGTAGGAAACCAAATCCCATAACGTAAATCCCGTCTGTGCCGTGATGGAATTGCAGACCCCGTCAGCGGACGAATTATGCTTCAACGCCCACATGACATCACGAATCATATTTTCATCTCCTTTAAGGAAACGACGCATGATCGTCTGGAATCCTTCTTCTTTTTTCATGATCTTTACTTCTTTTAAAAAGTGGATCCGCATTCAGTTCGTCCCACGGAACATTATAGGGATTCACCACAAATCCGTCCACATGATATTCCAGCAGATAAAATTTCAGACATTCCATCGCTTTCTGTGCAGAAATTCCCGCTTCAAACGGCATCTCCAGAACTACTTCAATCCCTGCCCGATGGCATGCTTTTACCATATCTTTCAACTCTTTCACCGCACTGCTGCCTGATGCGTAGGAACTTTTTGGAGCAAAATAAAATCCCTTTCCATACCCCCAGAAATTGATCTTATTCTGCACATACTCATCAAATTCATAAACCGGCATACACTGAATCTGATTAATACCAAGCTGTAGCAGATAAGGAATCTTTTCTACGATACCGAGATAGGTTCCCTTATGTACTGCATGGGAAGAACTGTGCTTTGTAAATCCACGTATATGCAGACTGTATGCAATCACATCATTCCACGCAAGATGTGGTCTTTTTGTCATCTTCCCAGTCATAAGCATCCCGGACAAATTTGCCTCGTGCCTGATGCTTCTGCACATCCATTCTGACTCGAACTTCTTTGTCCCGGCAAGTTCTCTCACGTAAGGATCTATCCACACCCTTTCATCAATCTGAAAATTGTATTCATATTTTTCCGTATCTAATCCCTGCAAAGCAAGAAACCGTACCTCTCCGATCCCCTTTTCTTCCGGCATTTCAAACCTGTACTTCGGATTCATACTTCCTTTTTATACAGCAGAAGTTCGCACTTCTTCCCTGTCGGAACCTGCACTGCAAAATTAATATGATCCTTTCTGATCTCCACCCCAAAAGGCTGTGGTCTTCCTTTCACGCATTCCATACTCTATTCCTTTCTTATTGCCAGCCGTCCGTTCCATACATTTCAACATTATCTCGATTTATAAAGAACGTCTCCTCATAAGTCTCTTTCTCATAATCCTCCCCGTTCAATACTGCATTGGCAATTTTGACCGCTTTTTTTCCCAAGATTGATTGGTGACTGAGCCCCGATTCCCATCATTCCGCCTGTATGCTCCACCAGTGCTTTTTTTGATGCCGGAGAACCATCCACACTGTATACATAAACCTTTTCCTGTCCGGCTTCTGTAATTGCCTCCCGCACCTGTTCTGCCATCTGATCATCTCCGCACATGATCGCATCCAGATCTGGATTCTGTGCCAGCACCTGTGCCACCTGCTGCTTCAGACCTGAGACATCATTTCCTGTCTGAATCCGCTTAACAACCTCAAATGCTCCTTTTGACACAGCCTCTTCAAAACCCGTGATCCTTTCACATACAGAATTGACATTCAGATTTTCCACAATCACAACCTGTCCGCCGTCCGGCTTTCTTTCTACCAGATCCTCTCCGCATACATACCCGCATTCCGGTTATCAGAACCAACAAACGCAGCCACTTTTCCGCTCTCATAAACTTTCGTATCCAGGTTGATCACCGGAATATCAGCCTCCTCCAGAGCATCCAGTGCCGGTTCGATCTTCTTCCAGTCCACCGGGCAGAGAAAAACAGCATCCACATCTTCTTCGATCAGTTCCTGTATCTGAGTATTCTGCCGCTCTGCATCTCCTGCCGGATCCTTTATGAGCAGCTTATCTCCCTGTTCTTCCAATGCCGACTGAACTGAATCTTTCAGTGTTGCATAAAACGGATTCGACATATCGATCCCGCAGAAACCGAAGACTTTTTCTCCTGATCCGTATCTTCTTTCTTATCATCGCTCTCATCTGTCACTGCATTATCTTCCGGTGTCCTACATTTTTTTTACATCCTGTCAGCAGAAAAAGTGTACCGACTGCCATCAGTATGTATATCATAATTTTTTTTTCTCATATTACAGTTCCTTCCCTATTTCTTTTTTTATCTCTTCTTCCATTCTACCCGGTTTCTTCCGAATGTCAACCGTTACTCTTTTCGGATTTCTGCTTCTTTTCCTTGCAATTTTCCCTGCTTTTTTGCTACCATTTTATTTAACAGTGATCCTCCAACAGGTCACATAAAGAATATTTCATTATATAAAGGAGAGGAACCATGAACGAGAACGAAGTACTCACCGTTACACTCACCCTTGAGAATAACGAAGAACTTGAATGTGAAGTCATCACCATTTTTTGAAGTTCAGGGACAGCAGTATATTGCCCTGTACCCTCTTTTTGATGAGGCCTCTGATGAAGATGGATCGGTATATTTATACCGTTTCATCGATCACGGTGATGAAGAACCTGGTCTTGAAAATATCGAAGCTGATGTGGAATTTGAAGCAGTTTCTGATGCATTTAATGCATGGGCAGACGCTCAGGACTTCGGTGATATCGACCTGGACGACATGGATTAAGCTTATTTTTCCAACAATTCGTCCACAAAGCGGGAAGGAAGGATTTCTTTCCCGCCTTTTTATTTTCACGTAACTGAACACCAGCCGGTTCTTTGCCCTCGTCATTGCCACATAAAAAAGCCGTCGTTCTTCCTCTATCTCTTCGGCTTTCTCTGCCTTTTGTATGGAATCCGCCCTTCATTTGCCTGTATCACAAACACAGTATCAAATTCCAGTCCTTTGGCTGCATGGATCGTCATCAGACGGATGCCTTTCTCCGGCGTATTCCTTCCCGTTTCCCGTTTCTTTAATGCTTCTGTATATTCTTCAATATGTGAAAACCACTCTTCCATTGTCTCATATGGTTTTGCTGCCTCTTCCAGCTCCGAAAGGATCTCGCTCAGGTCCGTAATTTTCAAATGACGGGAAATACAATACTCTTTCAGATATTCATCATATCCAACCCTTTTCCGCAGATAAGTAATTGCAGCATAAGGAGTCATTTTCTCCATCATTTTACGTCCCATTCAAACTGATCAATCCGGTCTGTCATCCAGTCTTTATCCCGATAATAGTCCCGCAGTATCTCGAAAGATGCCCTCTTTCCCTGCAGACTGTCTCTGGAAAGATAACGTTTCGGGCGGTTCATTACCTGTAGCAGATCCTGCCGTCCTGCACATTTCATTGCAAGCCGGAAATACGCCTGAATATCTTTTGCTATAAAATGTTCGTAAAGATTAGGCAGATGCTCTTTCATCTCAAATGGGAGTTTCCTGGCAAGCAGAGCTTCTACAACCGGTCTTGCATCTGTATGCGTCCGGAAAAGCACCGCAATGTCCTCTGCCTTTGTTCCGCTTCTGATGCTTTTTTAATTTCTCCTGCAATATATTCTGCCTCTTCATTTACATCCTTTACTTCCTGGATATGCAGACACGGGCCACCTTTACGTTCCGCCTTTAATTCCTTCTCATACCGTCTGGTATTATGCATGATCACTTTCAGGAATTGGTCACAATATTGGAAGTAGAACGATAGTTTACCCCCAACAGGATCTGACTGGCGTCCGGGAAATCTTTTTAAACCGGAGCATCAATTCTGAATCCGCACCACGAAACCCATAAATTGCCTGATCATCGTCCCCTACTGCAAAAAGATTTCTTTCAGGCAATGCCAGCATACGGATCACGTCATACTGGATCTGATTGATATCCTGGAACTCATCAATCAGAATATAACGGAACTTTTTCTGCCATCCTCTCAATACATCCGGTCTGGAAAGGAAAAGCTGAAAGCAAAGTACCAGCATATCATCAAAATCGATCTTTCTCCGTCTTTTTCTCTGCTCTTCATACTCTCTGTAAATCTGCCGGAACACAGCAGCCTCGCATTTTTCTGAAATGAACTCTTCCGGTCTGATCCTCTGATTTTTAATCTTTCCGATCTCAAAAGCGATATCTTTCAGGAAATCCCCCTCATCAAAAATCTCCAGTTTCTGATGCCTGATCACCTGCCTGAGGATCTGATATTTTCATTATCCGAGAGCAGATTCTTCTGTCCGATCCGGTAAGTCCATCGAAGGATTCCATAATAAATCCCATGAAATGTCCCCATCGTCACCGGAAGTCTCTTTTTCCCATAAGTGAACAGAGGCGGGATCTCATCTCCGCCGCTGCAAAACGGGTAAAAAGTAACGACCAGAATTTCTTCTGGTCTTACTTTATATCCTTCAATCAAATATTTTACTCTGTTCACGATCGTAAGCGTCTTCCTGATCCCGGTCCTGCCAATACCAGGCAGGGACCGTCTTTATGAAGAACTGCATCTTTCTGTGCTTCGTTTAACCCCATTCTTTCCTTCCTGCTACTGAAGCTTCTCAATTCCAAGGCGGATTCTTCTCAGAGACTCTCTTTGCCGAAAACTTCCATCAGCTCTGTAGCACCACCCGGGGTACTCTGCTTTCCTGATACGGCTGTTCTCAGCGGCACATAACATAACCGACCTTATATCCTTTTTCCGCTGCAAAACCTTTTAATGTCTCGAAAAGTGCATCATTGCTGAAATCTTCCTGTGCTTCAAGAACCGGGAGTACCTCCTGCAGAAGTGCAAGTGACTTCTCTGCATCCGTTTTCATCTTTTGTGCGTATAAAGTGCAATATCATAATCCGGAAGTTCTTCAAAGAAATCAATCTGCTCCTTAATATCCGGAAGGATCTCGATTCTCGTCTTAACCAGGGCTGCAATCTTTTTCAGATCATAATCCTTTGTCACAGTTTCACTGATATACGGCTTTGCAAGCTCGAAGAATTTGTCGAAATCCATTGCTTTCAGATACTCACCATTCATCCATTTCAGCTTCACTACATCGAACACTGCAGGTGATTTATTCATATGATGATAGTCAAACGCCTTTACCAGTTCTTCCAGAGAGAAGATCTCCCGGTTGTCAGAAGGACACCATCCGAGCAGTGCCACGTAGTTGACAACAGCCTCTGACACAAATCCCTGTTCGATCAGATCTTCATAAGAGGAATGTCCACAGCGTTTACTTAACTTCTTATGATTCTCATCTGTGATCAACGGGCAGTGTACATAAACCGGAACTTCCCATCCAAATGCATCATACAGACGGTTATATTTCGGTGCTGAAGAAAGGTACTCATTCCCTCTGACAACATGCGTGATCTCCATCAGATGATCGTCAATTACATTTGCAAAATTGTACGTCGGATACCCATCTGACTTGATCAGGATCATATCATCCAGTTCTGCATTCGGTACAGTGATATCTCCATAGATCTCATCATGGAAGGTTGTCGTACCTTCATTCGGCACATTCAGACGGATGACCCATGGCTTACCGGCTGCAAGATTTTCCTCTACTTCCTCCTTGCTCAGGCTCAGGCAATGCTTATCATAAACAGAAATCTCTGTTCCTGATTCTGAAACGGTCGTCTTCAGCGATTCCAGACGTTCCTTATCACAAAAACAATAATATGCATCTCCCTGCTCTACAAGCTGCTTCGCATATTTCAGATAAAGACCTGCCGCATTTCTCTCACTTTGTACATAAGGTCCATATCCGGCATCTTTATCCGGTCCCTCATCATGGATGAGGCCTGTCTTTGCAAGTGTCCTGTAAATGATATCAAAGCACCTTCCACGAAACGCTCCTGATCTGTATCTTCCACACGCAGGATAAAATCTCCACCCTCATGCTTTGCGATCAGATATGCATAAAGTGCAGTTCTTAAATTACCTACATGCATCCTTCCTGTCGGGCTTGGTGCAAATCTCGTTCTTACTTTCTTACTCATATTATCTTCTCCAATTCATTTTCTTCTTAAGCTCTGGTCTCCGCACATGCGGATCTACAATGAATTATTATATCGCAACCGGCAGGATTATTCAACCACCAGTGTATCTGGAAGATCTGTCTGTTCCATTCCACGCTCTTTCATTCCGATCACTTTGAACAATCTGCTTTCACTGAAAGCATCCTTTGCCAGACGCACCACATTTTCAGGAATTGATAAATCCCTGTTCTTCCTGCAGGAAATGCGAAAAGGCAGGTCTCCTGTTCCGAAAATAAAACTCCATCTCTGCTTACATACACCGGATTGTCCGGTTCTGTCTCATACCATTCTACATCCTTCAGATCAGCAAAAGTTCCTTCTTCAATAAAATAATATTTGCCGGAATCACAATCTCCAGGATTCCGTCCGGTGCATCAGTAAACGTGGTTGCCGCAATTTTGCTGCATTGATCTGACGATGGCAGAGTAAGCCGTCCTTCTTTTACTGCCTTTTTCATAATCTGCCACACCTGTAATGGTTCCTGTTCCGTCTATGATAAATCCATCTTCTGTCACAAGCATCATTTCCGGCTTTTCGCTGTCATTTTCAATCAGATTGCTGTCATCTGTCGCAGGTGGAACAATCTCTGCCGGGAGAGAGACTTCTGTATTTGTCTTTTCCTGTAACAACTTGCCATGAACGGAAGTTCAGACATCAGCCGTTTCTCAATCACCTTCGGATATACAACCAGTCCATCTACAACATTCAGACAAAATCTTTTCAATACCGTCAATCGCAAGGAATCCTTCCGGAACGCTGAGTCTTTTATTTGCAGAATCATCCAGAGTTCTTTCAAACCACTGTGTCGCAGAAGTGATCGCAGGGTTAAGGGCATCGACCATCACATATCTGGAAAGTGATGCAATTCTCTCACTTCTCATAGGATTTCTCTTGTATGCCATAGCAGATGAACCTATCTGTGTCTTCTCAAACGGTTCCTCTACTTCTTTTAGATGCTGTAAAAGGCGAATATCATTTGAAAATTTGTGTGCACTGGCTGCGATCCCCGCAAGTACATTCATACTCTTGTATCAACTTTTCTTGAATAAGTCTGTCCGGATACCGGATAACATGACTTAAATCCCATTTTCTCAGCGATCATTGGATCGATCTTGTCAATTGTCTCCTGATCTCCGTCAAAGAGTTCAAGGAAACTTGCCTGTGTTCCTGTTGTTCCCTTAGATCCAAGCAGTTTCAGGCTTCCAAGTACATATTCCAGATCCTCAAGATCCATTTCAAACTCCTGCATCCAGAGAGTTGCTCTCTTTCCAACGGTAGTCGGCTGTGCCGGCTGGAAATGTGTGAAAGCAAGTGTAGGCTGGTTTTCTGTTCATCTGCGAACTTTGCCAAGTTCGGCGATCACATTCACAAGCTTTGTGTACGAACCAGTTTCAGAGCTTCTGTCATAACAATAATGTCTGTATTATCTCCTACGTAGCAGGATGTAGCTCCAAGATGGATGATTCCTTTTGCCTTTGGACACTGTTTGCCATATGCGTATACATGGGACATTACATCATGGCGGACTACTTTTTCTCTTTCTTTTGCCACATCAAAATTAATATCATCTGCATGTTCTTTCAATTCTGCAATCTGCTCATCGGTAATATGAAGTCCAAGCTCTTTCTCAGTCTCCGCAAGGGCGATCCACAGCTTTCTCCACGTACGGAACTTTTTGTCCGGTGAAAAAATATACTGCATCTCCTTGCTTGCATAACGTTCTGAAAGTGGACTTACATAACGGTCATTACTCATAATTCTATCTCCTTTTATTTTGTTCAATTTATTCAAATGCCTGACTGATATCTTCTCCCGGTACTTCCATCGGATAATTTCCTGTAAAGCATGCATCACAGAAATGAAGATCTCCAACCATATTTTTTTCAGTTTTTCTATCTCCATATATCCAAGGGAATCTGCCCCGATCATATCCCGGATCTGCTCCGGTGTATGGGAATGGGCAATTAGCTGCTCATTCGACGGCACATCGGTTCCAAAATAACATGGATGCAGGAACGGTGGTGAACTGATCCTTACATGCACTTCCGTTGCTCCGGCCTTTTTCAGCATCTTGATGATATTCGCACAGGTCGTTCCTCTGACGATGGAATCATCTACCATAACGATCCTCTTTCCCTTTACAACTTCCGGGATCACATTTAATTTGATCTTAACACTGGACTCTCTGTCACTCTGCTTCGGCTTGATGAAGGTTCTTCCAACATAACTGTTCTTGTGGAATGCCATTCCGTAAGGGATTCCTGACTGCTCGAATATCCCTTTGCCGCTACCAGTCCCGAATCCGGAACTCCGACTACCAGATCGGCCTCCACCGGATAAGACTCTGCCAGTGCTTTTCCTGCAATGATCCTGGAATGATAGACATTCACACCGTCAATCGTTGAATCTGTCCTTGCAAAATAAATATATTCAAAAATACATCTCGCCTGCTTCTCCGCCGGCATCGCCATACTCATATCCGATGCGATTCCGTCCTTCGTGATCGTTACGATCTCTCCCGGAAGCACATCCCGCACAAACTCTGCATCCACTGCAGCGATTGCACAGCTTTCTGATGCCAGGAAGTATGTATTTTCTCTTTTTCCTATACATAAAGGCTTTAATCCGAAAGGATCTCTCGCTCCGATCATTTTCCTCGGACTGCTCACGACCAGTGCATAAGCACCTTTGATCTTTTTTCATCGCAAGTCTCACTGCCTCCTCCGCAGTTGCAGCCTCCAGCCGCTCCCTTGCAATATGATAAGCGATCACTTCCGAGTCGATCGTCGTCTGAAAAATAGCACCTGTATATTCCAGTTCTTTTCTCAGTTCAATCGCATTGACCAGATTCCCGTTATGTGCGATTGCCAGCGTTCCTTTCACGTAATTGATTACAAGCGGCTGGGCATTTTCCACACGGGTTCCTCCTGCTGTAGAATATCTCACATGTCCGACTCCCAGATTTCCTTTCAGTTCTGAAAGTACTTTTTCATCAAAGACATCATTCACATGACCAAGCCCTTTTCTGGACAATACCTTTCTCTTCCTGCAGTATCCGTCACTGCAATACCACAGCTTTCCTGTCCTCTGTGCTGCAGGGCAAAAAGTCCGTAATAAAATGGATGCTGCCACATCATGTCCATCCATATCATAGGCTCCGAACACACCACACTCTTCGCCTAATCCCGTCACAGCTTTTTCAAATTCACTCATGTAGTTTCTGCTCCTTATCCTCTATATTGTCACTGATCAATCTAGCGTTACCAATCCGATTATAATATAAGGCAGATGGAAAATCAACATTCCTCTGCCTTGTACTCTGATCTGTTCATTATTTTATTATCCGCTTATCTATTAGATTCGCTTATAATCATTTTATGATGTCAGGGTCAAAAGTCTGAAACCACGTGTGCTTGCACACTGGTGGTAGAATGACCTTGAGACCCGCCCCCGATATGAGCATAAAAGTGGGGCGTAAGCACCATGATATGCGAATAGTGGGTAGGATTGTGGGAGTGCGTAGCACGAAACAATCTGTTGACATCATTGTTGGGGGCTTTGACCCCAACATCATTTTATTGTTCTTTTGTAAATCTCGACAGGAACTGTCTTGTCCGTTCCTCTTTTTGGATGTTCAAAAACCTCTTCGGGCGTTCCCTGCTCAAGGATCGTTCCTCCGTCCATAAAAGTACCTGGTCCGATACGTCTCTCGCAAATGCCATTTCATGCGTCACGATGATCATGGTTGTCCTCTGATCTGCCAGCCCTTTAATGACCTTCAGTACTTCGCCTGTCAGCTCCGGATCCAGTGCAGAAGTTGGCTCGTCAAAACAAAGAATATCCGGTTTCATCGCTAATGCTCTTGCAATCGCCACACGCTGACACTGACCGCCTGACAACTGATGCGGATAATTGTCCATCCGCTCTGCCAGTCCCATCTGCGTCAGGAGGCTTCCTTCAAGCTTTTCAATCTCACTGTGGATCTTCTTTTTTTGTTTTTCTTATAATCCGGCTGTGCCTTCGCCAGCAGTTCTTTTTGCCAACATGACATTTTCCAGGGCTGTATACTGTGGAAAAGGTTAAAAGACTGGAACACAAGTCCAAAATGAAGACGCTTCTTCCGTATTTCATTTTCCTGCTTTGTCATTTCATTTCCTGCATCAAATAATGTCTCCCCATTCACCCGGATGATTCCCACATCCGGTGTCTCCAGAAAATTCAGACAACGAAGCAGCGTTGTCTTTCCACTACCTGATGACCCGATGATTGAAAGAACCTGTCCCTGTTCCAACGGAAAGCTGATATCTTTCAGTACCTCTGTACGATCAAATTTTTATTGATATGTTCTACTTCCAAAATTGCCATTTCTCTGCACCTCCTCTATCTGAAATAATCCAGTTTTTTCTCTAACCGTCCCAACAGTACGGTCAGAATTCCGTTAAATACCAGATAGTAGACTAGCTGCAAAGAACATCGGCCAGATTGCTCCTGAAATTCCCCTGAGATCCTTTCAGGAAAGACTGTCCCGCCCAGATGATCTCCTGCAATGCAATGATCCGTGCAAGTGAAGTATCTTTTACCAGTGTAATGATCTCATTCGACATCGGTGGAACAATTCTCTTGATCATCTGCATTAATGTAATTTTAAAGAAGATCTGGCTCTGTCATTCCGAGTACAAGTCCTGCCTCTGTCTGTCCCTGTGGTACACTCTGATTCCACCGCGGTAAATAACAGAAAAATAACAGGCATAATTAAAGATAAATGCAACCACAAAACGCCCCGATTCTCCTCCTCCCCAGAAATAATAAATAATCAGCATCTGGATCATCAGCGGCGTCCTTGACTACCCATAAATAATGTTCGTGATATATTTCAATGGCCGGAAGTGCGACATTGAGCCAAATGCAATGATCAGCCCAAGAGGCAATGCCCCCAAAAGCGTCACAAAGAAAAGCTTCAATGTCTGTAAAAAACCAACATTCAGCGATTGAATAACGATAGGAAATTGTTCCATTATAAGTTCCATGTCCGTACTGCTCCGTCCTTATTTTTTACTCTTCGATCAATGCCGCCTGTACTTTATACTTTTCAGCACAAGTCTTCATTGTACCGTCTTTCATACTCTTTTCAAAAAATTTGTTCAGTTCGGCTGCAAGATCAGATCCTTTTCGGAAGCCGACTCCATACCCTCACTGTTCAGACTTACTGTATAAGTAAGATCTGCATAACCTGTTCCCTTTCCGATCATGGCTGCTGCCATCAGAGAATCAATGACTGCCGCATCAGATGTCCCTGCTGCAACTTCCATCAGTGCATCTGCCTGT
>VOFB01000305.1_pt1 | contig 17027 bp, 8 predicted proteins | sample 5384141 | NCBI WGS metagenome assembly VOFB01 (sample SAMN12384721, study PRJNA508395) | human gut metagenome | isolation source: healthy gut A | host: Homo sapiens | reverse complement strand
ACCGGTGTATATTGCCCTGCATTTCACATTGTGAATAGTAATGTTGTTGTTTTGTTTATTACTGAACTCTATCTCAATCATTCCGCATCTCCCTGCTGCGCGCTTTCATCCATGTTTTCCGTCTGTACATTTTTCAACGCTCCACGTTGGCTAAACACCAGCAATCGTCCTCCGAACATAAAGCCGGGCGACAAACCCCTGATCCGAATCCTGTGTTTGCAGGATTGTTCGATATCATGCTGCGTTTCCTCACCGGAACTGAACAGATAGTCTTGCTGCGTATCACTGCCGTCAGCAGCACGGTTCTGCATTTCACCCCAGATCCTATCCTGTTCATTCATTTCAAACCTGCTTCTCGCTTCGCATGTCTCCAGGAGTTTATCGCAGTCCAGCCCCTGCCAGTTTAGTTTATCAGTATGCGAACCGACGTTCCCATCCTCAAAGCAAATCGGTCTTAATATATCTCTGCAGGCGCAAAGATCATTTCGCATATTTCCTGCGTCCTCAACCAAAGCCTTAAACTTACTTCCAAAAAAACGATAAACTTTTCTTTTTATGCCTTCCTCAAGGCGTTCTTCCCATGCTCCAGCATACATTCTTGCGTCTTTGTGGTATTCGTCTTCCTTCCGGTCAGCCAATTCAGCCTTTTCTTTTAGATGTTCAATCAGTTTGGCTATATTTTTGTTTTCAAACATGCTAAGGGAAACTCTCCGAAAAACGTTTCCTCCTGTGAACACAATTCTTTTCGAAAAATTCTTGGGCAGCTTTAAGAATATTGTCTCTGAAAATTTCGCAGATCGGATGACCTTCTTTATCCGTTCCGTATACGGTGTGTATATCTGCATTCCGCGATAATTTTGAATATTGCGGAAGGAGTTCAAGTTTACACGGCGCAACAGAGAAGAATGTTTCCGTCAATTCGTTCATTTTCTCTTCAGCTTGTTCCTTGCAGGCTTGCAGCTGAGCATCGAACTTCCTGCATTGATCCTGATCATTTTCGTCATTGACCGTTACACCGAGAATACTGTTGATCCGCTCGCACACAGCCCCTACACGAGAGGACTCCTGCGCGCTGTATACTTTTCCGTATTTAACGCGAATGTATTCAACTCCTTCTACTTTATTAAACACATGCAAAGTTAAAAGCAAAATCAAGTTAAATGCTGCAACTTTGTTGAGATCTGTCAGTTTCCACACGCGGTTCACGCCGTCCGAACGTCCCTCGGCAAACAGTCATCTGTATCAAGCCCTTCTGCCTGTTCAATGCAAATCTCAACACGGCAATAGTCTTTATTTTGATTTTTTTTATTTCTGTTATTAATTTGTTCGACTATTGGCTTAATTTTCGGAATATCGTCTGCTTTTTCAATCAAAAGCAAAAGCACTGTCCCAAGCCTGTCGGGCGATGACTCGCCAAGGACTTTTTTCCTTTCGGCTGCAACTCCGTTCAAAGTTTCTTCTATGGAAGACCAAGCTTTATCTATGGATGTAAAATCAAGAGCACATGCGACTTGTGTCCTGCCGTTCAGAAACATTTTATTAAGCAACGGATCTTTCATGATCTTGCTGCCGTAATGAGCAATAACAACATCACAATTTGTATTCGCCGGATTGATCCCCATGATGTTGTTTGCTGCTCTTTCTTTGATTTTCTGCAAAATATTATCGGAAATTGGCATTACATTCTCCTTTGCTGCATAAGCCGGCAAGCGGAGTGAGCCTCCGCCCGCCGGTTTGTTCGGTGTGTTACCTTGAGTTTTTTACGTTACTGATCAACATTCTCAATCAGATAATCATAGAAATCACGAATCTTCTGTCCGATCTCCGGGTCATTCACCGCAGCAGCCGCATTCGCCAAGAAGTCGGCAGATGCCATCGGGTATTTTCCGCCCTTGGTCCTTTGAACAAGCTCTTCGTAGCTCGCTTTAAGCGTTCTCCCTTGCTCCTTATCTTTGTTCCAAACAGCAGGGTTCGGATTTGTCGCTCGTTGAGAGACCGCATCCTGGATCTGCTTGAATTTTTCGTCATCAAGTTCAGCAAACTTTATAAATGCGAAATATTCTTTACATTCTTTCTGCAATGTACTGCCCGTTAAAAACGGTTTCACATCTGCAAGAAGCTCCTCATTCCTGTTATCCGGCTTAATGAGCCATCTTTCTTGGGCAGTATCAAAGCGGATATAAGCAGGAACAAGAACACCGTTCTCGTCCGTCTCCGGCGTTGGGTCGTCCCCCGAACTCCACTTGACAGCACGAAGTGCGTATGTGAACGTAGCTATACGTTTATTCATTCGCTCCTCCTTTTCAAGCTCCTCTTTCTTTGCATCGATTGCTTTCTTAAGCTTTTCAACGTACGGAATAGTCTCCTTCACTGCGTGCCACAGATGGAACATCTGGCGCAGGGTGTGCCAAGCGTAATCGTAGTAGAAGTCGTTGGGCAGATTTACCCCATCAACGTTTGGGACATCACCACTCTGGCGCAGGTTTACATAGCTGATCACGCCCTTCTCTGCCAGCTTATTTAAGCAAAACTTAAGATTGAGCTGATTGAGATCGTCAGGAAGTTCGCTTACGATATATTCCTTAAATTCCCTATTCTGCAGTCTTCTCGTAGTCGTGCCTGTATCACGAGTTTCGTTAAGTTTACAGACAGATTTAATCGGCAGTCCGGTATAATTCGGGGAATCAATAACCATGCCGAGAGCAACAGCAGCATCATAATCGTCCCTTGCAGCTTTAAGATTACTCTCTTCTCTCTCTCCGAGTGGTCCTGTGACACCATATAACAGGTTGGGCAGATTAACCCAGTTATGAATGCCGTTACCACACTGTTCAATGTGGATTCCCGGACATGTATTCCAGTTGGATTCATAAAGCGGTTCGCTTCTCACAATCGATTGGAATGCCAATGCCGGCAAACCCTGCAACATAGTTATCATAAGCAGTTCATCACTGGATTTGGACTTATGAACCGCAATAGCCGTGCCACTTGTATCATCCTCAGCACATTTCTTAATCTCATCAAACAGATGTTCGCACTTTTCAGGAACGGTAATGAACTTATGGCTGCTGACCTTGCTCTCAATACCACCCGCAAGATTTGCCATTGCCGCGCCCTTTGTGGTAAGTGTGTTATATATCTCTCTCGCAGCTCTCTTCAAATCATCTGACGCAATCTTAATTGCCGGATTATTCGGATCGGGCATCGTAGTTTCTGCCTGCGGGTTACCGGAGAAGAACTTAACGAGGAATACCTCGATATTCTCATCAATTATTTTTTTGAACTGCTTCTCTATAAAGTCCCTTATCATCCCTGCGGGGTCGAACTGTGCGTTAGTACCTGCATCCTTTGATGTTACGCCTGCAAGCTTCGCAAGGTCTTTCGTAAACAGGATCTCATCAATGAAAGCCTTGGTAATGTCAGCCTCTTGTCCTTCATAAATGCCGGTGATGAATTTCATCAATGCATCTGACTCTCTCATTGTCTCTATGCTCTGCGTCAGGTTGATCGGACAGAAGTAGAGCGTATTATTGAAATTGTTTTTAAATGTGCGGACATCGGTCAGAATTCCGCTTTCCTTTTCAAGAAGATCTTGGAAAGTTTCAAGCACGATTTTTGACGTTTCCCAAACGGTGTTGTTAAGACCGATAAGGTGATCCTTGACTGCGTTCAGCAAATGCTTGGTGTTGACCCAACTGTTCCTGTAGAATATGGCCCTTTCCGCTTTATCGCTCGCATACGGAATGTATTCATTTTCCAACAGTCTCGCCGCATCCCTTGCCACGTTGATCATGGCCATGATTCCGTGTTTGCGGATAAATTCCCTTGACTTTTGCTCAACCTTATCGAGCAGCTCATTCGTTGACTGTATGTTTGCAATTAACCTTTCGCTCTCAATCCCGCAGGCTTTAAGGAATCTGATTTCGGCATTCCTCCCGGGATCCTCGTTCCATGCATCCCAAAGCTTTTCAAATATGTTGTGCACCACCACGCTCGTCAGCAGCTCAACAGGAACCTTTACAGAGGCAAAACCTGCTGCATTGAAGCTGTAGCCTGCGTAGCGCGGGTATTCATGAACCGGAAGTCTTGGGATTACTGCCGCAACATCCAGCTTGTTGTTCGAAAGCACAGAATCAATGAGTGTCGTAGTGTTACCCCCGTTAGTTACTGTTGCGGTCATGCAGCCAAGTATTGACTGAACAACAACATCTCTGGCAGTCTTTGCAGGGTAAGCAAATGCACGGAATGCGGTCGTATCACCATCAACAATCATACAGACATCAAATATATTCTTGTTGAATGTCACCGATTGTGTATCGTACATCATTTCAAGCGTTTCGCCGCGATCCGCAAGCCTCATGAGGTAGGCAATTTCTTTCATTGCAGCATTGTTATTCGCCCATGGGTTACGCTTTGCGTGGACATTACCCTCGCATGCAGTAGGACTGAATATATAACCAAATATCCTCGTGTTACTGTAGAGGGTATTATAGTCGTGCTCCAAAACATATCTTGTCATGTACGCAAGATCAACGATCGTTCCGCTGCCCGTACCACCGGCAACACTGCAGAGGAAAAAGACCTTCAGCTTTGTGTCATGTTGAGTTGTAAATTCTCCTATCTTTCCACTTATTTTTTGGATAACAGCCATGCCTCCGGGTGAAGTGAGTCTGATCCTTCCCGGCTGACGCCAAGCTCCTGCGCCATCAGAATTGAAGCCATCGTGCCCACCTGGAGCATTCCCACCTGTTTCGTTGAAAAGATTTGGATCCACCCAATCTTTCTTATCGTCTCTCATTTTGCTCGGATCAATCGTATCATGTGTGCCCGCGGATGGCACAATCATAATCTCAGATTCCTCAAAAACCTTTTGCTGCCTTAGCATATTTAATTCACCGGCATCGCAGTCCACAACAAGATACCTTACTGAACTACGAGATCTGTACTCAATCGTTTTCTCTATGGTCTCTTTTATGCTGCGAAGTGCTCTGTGACCTGTTCCACCGGAGCTAATAAAGAGATAAATCTCTTTATCTAAAAGTGTTTTTTTCTCACAGTTCAAAAGACCGTTGCCTTCAGCGTAATCCAACCGTTTCAGGTTGGCTTCAACTCTGGCTTTTCTGTCGTTTTCACTCAAGCCTGGGTTCTTGTATTGTTCGGTGTTAATTGGCATATTTATTCTCCTTTAATAAAATATCTCAGTAATCTCTGCGGAAATCGAATTCATAATCCGCGTCGAGGACGCATTCTTCCGGGCAATTATCATTGACCTTGAAGCTTTCCCCTTCAAGTTCACAATCCACGACATTGCCGAAACGGACTTTGTAGCGCCAATTCTTTCTTGTTATGTTGAGCTCATCGTCGGTCGTTTCCTTGAACGATTCAACATAGATCTTTACCTTTTGAGGATGCGCTTATCACCTGTTGAAATATTGTTAAATCCTGCCTTAGCGAACAGATCGTACGCCGTGAATGAGCGCCCGCGCACACGCCAGGATGAAAGGCTTTCGCGCACACCGCCGCACTGCAGATAAAACTCGCCGTGAATTTTGTTGAAAGTCAGATACGAAACCGCGATTGCTGCCGCGACAATTGCAAGGATCGCAGCCGCAATTATGATCAGCATGGGGATATAATTCTTTGTTACGGTAACGTTATAAACGATAACGTGGTTGCCGCCGAACTTATCGGTGATCGTGTTGGTGACAACACATTTGCCTTTGCGGTTGGCATGGATGACGGCCTTGCCGTCCTGCTCGGTTACGGAAGCAATATCGCTGTTGCTGCTTGCAACAACATGCTCACTGCCGACGTCTATCCAATCGGTGTAGAAATCGGCTGCAATGTCAATTGCCTTGTCCTTTCCTACAATGATTGAAATGCTCTGTTCTTTACCGGAAACGGTTTTTGAAACGAACTCGATTTCCGTCTCGGAAGAGACCTTTTCGTTTGAATCGGAAACATACTCCTCATCCATCACGGCGGTGATCTTGTATTTGCCGGGCAGACCAACAGAGAAGGTTCCGTCGTATTTGCCGGTTGCGGAGTTAAACTGCAATCCGGAGAACTCGACGCTGCGGGTATGCGCTTCTGTCTCACCGGTTATCTTCAATCCGATAAGGTTAAGCAGGCTGCCGTCGGGAGATTCCGCATTGCCGTCCACAATGCGGTTTGCCGTTACGGATATGCTTCCTTCGTTTGGTTTGCCCGTGATATTTGCTGCTTCAACGGAGACGGAATACTCTTCCGTTATCTCAATCTCCTTATAATAAGCAATGTAATCAACGTTTTGGGGCAGTTGGATTGTGTATTCGCCGAGAGCGGGGGCGTACATTGTTACATAGGCGCTTCTGTCTTTTTGCGTAATTGTGAAGGTATTATCCTCATAATCGACCGCAGGGTCATAGTACTCCTCGGTCTCGGTCAATGTGACCTGTTCATTGTTGTAAAACAGCGAGACACTGTCGATATCCCGGATATCGTCCGAAGTTGCAAAGATGTTAACGATCACGATTTCACGTTTGTCAACATTTATCACGCCTTCGTATTTATCGATTTTAACTCCGATTTTTTCGGAAATGATATCCATCAGGAACCTTTGAAGATCCTCATTGATTGCTGTTGCAATGAGGTAGTTCGCTTTGCTGAACGAAGTTTGAGTCTTGTCGCTGTTGGGTCGCTGGGCGATGCCCTCCGTACGCTGCGTTGTGTTTGCCATGCTGTAAATTGTTTTTTTCGCAACGTCGTCTATGCTTTGCCTTGAATTAAGGCCGAGAACCATAACTTCGATGTCGTATTCGCTCATTGCTTTTATTGCTTCGTCCGGCCGGTTCAAAACCGAGTTCGCATCTTTTCCGTCGGGCTTGCCGTCAGTGAACATGAAAACCATGTTCTTGCAATCAGATTTTGTTACCGGAAGAGCGGAGTAAGCAGCTCGGAGCGCGGGACCGTAGTAAGTTGCGCCCGTGTTCCTTTTTTCGAACTTAATCCCTTCAATTTTCCGTAGAATATCGGCACGATTTGATTGGTCACTGATGTCGGTCAAGTCGGAAATTTTCGTTGCTTTGTCGGAAAATGCGTATACGCCGACATTTATGTCAGGCAAGTCATAGCCGAAACTCTCGGCGATACTCATCGTTTCGGATAGATATTCAACAAAATTCTTAGCTGCCGCAACTGATATTCTGTTTTTGTCGTTTCGATTCATCGAACCGGTGTTGTCGAGCAAAAAGAACTATGTTTACCTCACTCGGGGAGGCCGAATCTTCTGCCGCAACGGGTAAAAAGCACGAAAGCGCGAGTATGAAAAGCATCACGCAAGAGATAATCCGTTGTGCGGCTGTTCGTCTTTTGGGGTTGTTGTACATGTTTTTACTCCTTTGGAATAACAAATTATTATATTAACCTTACAGCATCATGCGCTGCATCGGTCAACATCATTAGGGGTCGTTGGGGGGGAATCCTCAAGGTTGGTAAGCATTGACGCTCACTTTATCGCTCGTTCTAAAAAGAACTGTCAAATAATCAATCGTTTCCGAAGTTATTGCTATGTTTGCATGCCACTTCGGCAATGTTTATACTAAATTGACACCATTATTATACACGATGCACAAAATTTGTCAATGCGGCAAGATATGGCTTCTTTCAATATATTATCACATTCCATTCAGACCATGTTTCGCTCTGTGTCTCAGCTTATCGGCATGCTCTCCTTTTTCTAAATATATGTTGCGCTCTTGCATAGCGCATGGTATAATTGATTATATAAAGATATTTAATCCAGTAAAATTGTCGATTTTAAAGCGAAGTGTGAACAATATGACATAATTATTTTGTTGGATGTCCGGACATAACAACAATAAACACCTTCCTCGGCTCATCCGCAGAAGCGTATGTATTAAATAACAAAATTTCATTCATACCACCTTAAAGGAGGCTTATTTTGAAAGAGTATAATCTGACACGTTTTTTTTATCAGCGCAGGAAGCCACTGTAGACGGTTATTCTCAGGCACTTGCGGAAATTCGAAGCGGGAGAAAAGTTCACCACTGGATATGGTATATTTTTCCGCAATTGCATGGACTCGGCAAGAGCTCCAATTCTGTGTTTTACGGCATTCGCGGACCTGGCGAGGCAAAAGCCTACCTGTTGCATCCGGTATTAAAATCGCGACTTCTGGAAATCAGCAAAGCATTACTTGAGTTGGAGACAAATGATCCTCGCGCCGTGATGGGAACGCTGGACAATTTGAAGCTGCGCTCATGCATGACGCTTTTCGAAGCAGTCGCAGAGGATTCGACTGTTTTCAGTCAAGTGTTGGAAAAAGTATTATCACGGCAGACGGGATAGAGAAACACTCAGAATGTTGGAATCTCAATCGCGGCAAAGTTAAAACCTATAAAGTGCTTCTTGCCGCAACATCCTTCTTTAATGAAGTCGGATTAATGATTTTTCGAGAACTTTCTCGCTGCGGCAAAACAGGTTTTTACTGCCGCCGACAACAGCCGCACTGTTTTGCATACAAAAAAGTTTAACTGATTGCGAGATTCTATTCCAACCGTGGGTAGCGTCCGTTTCTTTTGCGGTACCGTTTTCGCGGATGCGTAACATAAGGTAAGAGGCGAAACTCCGAACTGGTTGCAGTATATAGTATTGCACGTCGTACCTGTGCAATATCTTTTTTGTAGGTATTTAAGATAAGCGAGTCCAAGATTCATTAAAGCTGTGCCGATACATGAAATATATTTTTTGTCTGATGAAAATTTATGCATTTGCGGTGTTGACAAACATTGTCACAATTGTGTACAATAATGACGTGCGAAGAACGAATTTTCTGCTGACTACACTCGTATTTGACGCAAAATCCGCTCACGGCGGCGTTCTCCGCATATGGTTTTCAACTAAAGCGAATGTATGATTATCATACATACGGCAGCTATGTGCAGCATCCTTTTGAACCTCAAAGAAAAGTCAGTGTGTGCTTAACACAGGGCGCGGCAATGCAGCAGTACCGACAATAAGCTTATCACTAACGCAAGTTAAAATGATTGCAGACAACGACAAATTCAAGCCGATATTCAGCAACCGAAGAATCGGGGCAGCAAAGGAAATAAACACGACCGCCAACAAAAAAGAACAGCAAAAGTTCGAAACTCGTATTTTGATTGTTAATGCGCCGTTTTTCATGGCTGCAAATAGATTCCGGAGGAAAAATATGAAAACATTTCTGAAACAAGTATGTTCCTTGATCTTGGCACTGCTGATGGTGCTGTCCGTTGTATCGGTTCCGACATTTTTCGCAAAAGCGGAGGATGGAGAAAATCCGCCGTCAACCATGACGCTCAACGAAGCGTTGAATGTCGAAGGCGGAAATATCGAATTCACCAATTCCGGCGACTATATCGATTCCGAAAACGGCAACTATATTTGGAGAGTGGAAGATGACCACATTGCTTCACCCGAAGTCGATCGATACGAAAAAAAGGCAATCATCACTGCGGAAGTCATCGCAGCCGAGGGCGACATTGTTTCTTTTGACTTCATTTGCAATGTTTCAAGCGCATCATATGTGAGCGGAGGTTTGCTTTTCAGCATCGATGACATATCACCGGAGAGCGGCAAAGGATACGGATATGCCGGCTTTTATGACTGGACGCATAAGGAGTATGCGCTCACAGCCGGAAAGCACACACTGAAATGGGTGTTTTGTCTTTCCACCGGTGCAACGGGCAGCATTGCCAAGCTTGACAATGTATTCGTTGGTGAACCCGTGCATCCTTCACAAGTTATTTTACAGGATACTGTTGAAGTCGGCGTCAATTGCCGAACGCAATTGACCTGCGAGGTGCTTCCCGCCGAAGCGTTCAACAAGAGCGTTTCATTCTCTTCATCGGATGAAAATGTTGCCGCCGTGCTCGACGACGGAACCGTTATCGGTGTAAGCGCGGGCAGGGCTGTGATAACGGCGTCCACGGTTGACGGTGGGCATACCGACACCTGCGAGGTCAACGTTACTGATACCGGAAAAATTTCTTCCGAGCTTTTTATTTACAACGAAACATATGTATATGACAAGAGGTTCTATCATACTTCATTGTATAAATTCACAAGCAGCCTGCCGGAGTTTACGGAACTGGTTGCAGATCTGTCGGACGATGAACTAAATGGATACACCATAACTGCCTGCGCATATGTCGGCGGAAAAATCTATGGGTATATGACAACCAACTATTATGAGTACAGATTCATCATTATTGATGCTGAGTCGCAAACCGTTGATTATTGGGGGCGCACAAATCTGTTAAATCCGCAAGCAATTAGTTACGATTATACAACAAATACGTTGTACGCAATTGCCTATCCTGAAACTTCGAGTGCAAAAAAAGCATTGTACACCGTTGATATCGACACCGGCGAATTAACAAAGATTGCTGGTTTCTCGAATAGTAATTTGACGGAAATGGTAATCTCCCGCGATGGAAGAATGTTTGGTTTTATTAACAGTGCCGTCTATGAGATAAACAAAGCAACGGGTGAATTAACAAGATTATTTGCATTTAATGCACCCGACGGCTACACAAAATGGCCGTGGAACGCCATCTACGATTTTGACACGGGGCTGATATATGTACTGTATGAATCCCGAACGGACTCAAAGTGGAACATCAATCAGAACCTGTATGAGATCAATATCGATGAAATGACCGCCGAGTCTTGCGGTTATATCAAGTTGGAACGCCCCGGCAAAATGTTTATAACAAACGATATTGAACTGCCCGAAAGGGAAAAGACGAAATTCACCGTAACATTTGTTGACAGCATTGACGGCGCCGTGATCGGAACCAAGCAATACGAAGTCGGAACCACTCTCGACGAAGCAACTTTCCCTGCACCGCCCGAGCATGACGGCTATGCATTTACCTGTTGGGAATATGACGAGAACTATGACGGCGAATATCTGCTTTACGATGTAACCGCAACAGCGTATTATCACGAGGCGGAAGCCCCCGCAACGATCATCGTCAACAACAATTACGACAGCATTGGTCCTTACTATTATTGGACAACCCGGGGCTGTCAGCTACTGATTGATGCGGATGCAAATACCTATGGGGATATTATCCCGGAGCAGAGGGTATGGCTGCAAACCGAAATCAGCGATCCCGAAACATTCTATGATAATTTTGAGTATCGGCTGCCCGAAGGGGCGAGCGCCGAGTTTTCGCCGTACTCATCCATGTATCATAAAAAGCAGCTTATCAATATCCCGGCGGGCACATACGATTGGTGCTTTATTGCACCCACGGCAGAGGGAAATGATATAAAGTATTATTTCATGAGCGATGACGGAAATATTGCCGCTTGCTTTAACGACTACAAATTTGAAGCCGGATATACCTATGAGTTCAATGTGACTCATTTCAACCAATATGATGTAACAAACCGCGTTTCAAAGGTTGATTTGACGGTAACACGAGGAAACACGGAGCCCGTGTATGCCGAGAGAGTCGAAATCGATCTTGACCATATTATTGCGTACAGCGGTTATGCAGTCGGATTCCAGGTAACAGTCTACCCCGAGGATGCCTTCGATAAGCAGGTGCTCTTTACCTCTTCCGATCCTTCCGTCGGCGGCTGCTTCGTGGATGTGAACCAGACGAATCCCTCTGCGACCGATTTTCAGAATTTCTCGTCAGACGCAGATTTATGGGGACGTTCACCGGGGAACATCACCATCACAGCCACTCCGATGGATTCCCATGCGGAAGCGGTGACGCTGAGCGCCTCCGTAAGGGAAGAGATTCCGGCAGTCGATTATATCGGATACGTATCAGATTGTGCAGATTATGCTTTAAAAGATTACGGAACAGCTCAGGCATGGTTTAAATTCAACACTATGAAGAATATGATTCGGAATCATGCGCAGGTATCGGACGATAAGTATGATGACTCTTGGAACTTCCCGTACAATGTTGCTGCTGCCGAATATGTCGGCGGAAAAATCTACGGATACCAAAGTGCGAGGAATTACGGGAAAGTACGGGCGGATTTTTTCATTATCGACTACAACAAAGATCCGAACAAGCTTGAGGATGTTTTGACCGGAGTGAATGCGGGTTTGGAGGTTGTCGACATGGCGTACAATTATTCAAACAACATTATGTACGCCATTGCATATAACCGGGAGTGCGGCGATGCAATGTCACTTTATACCGTTGATCTTGCATTGGGCACGCTGCACGAAATTGCCCCGCTACACGGCACGGACGATGAGGGTTGCAAACTCAAAGTTGCCTGCTTCACAATTGATGAAAACGGCAAGGCTTATGCCCTCAACGAATTTGACAAGGTTATAGACGCGATGTGCAGTAAGGATTATTTGCTGAATATCGATTTGAACACAGGGGAAGTAACCGTTCAAAATGAAATTCGTAGTGCCAACGAAAACTGTTCATCGAGGACTTCCCGATCACATAGAACCGCATGTGTTGTGTATGACTTTGAAAACCATATACTAAGAGTCAACGAACCGCACGAAGATACTGCCGCCATTTTCCCTGAGACCGGCGAATTTGTTTACGGGCACGGCGGAAGCGGTGTGGCTCTTACTGCAATGATTATACCGAATGACTTCCCGGTTCCGGAGCCCGTTATGCCGAATTTTACGGTAACCTTTGTTGACGGGTTTGACGGTTCTGTAATCGAAACCCGCACGATGGCGGGCGGATGCGTGCTTGATGAAGCAACATTTCCAGAAACGGCTGAGCATGACGGCGTTGTGTTCCGCGGCTGGGACTATTTCGGAAAAGTGCTTTCGTCCGACATTACAATACGCGCGCTGTATTCACTGCCCGATTATTCAACGGCGGTTGTAAAGCTGAACGTTATTGAAGGCGGCTTCCGAAATATGAGTTGGGAGAGTTGGGAGTTACCGCCCGAAAACGGCAACGGCTATCAAATGATATTGGATGCGGATGCGGACACGGCAACTGAGGATAAAATGGTCGGTTACGGCTGGAATACCGGAGTGGGTGATAGCGGAAGGCAATGGATGGACGAGCTGTACAGCCAATATGAATACAGCATTCCGCGAAACGCCAGCGGTTCGGAGAAGAATGCCGAAACCGTTTTGAACGAAACAAAGTCCGTACGCATTCCGGCAGGAACTTACGATTGGCTCATTCTGTACGACAACGGGCAATGCGACAGGCCTTTTGCCGACTCGTTCGGAAATATCGGCGGCAGGTTTGATGATTTTGAGTTCCTCCCCGGGTTTGTGTATGAGTTTAAAGTCTATTGGATGGGCAGATGCCACGCGATAGACCTTGAAATCACCCCCATTGTTCCCGATGAAAACCCCGACGCAGGCGTATGTGTTCTTCTCGGTGAAATAGCGGGCAGTCCCGGTGAAGAAATCGAAACGGAAGTCGTTATTGAGGGCGACTATGAAGCAAACAGCTTCGACATGACACTTGAATACGATGCAAGCGACATAGAAGTTCTTGAGATAACGCCGGGTCAGGTGATTCAGGAAATTGTTGAAAACGGCGGAGAATTTGATCTTCAGCAGTCTTCGCCCGGCGGTATCGGCGGCGGGGGCGGCTCGGGCAGTCCGGACGCAAGCACGGGCACGATAGACGCAAAAGCGGAGTCCGGCGGAATGGCGTTCGGCGGAAACGGCCAAATCATGAAGATGAAGGTCAAGATTCCCGAAGACGCCGAAGCCGGTGAAAAGAATATGGATATGACGGTCAACGACCTGTCGAAGAACAACAGCGACGGCACGACAGAACAGGTTCCGCATTATGACGTGACAGGAAATTCCGCCACGGGCAGCATAGGCGGCGGCGGTTCGGGCGGTTCCGGCGGCGGTTCCGGCGGCATCGGCGGCGGAGGAGGCGGCGGTGTCGTAACGGATCCCACGACTCCCATACCCACGGGAGAGCCTACGCCGACGGGAGAGCCTACGCCCACTCCGACCCCCAACCCGAACGCAAGCTTCTTTGTAACCTTTGTCGATTGGGACGGACGGACAATTGCAATTAAAACCGCAAAGTACGGCGAAGCAGCGACTCCTCCGCCCGATCCGGAGAGGGAGAACTTTATCTTTGTCGGTTGGGAAGGTGACTTCTCATGCGTTACGGCAAATACGGCCGTTCTCGCAAAGTACGGCCCGATTCCCAACTCCGGTGATGCCAGCGGAGACGGCGCAGTCAACGCTGTTGATGCCCTTGTTGCCATGCGGTATGTTCTCGGAGTTTCAACCGAGAGCCTTACGCCCGAACAGATCGCCGCCGCGGACTTCAAATCACTTACACCATCAACGGTGAGGAATACACCGCTCAGACCTATGAATTCGGAGCAGCAGTTTCCGCACCCGAATACACCGTTCCCGAGGGACACACCTTCTCCGGTTGGAATATTCCGGAAACCATGCCTGCCGAGAACCTTGTTCTTGATGCGGCACTGACTGTGAACAGTTACAGCATCACTTACACCATCAACGGTGAGGAATACACCGCTCAGACCTATGAATTCGGAGCAGCAGTTTCCGCACCCGAGCACACCGTTCCCGAGGGACACACCTTCTCAGGTTGGAATATTCCGGAAACCATGCCTGCCGAGAACCTTGTTCTTGATGCGGCACTGACTGTGAACAGTTACAGCATCACTTACACCATCAACGGTGAGGAATACACCGCTCAGACCTACGAGTTCGGAGCAGCAGTTTCCGCACCCGAATACACCGTTCCCGAAGGACACACCTTCTCCGGTTGGGACATTCCGGAAACCATGCCTGCCGAGAACCTTGTTCTTGATGCGGCACTGACCGTGAACGAATACACCGTTACTTACAATATCAATGGTGAGATTTACGCAATACAGGTTTATGCTTACGGGGAAGAAGTCTTTGCTCCCGCATATGACGTTCCTGACCATTTCACTTTCTCGGGCTGGGATACTCCCGCCACCATGCCGGCGGAGAACATCGTGCTTGATGCGACACTCGTTGAAGATGGAAAGTATACGGTATCATTCATGGTCGATGGTGAGACGTATTTCACGTTTACGGGATATGAAGGTGATGTTATCACTGTTCCTGAAAATCCGGAAAAGCTCGGTTATACCTTTGACGCTTGGGACGGAATGCCCGAAGACGGTGTTCTTCCTGCTGCAAATATAACCGTCACTGCTGTTTGGAGCGTTAATACCTACACGATAACCTATACGGTCAACGGCAAAGGGTACAGCATCCAAACATATGAATACGGTGCAGCAATTATAACTCCCGCGTATGATGTACCCGAAGGATACACATTCTCGGGATGGGACGTTCCCGAAACAATGCCTGCCGAAGATCTGGTTGTTGACGCAACATGCACGATCAACGTGTATGAAGTTACCCTGATTGACGGCTTTAACGGAGATCCCATTGCTGTTCTTTATGTCGAACATGGACAGGATGCGATACTTCCCGATGCGCCCGAACACGCCGGCTATATCTTTGACCGCTGGGACGGCGATCCCACCAATGTTACGGAAGACCGAACCATTACGGCGTGCTATTGGATGATCGGCGATGTGAACCACGACGGTGAAATCACAACATATGATGCCTTGCTGATTATGAGATATGCACTCGGTGTGGAAACCGATGGCAATGAACTCATTATGGACTTTAACGGAAACGGATGCGTTGACTCACTTGATGCGCTTCTTGTGCTTCGCAGGGTCATTGGCGCAGCATAACCGTATCTGCAAGCACGGTCGTTCGGAGCCGAAAGACAGCGGAAACTGCCGCAACAGCAATCATCAAAGACAGCGAAAGCAAAGAAGAAATACTGAAAAAGCCGGAAGCCCTATTGGATAAATAAGTAAGGCAACCGGCTACCACACGAACGGGGCGGAACTTGCCGCCGCACTTTCGTGCCTGCATTGTATCATGTCTTGCCCCGTAAATCAAGAGAGGACGTGATTATTATCGGCGAGAAAAAAATGGGAAGGCCCACAGTAAACCCGCGTACCGAGAAAATCGGCTTTCGACTGTCAAAGCAGGAGATCGAAGATATTGAAAGTGCGCGGCTGCTATGGGAACACAGCGCGTGAATGCTGTAACCGATCGATTGCTGAAAAACCGTTTTTGATTTTGACGTAGGAGTCCTTGATGTTGACCTTGCCCAAACGAATGCTCTTGACTTCTGTTCCGACAAGAGCCATTCCGCATTCATAGGTATCTTCAATGAAGTATTCATGCCGAGCCTTGCGGTTTTCGGCAAGTTGTTTTTCTCCGCGTTTTACGGGCATATTGCTGCTTAACCTCTTATATTGCCAAAAACGCAGCACTCAAAAAACTAAATGCTGCGCAGCAAAATCAAAATTCGGATCGTTGCGCCCGAAACCCGAGCGCATGAACATCAGCCGATAACGAGCAGAACAAGAGCAAGCACACCGAGAATGGAAGCGAAGATAACGGTAAGCCTCTGGAGCTTTGCTTCCCTGCCCGCTTTTGCGTTGCGTGCCTGACCGAGAGCGGTCGTATCGTTGCCGAATGCACTGCCGAGACCGGCACTCTTTGCGTTCTGCGCAAGCACAACGATGACAAGAAGCACGGCGACAATGACCATGAGGATGTTTACAATAATTTCAACAGTCTGCATAACTAATAACCCTTTCAATTTCAACTGCATTTGGCATTATAGCATTAAAAAGCCAAATATGCAAGCATAATTTTCGAATGCTGTCGATTATATAATTCGTTCATCGTTCAATCAGGCTGTGACCCGTCATTTCTTTCGGAACGGGCAGATGCATGATATCGAGAAGCGTCGGCGCAAAGATCGCATAATCTTCCGCCGTCACGGAGTTTTTTGCCCTTTGCATCGTCCGAAACCCAGATGAGCGGAACGGGATTGGTTGTGTGCGGGGTGAACGGTTCACCTTTTTCATCGAGCATCTGCTCACAATTGCCGTGATCGGCAGTGATGAGACAAGCTCCGCCGTTTTTGATAATATGGTCAACCAGCGTC
>VOFB01001391.1_pt1 | contig 17033 bp, 18 predicted proteins | sample 5384141 | NCBI WGS metagenome assembly VOFB01 (sample SAMN12384721, study PRJNA508395) | human gut metagenome | isolation source: healthy gut A | host: Homo sapiens | reverse complement strand
TTTGTCCAAACTTTGCGCAAAGCAACATATCGAGATTGATCTGAGCATGGATGAGCTGGATTTAACGGCTGCGGAGAGCAAGGCTACCTATGACGAGATTAAAGCGTATGTGCTGGAGAAGTATGGTTTGAAGGTGTCTAGCCTGTACATCTCCCAAGTCAAGCGGAAATGCGGATTGGATGTGGGTCAGAATTATAATCTGTCAAAGAAGGAAGATGCCAAGGTGCCGCAGTGCCCGCCGGGAAAAGAAGCAGCCATTGTGGATGCGCTGAGATATTTTAAAATGATTGTATAACAAAAATAAATAATTGAGCGAAATGCAGATATTTGACTCAAATGAAAATTCTGCGCATAAAAAAAAGTTAGCGAGAACCGTCTTGACGGTTCTCGCTAACTTTTTCTTTGACCTGCTTTTTAAAGCTCTATTTTGCAACAGGCCCTTTTAGCACTATACTTAGTATTCGAATTTATAATCGATCAGACGGCTATCAGGACCAAAAGGTATTTCATATAATTGGCAGCAGAAAGTGGTTCCTTTGACTTCAGCTGCTCATGGTAAATCTTATTATCATTTTTTGCTTCAAGCACTAAAGTGGACATATCAATAATAATATCGTCATTCTCCGATTTACATAGCATATAGTTAACCATATAATCAAAATAACTCTGTAGGTGGTTAACGGCTATACTGAATCCGCTGGCCTCATACCCTAAATGTGTAGCTATGTTACGAATTCGATACAAACGTTTTAGTTGCCAGTTTATTCGTATCTCATGTTTTGAGAGGAATTCTGAAATTTTCTCTCCGGATTTTAGCGATTTTCTTAAATTGTAGACTCGGGAACGCAATAAGATGTTATCCCCAAGCAAGAATAGAGCGCTTTCATTTCCTCTGATCCTTCCTCATGCGATGCAAAAACAACAAAAAAGACTTGTATGTTGTAATATCTAACTTCTCTAGATCTTCCGATAGGAGTGTTTCACGAATTTGAGCATATATTAACCGAGTGATTTTCAGTAAATAGGTTTTTTGGATAATTGCAACGACGCTGTTAATCACATTTTCGCGTCCACTATTAGCTGATGGATTTAAAAACAGGGTCTCCAAAGCCGTCCAGAAAGTCCTTACTAACGCACGATAATTTTTAGATTCGAGCGACTCGGCGTGCATTTCAATTGCATGAGCAAGGGATAGCAAAGCCATAGGGGTCATTGCTTTATGTCCAAGAATATTAGTAATTCGCTTATCTATTAAGTCTTGTTGGATGTATGGACGTTTTTGGAGTTTATTAGGCAGTTTAAATTCGTGATAACTGCCATTTTCATCTTTTAGTAAAAATTTATAAACTTGGTTCGCAGCATAAAAATGTTTGAAATATACCATAAACATTTGCAAAAAGCGCATTTTTCTATAAATTCGTTTGCAGCTATGTATGGGTCGAGAGCCATATCTTTAAAAACAACAATTTCAACTTTTTCATGCGCTTTCGCTTGGTGTAAGCGTTTGTCATAATCAGCAAACATATCTGCAATTAGGCGATCCTTACAAAGCTCTTTACGTTCTTCACTAGTTGAAATCTTCTTGATTTCAATATCAATGTTAATGTCTTTACTGAGACCATCAATGTAATCAAGAGACTCCGTATTCATCAAAATCAGAAATTCATATGCCTTTTTGGACGTATTAAACTGCTTTAAAAATGGCAGAATTTGATCGGGTGCTAAAACTGGTCTTTTGGAATTGTTGAAAAATCTTTTTGCGCACGTATACAAATATTCTCTAGAGTAGCCTGCATGAAGCAGTGAAATATAATAGTTTTCGTACAATAAATCAAATTGTTTTTTATCGGGGCTATTTGTCAATACAAGCTGTTCTATTTCGTTTTTGTATGTATCACGATATTTTTTCGGACTGCAAGTTTGTCGAAAAATACCGATCCAGCGGTTCAACAAAATAGGATTTTGTGATGCCTCCTGAAAACCAGTTCTGATACTGTTAAGCCTTTCTCCTAGCATTCTTTTTAAAATGCTGTCGTCTTCTGTACAAACAATAAATTCCTCAATTATGGGAGGAATATAATTTGCATAATATTCTTTAACGATTCCATATTGGTCCAAAAGTGAATAGACCTCATCCATTTCATCAAGTAATGTTATTGCGTTATGAAGGGGTAACGCATATGTGTCTGAAGTGGTTTCACTCAGAAGTTCATCTGTAATTTGGTAAAAAAGCCAAAGCATATCCATAGACTTGTCATGTTTCCAATGATCTGGTATCTCTTTAAGCATAATATTACCCCATTCCTTACCAGCATAAAACTAAAATAGCGATGGCGTCATCTATTAGGCCACTATTCACAATCCCTTCACAATCTCCATAAACCGCTCCAGGGAATACGCTCCCGGATAGTCCGGCTGCTTGGTCTCAAACACCATGTAATACTTGTACTGTTTTCCGGCCAGCTTTGCCCACTGGTCGCCGATTTTGGCTTTTTCCTTAGACTCATCATTATCCAGGTGATCTCCCTTGGTCTCCACCATCAGTATCTTCCCACTGTGGAGCATCACGATGATGTCGGGATAAGCATGAACAGGGCCGTTAATCTGGAAGCCCAATCGGGAAATATTACGATGCCACCACTTGACGTTGGCCAGTTCTGACAGCGCCCACACCACCTTGAACTCGTACTCGTTCATATCTTCTTCGGCGGTATCCATGTTCAGCCCGGACTTAAGTTCCACAGTGAAGTGGTCCTCCCAGACAATGATCCGCTCAAGCCAGCGTTTCACCAGGGCCTCGCCGAAGGCCTCTAAGCGAGCAGGGGCTGTTTGATGAAAGTCCTGCAGCTCGTTGATGCGGGCAATCTGTGCGTCTCTGGCGGCGGTGTCAACCGTACACTTTTCTCGCTGTTCCCGGAGTTTGAAGATCTGGTCGGCAATCTCGTCGTAAAAGTCCTGCAAGAAGTAAATCAGCATAAACTAACGATCCAGTTACGCCTTTTAAAGATAATTAACGATACAGCAAGCCTGAACAATTCCTCCGTGGTAAGCAATGTATACACACCAACAATTCCCCACTTGAATACATATGCTGCAAGCAGACACAGTGGAATTCCGATACACCATGTGCCAATAATATCAATGATCATAATGATTTTGGTATTACCGCCGCTTCTTATAATTCCACCGCCAAGTATCATATTTTCCACTTTGATTGGTGCATACAAGGCAACTACAATAAGAAATATCTTTCCAAGCTCTTTACGCTGTCATCAACACGATATAATCCGGTATATGCTCCAGCCAAAAGAATGAGCAAAGCTGATACTGCTACTCCACCCAATAAGCCTGCATACATAATCTTCTTTGATTCTGCGTAAGCCTCATTATATTCTTTCCTACCAAGCCTTTTGCCGATCATCACACCGGCAGCCGCAGACAATCCACTAAGTGCCCCTACGATAAGCCCTTGTATCGGACTGGTAAGTGTATAGGCTGCAAGGTTTGATGTGCCAAGATGTCCATAAACAGCAGACTCTACATTTTGCCCGAGACTCCATAAAAACTTACTGATCAGAATCGGCATAATCATTATCAGATAATCCCTGATTGTGATTTTTTTTGAAATGTAGAGACAATACCGGTTTATCTCCATCTTTTTTTGATACATAAGACAAATCCGATAACAATAAATACAAGATTAAACAACTGCGAAATAAGTGTGGCAATCGCAGCTCCCTTTATTGCCATACAGGGAAATCCAAATTTTCCAAATATCAGCAGATAGTTCAGTCCTGTGTTTACAATAACTGCTCCAAAGCTTGCCAGAAATGGTATCGTGGCATATTCCTTACAGCGCAGCCATGAGGATAAAATATTGCTGACAGCCATTGGAATATAAGAAAGCGCTACGATTCTAAAATAAACCGTACCAGTATTTACAATACTCATATCTTTCGTATACAGTCCAAGAATCTGCGACGGAAAAACTCCAGCTGCAAGCAGGAACAATACTGACATTATAATTCCGCAGATGAGGCTCACATCAAAACTGCACCATGCCTCTTTGCTTTCTTCCGCACCAATAAACTGAGCAATTAATATCCCGGCAACCGTGCTTACTGCACCAATCATCACTGAAAAAATCAGTGAAAAATTACCGCATAATCCAACTGCTGATATATTTGTCTCCACTAACTGTCCTATTATAATCTGGTCTACAATTGAAAAAGATGCCTGCAGCATACTTTGCAAGGTGACAGGAATTGCTATTTTACACAACGATTTCAAAAACTTTGACATTATAATTTCCTCGTACTTTCCCTTTTTATTAAGGCAACACCGCACAATTCCCGCCTGACGGCTTAAGCACCGCTCCGGCGGCTGCGGCACGGCAACTGCGTTACCAAAATGCTCAATAATGTCGGGTTGCGGTACCCGCATCGTGCTTCGGGGGGCAAAAGCCCCTCGCACTCTGCGACCGCTGCCCCTGCTTCGGTTCGCTGTTTCCGCCACTGGCGGCGCTCACCTTTGCAGCATCCAGTATCTGCGCTTTTGGCTTAGCATCTGCCGCACCTCGCTCGCCGTATCGGCACTTAGAATTATGCGGTGTTGCCCTAACGTATCTGCAACATCTACGATTCTAATCCTGTTCTGTGTTATTTCCATTCCTTCTTCTGTGGTATTATGATTATATGGTACATTATAAATGTGGAATTTACAAAGATTAAGCGCATAACCTGCTACAAAATTTGCGTTCGATTTTTGTGAAGTTTTACTAATGTATTACACATTTTCAGCAACCTGAATACACATGAAAGCTACTTATGGACATAAGGCAACACCGCACAATTCCCGCCTTGCGGCTTAAGCACCGCTCCGGCGGCTGCGGCACGGCATCTGCGTTGCCAAAATGCTCGATAATACACAAAGTATTATCTGCGCTTTTGGCTTAGCATCTGCCGTACCTCGCTCGCCGTATCGGCACTTAGAATTATGCGGTATTGCCCTAAAAATGACAGGCAGTTTTTTTCCACCGTGAAGGAAAGATTCCATCATGGGTTAATCATTTATGACATTCTTATTTTAATAGGTAAGACAAAAAGTAAAAATAATTGATAGTATTGTGTATAAGGGCCGTTCACAGCAGCGGCATGAAAGATGGAGCGCACAAATACATTGTGACTGGCGTGCAAAAGAACAGTGGGCCAAAAGCTGTGCGCTTTCAGGCAGAGGGCGTTGACAGGGAAAGTAAAGCCCATGACCATAACGAAAAAACAGAGAAGCGAGCAATGAACAAAAATAGCGGCTAAAGTGACAAGTGTAAAAATCTGGCAGCTGGTGCCCCTCTTGACAAAAGAGAAAGCTGTGATAAAATGGTTCAAAAATGAACAAAATACAGAAAGGAGAATGCGAAATGCAGCTGGTCAACCCGCTGGAGCAACAGAACGCGGTAAAAACGTTATATTCTGAATTTGTCAGCCCGGTGTGCGCTAAATATGGCTTAACGCGCATTGAGCTGGATATTTTGCTGTTTTTAGCGAACAACACCCGCTATGATACGGCAACCGATATTGTGGAGGTTCGTTTTTAGCAAAATCTCAGGTGTCGGCGGCAATCAAAAATCTTGAAGCCCGCGGCTGCCTGCGGCGGGAATACCAGTTGGAAAATCGCAAAACCGCCCACCTGCGCCTGTGTGACCCCGCGCAGCCGATGATAGCGGCCGGGCGCAGCGCACAGGAACAGTTTGGCGCGGCGCTGTTGGATGGATTTACCCCCGAAGAGCTGGAGCATATGCAGCGCAGCATGGAGCGCATCCGCAAAAACGTGGAAAAGTATCTGGAGGATAAAAACAATGACAATGTTGATTAAATTTATCGTGTGCTTTATTGCCGGTATCGGCGCGGGCCTTGGCACCGGCTTTGCCGGTATGAGCGCGGCGGCGGTCATCAGCCCGATGCTCATCACCTTTTTGGATATGCCCGCTTACGAGGCTGTGGGCATTGCACTGGCCAGCGATGTGTTGGCCAGCGCGGTCAGCGCTTATACCTATGGCAAAAACAAAAATCTGGACATCCGCAACGGCGTTGTGATGATGGTATCGGTTTTGTGCTTTACCATGGTGGGCAGCTGGATCGCCAGCCAGGTGCCCAACAGCACGATGGGCAGTTTCTCGGTATTTATGACATTCCTGCTCGGCGTTAAGTTTATTGTAAAGCCGGTTATGACCACCAAGAACGCAATGGAAGCGGTAGACCCCAAAAAGCGGTTTGTACAGTCGGTGATCTGTGGTGTGATGATCGGCTCTATCTGCGGGTTTATCGGTGCAGGCGGCGGCATGATGATGCTGTTGATCCTGACCAGTGTGCTGGGGTATGAGCTGAAAACCGCTGTGGGTACCAGCGTATTCATTATGACCTTTACAGCCTTTACCGGTGCCGTCAGCCACTTTGCCATCGGCGGTATGCCGGACCTGTGGTGCCTGGTGTTCTGTGTGGGGTCCACGCTGTTGTGGGCGCGCATTGCCGCACGCTTCGCCAACAAGGCCAGCCCCGCCACCCTGAACCGCGCCACCGGCGTAGTGCTGGTGGTGCTGGGGGTGGCGATCATGGGGGTAAATTACATTAAATAATTAGAAATTAGCAATGAAAGGAAAAAGCGCACAGCGCCGATAGATCGGGCGCTGTGCGCTTTTTTATATCGTTTAGTAAATGGATTACTGGACGCCGGAGGAAGAGTCGTCGGAGGAAGCTTCGGTGGATTCTTCGGCTTTCTCGGTGGGGTCTTCGGGCAGGGGCTCGTTATCTTTGGCGAGGGCGGCGTTCAGTTCGTCTTCGCGCATCTTGTTGATGGTGCTTTCAATGGTAAAGCACTTGTTCAGCGGCTGGTAGATGCACAGCAGGGCAGGAAGCATCGGCAGCCAGAAGTTGGTGAACGGCAGAATGATCGTCGTCAGCGGGAAGAACAGCAAAATGGCGCCCCAATACACGGCTTTGATGGCGATGGCACCCAGGCTGCGGGGCAGGTAGCCCAAGAACAGCAGCAGGCTGTTTTTCAAAATGCCGTACAGCGGCAGATCCAGCAGGGCAATCTGCGGCCAGATATAACTTTCCAAGCCCAGCGTTACCACAAAGCTTAGGATCAGCAGCACCCAGGTAACAATACCGGCGCTGATGACCGACATGTGGAACAGGGTAAAGATCTGCATCGAAAGCACCAGACCGGTCAGCATGCCGGGAACCAGGCTTTCCCTGGCGTTGCGCTTCCACACGCGGCGGTAGGTTTCCCACCAGTAGCCAGGTTCATCGCGCAGGCTGCGCAGCACGGTATCAGCCATGGCGCTCAGCTCCGGGCCTGCGATCAGGCCGCCGATGATACCGGCCAGCAGCATGAACAGCAGCGCGTGCGTTTCAACGGCAAAAAACATACCGATAATAAAAGGCAGGCAGCCCAGGAAAGCCAGGAAACCGGCGCGGAAAAAGTTCCACATATCGCGGCCCATAATTTCGGCCAGGCGGGCAACACCCTTTTTGCGCGGGGCGTCCGGGCGCACGCCCGGTCCGGACGGGTAAAGCGGTCAGAAGAGAAAAAAAGTCCCATGGCGGTAGAATCTCCTTTGTTTTAACAAGCACTGCGCTTGAAATATACTTATTTATTATATCAGTGTTGGCGGCCAAGAGCAACAAAAAATGCGGGTGGGGTGTGGGCGGTATGCCGCGGTGATATGTAAAATCTGGTTTTAATCTTTACAAATCATTACAAAACAAGTACAATAAATCTATACGTTGCCCGGAGCTTTGGGCCGGGCAGGATTTTATCCATCCAGCTGTATGAGCAGAAAAGAGGACCCAGCCGATGAAACGTAATATCCTTTGCACTCTGGCCGTTATGGCAGCTTGTGCGATCCTGGTTGCCTGCGGCAAAACCGATGATCAAATCTCGCCCATTACGCCGGAATCCAACGCCGCCAGCAGCGAGGCCGAGGCTACCCCGGAACCCACCCCGACCCTGCCCCCGTATGAAGCCAACGTGCTGACCGGCGAGGCTAAAGGCGAAAATTATCCCGAGGGCCAGCGCATTACCGCCCTTATGGTGAACAACCTTGTGGACGCCCGCCCGCAGCGTGGCCTTTCCAAGGCGCAGATGCTGTTTGAAATCAAGGTGGAAGGCGGCATCACCCGCTTTATGCCGGTGTTCAATGATTACCACGATATTGATGAGATTGGCCCCATCCGTTCCGGCCGTGACCAGTTCTTCCAGCTGATCCTGCCCTGGCAGGCCCTGTATATCCACGAAGGCCAGTCTGTTGTCATGCAGCAGTACGCCCTGGATTATGATTACGGTCTGCTGAACAACAACGATGGTGCTTCCGGCTACCGTGATTACAACCGTGTGAACTGGCGCGGCCTGAGCTATGGCAACGGCCTGGCACTGGAACACACGATGTACACCAGCGGCGAAAACATTGAAAAGTATATCACCAACAACAATGTGGATATGAACCGCACCTACAATTCCACTTTCTTTAACTTTGTGGATTACCGCCAGGATAACCCGGTGCGCGACCTGACCCAGTCCCAGGATTCCCAGCTGACCACCAAGGACGGCACGGTGGTGAAGGACGGCGAATATGTGGAGATCAGCCACAGCCAGTCCTACAAGACCCGTTTCCTGTACGATAACACCAACAACGTCTACCTGATGCAGCAGAACTTCTCCGGCAACTGGCGTGATACCATTGACGAAGAGTACAACGATTATCAGCTGCAATTCCCCAATGTGATCGTTCTGTTCACCGATATTCACACCTACCCCGGCCACGAAACCACGGACCTGCAGTATGTAGAATACAGCTGGGGCGGCATCGGCTATTACTTCTATGGCGGCAAGTGCGAAAAGATCTACTGGCAGAAGGGTACCCCGCTGGAAGCCCTGCGCCTGTACTATCTGAATGAAAACGGCCAGTGCAGCGATACCCCCTGCGAGATCAATATTGGCAAGAGCTATGTGACCATTGTGGATGTGGACGAAGCCATCAACCTGAAGGTGGGCAACCTGGCCGACTTTGACCTGGATGCCGCAACGGTAAGCGCTTCCAACACTTCCATTGATGCCGACGCCAAGGCGGGTGAAAGCCTGGGGGCTTCCACCACCGACCTGGTCAGCGCAGCACGCAACAACCAGGCTGTGGGCAACACCGAAAGCAATACCCAGAGCACCACCCAGAGCACCACCACCAATACCAGCAATGACAGCCAGAGCGCGGAGTCTGCCCCCCAGCAGGACAACACCCCGCAGCAGGATACCGCCGACCAGAGCAGCGCAGATGACACCGCCAGCGATGACAGCGGTGAGGATATCCCCTGGGCGGATTGAGCGTGACGCCGGAGCGCCACGCTCCTGTACCTCTCCTTTGAAACCACCCTATTGCAAAAAAAAAGCATGTTCTCATGCCTTTTTTGCTCGCAAGGTATTCAAGCGTCGGCGCATGTCTGCCGCTTGGAATGGCTTTTAGAATTTTTTTCGACAGTCTAAAGTGCCCGCCCGCAGGGCGGGTACTTTTTGTAACAGGAGTCTGTATGACTGAGCGTTCAAACAAGAAAAAATACCCCCTGTGTGCCGCGGCCCTGGCGCTGGCTGTGCTGCTGGCAGGCTGCGCCCCGGCGGAAGGCGCCGCAGCGGCCACAGCGCAGCCCACAGCAGAGCCGACAGAAGCACCCACCCCAACGCCGGAACCCGAAATGAACCCCCTGACCGGGGAGCAGGGCGATTATACCAACCAGCGCCCGGTGGCGGTCAGCATCCGCACCGGGGATGGCAGCACCCCCCAGTGGGGCATTGCCGCTGCGGATGTGCTGATTGAGGGCGTGACCGAGGGCAAGACTGCCGGGTTGACCGCAGTGTTTGCCAGTGTGGACAGCGTGGAAAAAGCCGGCCCGGTGGCCCCTGGGCGGGATCTGCCGCTGCAGCTGGTGCTGCCGCTGAATGCCGTTCCGGTACACATTAACAAAAGCGTGTATGCTTCCAACCTGCTGAACGTGCTGCAATACCAGGATCTGGACGGCTACCATGCGGGCACCGCAGGTTTTGCCTTTGACGAGGACCGCGCCAACAGCGGCTACCGGGAGGAAAACTGCTGGTACACCACAAAAGATCTGATCAACACCGGCCTGGCAACCTATAACACTGATACCGCCGGTGCCAACATGCCGCTGTTCCACTTTGTCCAGCGCAAGGACCCGGAGCAGCAGAATGCCAAAAGCCTGTATATCACCTTTTCCAACAAGGATACCGAAGAACTGGTTTATTCGCCGGAAGTGGGCCTGTACCTGAAAAACAATGCCGATGGCAGCCCCATGATGGATGCGGGCAATAATGAGCAGGCAGCGTTCACCAATGTGTTTGTGCTGTATGCTTCCTCCGGCGTAAAGGATGACGGCGTGACCCGCCAGTATGACCTGACCGGCGGCACCGGCATCTACCTGACAAAAGGCGGATGGGAGACCATCCAGTGGACCAAGGGCGATGCCACAGCGCCGCTGCAGTTGACCGATGCCAGTGGTAAAACGCTGGATGTGAATCCCGGCAAGAGCTTTCTTGCCATCTGGGGCGGCTACTATGGCCAAGCCCTGCGCCTGCTGGACGGGGACGGTAACGAGCAGGCATTGCCGGAAAAACCGGCCCTGCTGGACAGCGCTGTGCCGGACGAAGCCGCCGAGGCTGCTGAGCTGGAACAGCAACGCGCCCAGGCCCTTGCGGATGCCCAGGACAAGCTGAACCAGGCCCAGACTGCCCTGAATGAAGCCCTGCAGGCCCAGCAGGATGCAGCCGGAACGGCAGACAGCGCCGATGACGATGCCGCCAGCCAGCGTGTGGCGGAGGCCCAGGCGGCCTATGACGCCGCCGCTGCCGAGCTTGCCGCTTTGCAGCCCGCGGAGGAACCCAACGGGAACACCGAGCCCGCCGCCGACAGCGCCGAGGAACCCCAGAGCGAACCGGATTCAGCCAACGGGGAAAACGCAGGCTGACCCACAACAGAAAACCTAAGGCAATACCGCATAATTCTAAGTGCCGATACGGCGAGCGAGGTACGGCAGATGCTAAGCCAAAAGCGCAGATAATACTGGATGTCTTATCGAGCATTTTGGCAACGCAGATGCCGTGCCGCAGCCGCCGGAGCGGTGCTTGAGCCGTTAGGCGGGAATTGTGCGGTGATGCCCTAAAAATAAAATGCCGTCCCTGCCAAAACAGGGGCGGCATTTGGTTGACATTGGCGGTGTTGACGGGATTACTCTTCTGCACCGTCCAGGTAGCCGTAGGGCACAATGTCAAAGGCTTCGGCAATGTGGTCGCGCATCCACATTTCGGCGTCCAGGCGCAGGCTGTAGCCACAGCCGGGGTCGGTCATCCATTCCTCCGGCTTGTGCTGCGGCAGAACGTGGTTGGCCATCATGTTCATGATCACGCCGCCGTGGGTGATGCAGGCAGCTTCCTCGGTATGGGTGCGCAGCTGGTATTCAAACAGCTTCATCAGCATCACGTTGGTGCGGTCGTAGAAGGCTTTGCGGTCCTCGGCACCATCGGGGTTGGTGCGGCTGGTGGGGTCCATCCACTGGGCAAACTCCGGGTCCTTGACCAGTTCAGTGATGGGGCGGTTTTCAAACTTGCCAAAGTTCATCTCCCGCAGGTCCTGCAAAATCGTGAGCTTGGCGTTGGGGGAACAGCACTTCCGCTGTTTGCTGGGCGCGCAGCATGGGGGAGCAGAACACAAGCGGAACATCCGGATACTGGAACTTGGCTTTCAGCTCCTCCAGCTGGGCGCGGCCCTCCGCGCACAGGGGCAGGTCTGTGCCGCTGCCGATATAGCGGCCATCCAGGTTGCCCTGGGTCAGGCCGTGGCGGATCAGATGCAGTTTATAATATTTCAAAACAAAACCTCCTGACGGATATATGTTGCAAAAAAAAGATTACAAAATGGTTACAAAATAAGAACGGGTGAAAAAAGACACACAATATTTGTACAGGAAAACACGCAAAATGTCAATATCTAGTTTGTTTGGCCCGCTTTGAAGGAAATACCGAAAAAATTGACAAAAAATTGGCGAATTTGATGTTTACAAATCGTTTTTTGGCAGATATAATTTACACCATGTAGAATGCAGTAGAGCCCGCATTTGTGCCGCAGCCAAAAGCGGCGCACAAAAGCAGCGGTTCCTGCCAATAGGATGCCTACCCGGCCCAACACGGCGCAGCGAACCCTTAAGCTACATTCCGGTGTGCTTTGGGGATTTCTGCGCATTTTGGGGTCTTTATCTGCCGCAAGCCCGGCAGGGTGTAAGGCGGCAGGCAGCGGTGCAAACCCGCAAGGCGGAAAACAGAACGGCGGGGGCGTGCCGGCCCCTAAGGTGCTGCAGGAACCGGCGGAATGTCCGGCCCCTAAGGTGCTGCAGGAACCGGCGGAATGTCCGGCCCCTGCGCCCTGGCGATGTAGCGCAAACCCTGTGCGGCCTTTGCGCGCTGCGTTCTGGTAAAGTGTGAAGGATGGCAACAAGATGGCAATGGAATTTAACCGCATCATTACCCTGCTGCGCAAAGAGCGGGGCATTACACAAAAACAGGCGGCGCAGGAGCTTGGCATCAGCCAGGCGCAGCTTTCCCATTATGAGAAAGGCATCCGGGAATGCGGCCTTGAATTTGTGGTGCAGATTGCGGATTACTATAATGTTTCCTGTGACTACCTTTTGTGGGCGCAGCGCAGAGCGCAGCGGCCAGACCATCAAGGTGGAAGAACTGCCCGATGCCGGCGGCGCAACCTCCGGCAGCATTTACCGCGGCAGCGTGCTGCCCACCATGTATAAAAAACTGATTGAAAATTCGCTGGACATTTTGTTTGACCGGTTGGATCAGTGCAGGGATAAGCGGGTGGTTACCTCCGTCAGCAATTATCTGATGCTGGCCGTCTACCGTATGTTCCGCCGCCTGTACCAGGCTGCGCCGGGCAATGTGGCCAGCATGTTCCGCGTAACGCCCGCCCGCTGGGAGCGTGACGCCGATGCCGCAATGTTCTTGCAGGAAGGTGAGCTTTCGGCCACCATGGCAGGGGAGAACGGCGCATGCCCCGACCCCGCTGCCTTTGAGATGAACACCGAGACCCTGGCCAGGGATTACCCGCGCCACGCCACCAGCCTGATGAACCTGATCAAGAACAGCGAGGAAGTCATCCGCAAGCACAATGCCTGAACCGGATGCCGCTGCAAAATAACAAAAATTCTGCCTGCCCCCAAGGGATTGGGACAGGCAGTGTTTGTATAAGGGTGAACGGTGCGGCAGAGCTTACAGTTTGGCAAGCTCCTTGCGGCAGGCTGCACAGATGCGCTTGCCGCGGAAAAGAATGCTATCCCCGGTTACTTCACCACACAGGTCACAGCAGCCGTCTGCGCGGTACTTGCGCAGCAGGATGGTATTACCATCGGTAAAGATTTCAATGGGAGTATCAGTGCTGATACCAAACGAATCTCGCAGTTCCTTGGCAGAACAAAACGGCCTAAGCTGTCAACACTGCGGACGATTCCAGTAGATTTCATAGGCTAACCTCTTTCATATGTAGTACATCACCTGGAAAAAGCGACACCAACGCTTTTTGTATACACAGTATACCTTTAATTTCCACTGATGTCAATATTTGGCAATCGAAAAATGAGATTTCCCGGCGTTTTTGACAAAAAAAGAAAAATAACGTTTTATCGTGTATAAAAATTGCAATTTATGTACGTTTTGGTCATCTTTGCTACAACTTTGATACCAGTACAGGATATGATACAGATAACGATGGTAGATTGGAAAGGCTGGTGTGCAGGATGACAAGATACAAACAGGAAAGCGCAAAATATCGCAAAATAGTTGCAGTGGTCCTGATATTGTTGGCAGTGCTGGCGGCCGTTTGGCTGGCGGAAAGATGGTATACCAGGCATAAAACATCGGCGGCTGCAGCGGGTGTAAACCCCATCGGCCAGCTGCTGACCGGCCAGCCCGACCCGGCGGAGCCTTATACAGGTACCATCAGCCTGGTGGTGGCCGGGTATGACCGTTCGGCGGAGGACGGCGAAGAAGAGATCGGCCTGACGGATATGATCCTGTATCTGCAGTGGGACTGTGACCGGAACAAGCTGGAGGTGCTGCAGGTTCCGCCCAGCCTGTATGTGGGGTGGAGCACCGGCCAGGCGGAAGCAGGCGAGGGGGAAGAAAACGCCGCAAACCCCACCGGCCAGGGCAGCACAACGGGGCGTATCAATGCCGTAGCCAGGGAGACAGGCGGTCTGCAGGGACTTTGCGATGAAATCACCGCCATGACCGGCCTGCCGGTGGATGGCTACCTTGGCATGGATCTGAACGGCCTGGGCGATATTGTGGAATACATCGGCGGGGTAGAAGTGGATATTCCGCAGGAAATAGAGAACGGCGGTTCCTACCTGCCCAAAGGCAGGTACCTGTTGGACCGCAACTCGGTGGAGTTCCTGGTGCGGGAACGCCGCAGCTATGCGTATGGTGATATGGATCGCCAGCGCGTGCTGCGCAGCGTGTTTGCCGGATTGCTGCGGTATGCCCAAAGCTGTACCCTGGTGGATGCCGCCAAGCTGGTGCCGGTTATTATGCCCTATATGCAGACCAATTTGGATATGGATACCCTGATGCAACTTGCCGCCAGCGCGGAGAGCCTGCAGGCAGAACAGGTGGTGTTTACCATCCCCAGTGCTTACGCGGTGCAGACGAACAGCGTCGGCGCGATTGTGTGGGACCCGGAGATTATGGCGCCGCTGCTGCGGGTGCGCTTTGGGCTGGACTGTGACCCGCAGGACCTGAACCTGCCCGCTCCCGCGCTGGAAGCCAGCGAAGCGGACGCGGGGGAGAGTTATGCCTATTCTGATTATATCGAAGGCAGCGTGCAGAGCCTGAGCGAGCTGGCAGTCGGCGAGGAATGAATCTCCAGAGTCAATAGGAAAAAATTTCCACACAAAAGTTGTAACAAAACGCAGAGCTGCATCGTTTTATTGAGTGAAACCAGGAACGAGAACATTTCCCCTGCATCACAGGCAGGGGCAGATTAAGGCAATACCGCATAATTCTAAGTGCCGATACGGCAAGCGAGGTGCGGCAGATGCTAAGCCAAAAGCGCAGATAATACTGGATGCTGCAAAGGTGAGCGCCGCCAGTGGCGGAAACAGCGAACCGAAGCAGGGGCAGCGGTCGCAGAGTGCGAGGGGCTTTTGCCCCCGAAGCACGATGCGGGTACCGCAACCCGACATTATCGAGCATTTTGGCAACGCAGATGCCGTGCCGCAGCCGCCGGAGCGGTGCTTAAGCCGTAAGGCGGGAATTGTGCGGTGTTGCCTTAAAGATAAGGCAGAACCGCATCCGGCAGGGCAGCACACAAACCGCCAGGCGGATGCGGGGGCACCATAGAGTTGTAAGGAAGAAAAAGATGGCAGTTTACAGAAAAAAGCAGCCTGCCCGCCGTCCGGTGCGGCGCGGCTGGAAGCGGCACGCGCGCACAGGGATGTTCCTCTTCGCGTTTGCGCTGGTGGCCGTTACTGTGGGGGTGATTTTGCCCCACGCGGGGGTGATGAGTGCTGCGGCAGAGGGCAGCACGCTGACAGAGAAGATTTTTACCACCGTGCAGAGCAAGAACCTGCCGGTAATCGCAATCGACCCCGGCCACGGCGGCACCGACCCCGGCAGCGGGGCAGCGGCCTGTGGGAGTACGAGATGACCTGGCAGGTAGCCAACGAGCTGGTAAACCTGCTGGAGCAGGATGGCCGCTATGCCCCGGTGCTGACCATTACCGAGGAAGAAAGCCAGAACAGCGATATGCCGCGTGTGGAACCGGCGGAACGCGCCCAGCGCGCGAATGACGCGGGTGCGGTGCTGCTGTTTTCTATCCATGGCAATTCCGATCCGAGCGGCACGGCCAGCGGCTTTGAGTGTTACGCCATTCCGCCGGGGCAGCAATACCATGACGAGAGTGTGGCCCTGGCCCGCCTGACCGCCCAGAAGATCACCCAGACCGGCCAGCCCTTGCGCGGGCAGGATGGTGTGCGGTACATTTATTTTGATACATACGATAACCGCATGGTGTATGAATCCAGCGACGAGACCCCGCGCAATGAACCTACCTTCCGCCTTTTGGCGGACGCCGACTGCCCGGCGGTGCTGGTAGAACAGTGCTTTTTGACCAACCCCCAGGATGCCGCCCGCCTTGCCACCCCCAGCGGCGCTAAACAGGCCGCAAAGGCGTATTATGAGGCAATATGCGAATGGATGGAAGGCAGGTAAAAGGCAGAAAGTAGGAGCTGAAGATAATTAGGAATTAGAAATGAGAAATTAGCAAAAAAGAACCGGTGCAGTTTGGGCGGGGTTCGTAAAACAGTTAAACCGACCTATGGTTACGATCATAGGCCGGTTTTTATGTTATGCACTGGCGCGGCAGCGCCCAGGGCTCCCTTTGTGTAAAGGGAGCTGTCAGCGAAGCTGACTGAGGGATTGCTTTACCGCAGCATCGATATACTCACAAACTCCACAGAAATTTCTGCCGACATCGTTGTTGGGAATACGGATGACTCTCAGACCATATCCCTCCAGAAAAGCGGTGCGGTCTGCATCTTTTTTGATGTTTCTATCCTCATAGTGTTGAGAACCGTCCAACTCAATGACAAGCTTTGCTTCTGCGCAATAGAAGTCAGCGATATATTTTCCCAACACCTTTTGTCTGGAAAAACGGACAGGGTAGGACCGCAGAAAATCATACCATAGGTGCCGTTCTTCCTTGGTCATTTCTTTTCGCAGGTGCTTTGCAAATGGAACCAGCTGTTTGTTATGCTTCGACTGCATTGCAATCCCTCCGTCACGGCTTACGCCGTGCCACCTCCCTTTACACAAGGGAGGCTTTGGTGCTGCGCAAAATTGCAGACCGTACAGTACACCGAAAGGTGTATAGAAGTGCGCTCTTTATCAGTTCAACAAATTTACATTTGTATAAC
>VOFB01002130.1_pt1 | contig 17037 bp, 23 predicted proteins | sample 5384141 | NCBI WGS metagenome assembly VOFB01 (sample SAMN12384721, study PRJNA508395) | human gut metagenome | isolation source: healthy gut A | host: Homo sapiens | reverse complement strand
CCCGAATCGCTATACTTCCATCTCTTATCTTATTAGTATGTTTTGCATATAACAAAATCATTTACAAAAATACAGCTCTGCTTACGCAGGAAAAGATACACGCCACAAGGGATGGCTTAGAGAGACTTTCTTTTTATTATATATAGCATATCCCACTCAAAAGTCAAAAGCATTGAAACTATAACCGTAAAATGATAATATAGTTTTATTAAGCGAAATCCCAAAAATTTGTTTGAAATACTGCAAAGTTCGGTGGATCTCGCAACAAAAGGAGCTGATGCAAAGTGTAGCGTGATGAATCTGAAAATAGACGGGCACTCAAGATGGAGTATTCGCCTATGGCAAAACATTCGCTAACATTACAGGGGCGAAGCATTATTTGCGCGAGTTGCTCAAGACATCCTTCCGCCAAATCGGCGCTAAAGAAGCGACAAAAGACTTCCCTGGTACCATTTCTTTCAAAGCATAAATTCGGGTTGCACCGAGTCAGCGTAGAAACTTCGGTTCATTTGGCTGGTTTAATCCATGTATTCACCGGCGCACCGTACCAAGAAATTCTGTATGCGTAACCCGCATTTATCGCGGCAAGAAATGTTCTCTCTTTGCAAGAACTGCCATAAGAACTGCCTGGATTTTATTGAAGAAGTATGTCCCAAACTTTTTGAAAAACCGCCGCATATTCGTACCGTGTAAAAGAACGTTCCAAATGTACATTACGCAAATCGAATACCATCCCATACGCAGCAAACACTTGGAGAAAGCCGGCAAGGGGATTTTCGGTTACTCCTGAGGAATTAGAACGCATCAACAAAATCGTTTCACCCCTCATCAAAATGGTCAATCCATTCACCATATCTGAAAACACAAGGACATCTTGATGGTCAGCGAGAAAAACACTGTATAACTTTACTAAACGCCGGCGCTTTTTTCCGCAACCAAGTTAGATTGTCCTCGCATTGTAAGAATGCGTCCAAGACAGAAAACGCCTGCTCCTAAAGTGGACAGGCATTGCTATGATGGCCGTACTTACGACGACTTTATTCAATTTATGGTGGAACATCCGATACACCAGTTGTCCAGATGGATTCCGTAATTGGCCGTAAAGGTGGGAAAGTCCTGTTGACTATATTTTTTTCAGAACTGCAATCTGTTGTTAGCATTTCTACGAGACCATAACACGGCCAGGTCGGTTACTGACATTTTCGAAGATCTTTATAGCCGCTTGGGACATGACGATTATTGCAAGCTATTTCCCGTTATACCGACAGATCGCGGCAGCGAATTCAGTAAACCCGACTGCCATTGAAAAAGACGCTGACGGCCATTCTCGTAGCCGTATCTTCTATTGCAATCCCAGTGCACCATATCAGAAGGAGGAATTGAAGTTTCCCACGAATTGATTCGACGTATTCTACCGAAAAGGCACTTCTTTTGATAGTCTCCAGCAGGAGGATATTGACCTGATGCTTTCTCATATCAACTCGTATAAAAGAGGTAAAGCTGAACAGTCGGTCCGCATACCAACTGTTCAGCTTCATCTATGGTGAGTCTATTTTAAATAAACTCAATGTACGTGAGCTCCAGCCAAACGATATTGTCTTGTCCCCGAAATTATTGAGGAAGTAACACACTAATAAAAACAACCTAATATTTCAGATTCATTCCAAGCTCTCAGGGGTGGAATTTACCTTTACAAAAATAAACGGTAATTTTTCACCTCTGGGAGTTTTTACGCCTTTTTGCTGAAACCCACGCTTTATATCTTATATTTTAACAGGTATTCACGGTTTGTAAAGGGATTTTGAATAGATTTATCCGGCTATTTTTCAAATCAATGCTTACCCTATGGAATTTAATCTTACAAACTGAATTTACTTTTACAAATGAGCAATTTTTTGTATATTCTGCAAGCAGGAGAAAACAGTCACAGAAGCTCAGCCTGCGACTGTTTCACTTTTTTCTGCCGTTTTGCGGCGGATTTGTCCCCACAACAAGTCCGCCGCTCTATCCTTTTCATGCGGGGAGCAGCCACACGGTGCAGCCCAAAATAGTTCAAGCGAAACGCGCCTCGCTTTATGTATGCCTGGTCATCTATACTGTCTGCCGCCTGCCTTGCCGTTTCAAATGTCGGATAGCGTTCTCTGCAAACCTCATCATCCGACGGTACGGCAGCCGACAGACTGATCTGTGAATCAATCGAGTCCAGTTTCCACACGCCGTTCTCCTTCTTCATAGTCGCAGTGATGGTATCCCGATTGACCGGCAGCTCCACCGAAAATCCCTGCTCTGGATTGCCGGAGATCCGTTTATCCCAGACAAGGGTTTGTGCCTGCACCACCGCCGTCATTCGGTCTGCATACAGCTGCCGCAGCCAGTACGCCGCCTAATCGAAACCATATCCTGCGATTGTTCATGCACTCCTCCTTTCCGGCTCTCCTGTCCTGCTCATACTATATAGACGAATGTCCTTCCGGTTTTGTGACACGCCCGCAAAAATTTTTGAATTTTTTCGGCATGAGAAAACCGGCCTGCAAATCCGCTCTTTTGATTGCACAGCCGGACACAATATGCTATAATCTGCTAAAATAACAGGCAGGAAGGCGTAAAATGTTTCTCTATCTGGCAATGATCGACTCGGATGCGGACAAGTCCAAGTTCGAGATTCTTTACAGCGAATACAAAATCTGATGTACTACACCGCAAACCGCATTCTGCGCAACAGCAGCGATGCGGAGGACGTGGTGCATCAGGCTTTTCTCAAAGTCATCGAAATTCTGGATACCATTTCTTCACCAAGGTGTCACAAAACGCGTGCGCTGCTCGTCACTATTACTGAGCACAAAGCAATCGACCTGTACCGCGAAAAGCAGCGCCGCAATGCCCTGCCGCTTGCCGAGGAATATATTGAGCTGCGCCTGCCGCCGAGATCGAGCGTCTCGCCGCGCGCGACGCACTGGCCGCCGCTATCGCGTCCCTGCCGCCGCGTTACCGCTCGGTACTGCTCCTGCGGTACGACTGCGGCTATTCCAACGCGGAGACTGCGAATATTCTGGATACGACCGAGCCGAACGTGCGCAAGCTCATCCAGCGTGCCAAGGAAAAACTCAGCGCAGCGCTGAGCGGGATGGAGGAACCATAAATGAAAATCACTGACGATATGCTGTCCGCGCAGGCCGCCGAAGCGCGCGAACTGTGGCTGCAATCCTGCACGCCGGATGCGCTGCCCGAGCACCGTTTCTCCCGAAAAATTCCGGCGTGAAATGCGCCGTCTGGTGCGTGCACAAAAAGCACTCTGCGGCGTTTAACCGGAGCCTCCGTCTTGCGCGCCGCACGGCCGCTGTTCTGCTGCTTTCCGCTGCGGTTTCGTTCGGCTGCGCGATGAGCGTAGAGGCATACCGCGTATCGCTTATCAATACTGTCGTGCGCGTGTTTAACGACCTGACCGACTATCGTTTTTCATCGACCCTGCCGTCCGAAACCGACAGCAAGGCGTTCACACCGCCGGTTCTGTCCGGTCTGCCGGATACCATGCACAAAACCGATGAGCACAGCACACCCAACGGCTATACCGTCACCTACGAGCACTACCGATTTTCTCGACCTGACCTGCACCCGGATTACGGACACCTCGGAGGCGCACAAGCTCGTGGACACGGAAAACGCATCCATTACCGAATTTGCTCTGCACGGCAGTCCGGTTACGATGATCGAGAAAAACGGCACGGTCACGCTCCTCTGGACGCACGATGACATCGTCTATCACCTGTACAGCAGCCTGTCCGCCGATACCTGCCGCAAACTCATCGAAAATCTGCAGTAATTCTCTGCTGATATTGCAAAAGAATTGCTATTGCGGCCCGCCCTGCCGCGGTGTTATAATGATAAATTGTGAAAGTGTATAAACCACGCGCATGATTTTCTGCGCGAAAACAATCACGGAGGTTTACTCTTTTGAAAAAAACATCGCTATACCGCGGCGGCCGTAATGCTCAGTCTTTCGATGCTGACCGGCGCCGCTGCCGCCGATTATTCCGATTTAAAGCCGCACTGGGCCGAACAGGCCATGGAATTCGCCGTACAGTCCAATCTGATGGACGGCATTTCGAATACACCTTTGCTGCAGATGCACCCGCGACCCGCGCCTGTCTGGTGCAGGCGCTGTACCGCATGGAGCACGCGCCTGCAGCTGACACAGTGCTTACCTTTCAGGATGTCGCGGAGGATGCGTCCTTCCTGACCGCGGTTCAGTGGGGTGTGTCCAACGGCATCATCACCGGTTACAGCGACACGGTATTTCGCCCCGGCACCTCACTTACGCGCGAGCAGTTCGCCGTTATGCTGTACCGCTTTGCCGAATACAAAAAGCTGGATGTGACGGCGCAAAGCGCGCTCTCCGGCTACACGGATGCTTCTTCGGTTCATCCGTATGCGCAGGCCGCTATGCAATGGGCCAACGCCGAGGAACTGATCACCGGCACGACCGCGACCACGCTGTCTCCGCAGCGCACGGTCTCCCGCGCACAGCTGGCGACTATTTTGCAGCGTTTTGCGCCGATGGTCTCCTACCAGCAGCGGGAAACCGATGCACCGAAGCCGCCGCAGACCCATTCCTACACAGCCTTCACCACCAAACTGGGCGATGTGACGCGCAGCGAGACCGAACAGGACCTGACCGAAGTCCATCGAGCGACCCGCCGCTACACGGACGGTCAGGGCTGCGCGGTTGAGATGGGACACTCTGCCGCCGTACTGGACGCACCCGCGCACACAGCCGCGCAGTTTGAGATGAAGGGCACGTCCGGCACCGTTCGCTGGTACGACACCGCAGCGTCCTCGTGGAAACAGCAGCCGCTCACTGCGGGTACGCTGCCGAGCGGCATGTACTTTTTTGCGGGTGGACGGCGTGGACAGCATTCTCGTCACGCCGATGACCTATGCCGCGCGAGACAACGGCATGATCGAGTATTTTCCGGGCAAAAACGGCTCTCTGAAGATCGAGCGGACAGCTTCCGGCTTCCGCTTCTCCGTGCAGGTTGCGGCTCTGACGCAGGGCACCTACAGCGACTATCTGCTGCTGACTTCTCAGCAGACGCTCATCGACTGGAGCGACCCGTCCATGCTCAGCCGCTGGGCGAACTACAGCCTGATCGGCACCAACCGCTGGTGCTACAACGGCTACTACTATACCGCACCTTCAACCTACTATCCGTTCGACGAGAACTACTTCTACTCGCTTCCGGCGGCGCATATTGCCGGCAAGATGGCAAACGACACCGATCAGCCGGCCTCCCGCGCGATCGGTCTGGCGATGATCGACCTGATGCGCGAGCAGCAGAACGAGTACGGCTTTATCCCCTCTCAGGCGGGCAGCACATGGCTCAAGACGGATTACGGCATCGAACCCGGCTACTACGACACCCGCTTCAACACGGATTTCTGGCTGGCGAATATCAACGCAGCCGAAAACTTCGGCGTGACCGGCTGGCTGGACAAGACCCGCAAGTATGCGGATTTTCTCGTCAGCTTTGCCGAGCAGCATCACTTCACCTTCGGGGCCGGCGATGACGAGGGATGGCTCGTGCAGGATTACTGGCACCCGAACGGAGAGTCCTCGCCGACACACGCTTCGCTCAACCATCATGCCGCCGAAGCCGAATTCCTGTACCGGATGGCAGACGCAGTTGATGAGGACAGCTACGCCGTCCTCGCTGACCGCATGGTGCGCGGCATTGAGCAGAGCGAACTGCTGTGGTACAAGCCGGACGGTGATCTGAACTACTCCTATAAGCCGGACGGCACCTGTTCCGGGCAGGATTATCCGTATTTGACCTACAACGACCTGCTTGAGCTGCAGCGGCTGTATGCAGCCCGGCACGGTCAGGAAAATCCGACGATCGCCCGTTTGCTGCAGGTCAAGCTGACCTGGATGAATAAAAACGGCGTGACCGGCTACAACAAATAATTTTGGGGACGGAGAGAAATAAACGTGACACCAAATTCATTCGCTTATATCGTCTTTCTGGTGATAGGCGCACTCATTTACCACCCACTGTCACAGAAGGCCAAGAAACCCTTCCTTCTGCTGCTGAACTTCATGTTTTACGCCATCGGCGGTGTAAAATTTCTGCCGCTGCTGGCGCTGACCGTTGCCTTCAACTTCTTTGCAGCGCAAAGCTGGAACGCACCGAGCGTAAGCGCGGTCTGCTCACGCTGGTGCTTGTGCTCAACCTCGGCGCACTCGGGTTATTCAAATACCTCGGCTTTTTTCGGAGAGCTGCTCGGCTGCGCCGGTGTGCAGCTCAGTCTGCCGCAGCTGGCCCTGCCGGTCGGCATTTCGTTCTACACGTTCGTCATCTGCGGCTATATGATCGACGTGTACCGCGGTCGTGAAGCCGAGCGCAATTTCCTCGATTTTGCGCTGTTTACCACCTTCTTTCCGGCAATCCTGTCCGGCCCGATCGAGCGCTCGAAGAGCCTGCTCCCGCAGATCAAGCAGCCGCGCCGCGCAAACGCGGACGATGTGCGCTTTGCCGCCGAACGGCTCATCGAGGGCACGGTCAAGAAGGTGCTGCTCGCAGATAATCTGGCGATTCTGGTCAACACCGCATACGCCGACCCGGCGCAGTTTTCCGGTCTGAGCTGGCGTTCGCCGCGGTGGCGTATGCCCTGCAGATCTACTGCGACTTTTCCGCTTACTCCGATATGGCGATCGGCTCCGCGCGGCTGTTCGGCATTACGCTGATGGAAAACTTCCACGCACCGTACATGGCGCAAAGCTCCAAGGAATTCTGGCACAGATGGCACATTTCCTTGTCCACCTGGTTCCGCGACTACTTATATTTCCCGCTCGGCGGCAGCCGCAAAGGCAAGGCGCGCACCTACATCAACGTGCTGATCGTGTTCGCGCTGAGCGGTCTGTGGCACGGTGCCGCCATGAAATATGTGCTCTGGGGACTGCTGTTCGGCGTTTTTCAGGTTATCGGCGGCCTGCTGACACCGGCAAAGCAGCGCCTGTGCGCCGCACTGCACATTCCGTGGGACGCAGGCTGGCTGCAGATCATCCGCGTGATTATCACCTTCGGCCTTTCCACGTTTGCGTGGATATTCTTCCGCGCGGATTCTGCTTTGCAGGCGTGTGCTATTATCAAGCGCATTGTGACGGCGGCAGGCGCATGCTTCCCGCTTGACCTGACGCATCTCGGTCTGACCGAGCGTGCGCTGCATGTGCTTGCCGTGAGCCTCATCGGACTGGTGCTGACCGACATCATCGGTGACCGTTTTCCGCTGCGGGAAAAGCTGCTGGAGACCGTCTGGCTCCGGTACGCGGTCTGGGTTATCCTGCTGGCAGTGACGGCCGTCTGCGGCGCGTACGGCACCGGATTCAACCCGCAGGAATTCGTCTATTTCCAGTTTTAAGGAGGAATCGCCGTGAAACACATTTTCAAGAGAGAACTGGCGGCCTTCCTTGCCGCTGCGGCAGTGCTCGGCGGTATCCTCGCCGGTGCGACCCATTATCTTACACCGCAGCAGCATGATTACGGCTCGGTCTGGGGCATGTACGAACAGGAGCAGACGGATTCGATCGATGTGCTGTTCTTCGGCTCGTCCGTCACCTACTGCGATGTGTACCTGCCGTATACTGGGAAAATTCCGGTCTGACCGCCTTTGTGCAGGCCGGACCCGAGCAGCCGCTTCCGCTGACGCTGGATTACTTAAAGGAAAGCCTGCGTACGCAGTCACCCAAGGCAGTTTTCGTGGAGTGCACCGGTATAGCGTTCCACAAATACATGGGCTTTACCAAGACCAACATCGGTCAGATGCCGGGGGGCATCAATCGTCTGCACGCGACCTTTTTAATGCCGAACCCGAGGTCCGCAAGGGACTGCTGTTTCCGCTGTACTTCTATCACGACCGCTGGACGACCCTCAAGAGCGAGGACGTGCAGCCGTACACCGGGATATGCTGGCCGGCTACACCTTTCTGTCCGGCGGCACGGACAAGGGTCCGGACGACTGCGAAACGGTTGATATTGCCCCGGAGGACTGGGAACGAAACATGGATGCCCTCGAAGATATTTACGCGCTCTGCCGCAGGAACAATATTCAGCTGGTGCTGTACCGTGCCCCGACAAAGCGTCTGCACGATGCCGACTGGAACAGACTGACCGCGCAGTTTGACGAACGCGACGGCGTATCAACACTGAATTGCAGCGACTACACCGCGCAGATTGCCGCAGATCCGGAAAACGACTTCTACGACTCACTGCATTACAACTGTGTCGGTGCGGAGAAATTCAGTGCGTTTCTCGCGGACTGGACGAAGAACAATCTCTCGATCTCGCCGGATGAACCGCAGGATACCGTGCTGTGGACGGCACGCCTGCAGCATTTCCGCGATTTAACGGCAAATCCGCCGCAGGAGAACACAAACGCATAACAAAACAAAAAGGGACTGCTGCACAGGTTTTATCCTTGTGCAGCAGTCCTTTCTTATGCGCTTATTTCCAGAAATCAGTTTCTTCCTTGATGCCAATGTTCTTCGCGTGAAATACCGGATTCTCACCGCGCTTGCGGCTTGCAACGTAATCATTCAGGCACCTGATTGCCGTGCCGCCAAGAATCAGGATGGTCGGCACGTTGACTACGACGATCATACCCTGCAGCATATCCGCAGTATCCCAGACCAGACCGGCGTTTGCAATCGCACCGATGAACACGATGGCCGTAGCAAACAGGCGGAAGAAGAGCAGCTCATGCTTTTTGATGCTGCGATGCAGGATGAACTCCAGACAGCCCTCGCAGTACGAGGCAGTTGCCGAGCAGCGTGGTGAACGCGAACAGCATCATCGCCACTGCCAGGAACACCGGACCGGCCGTGCCGAGCGTGGATGCGATAGCGTTCTGCACATAAACCGCACCGGCGATTTCCTCGGTCGGAACAACGCTGGTGGACAGACACATGAACGCCGTTGCCGTACAGATGAGCAGCGTGTCGATGAATACGGACAGCATCTGCACCAGACCCTGCTTGGCCGGATGGGAAACAGATGCGGTTGCGGCTGCATTCGGTGCAGAGCCCATACCTGCTTCGTTCGAGTACAGACCGCGCTTCACGCCGTACATGATGCAGCTGCCGGAGAAGCCGCCCATCACGGACTGGAAGTCAAATGCGTTGCGGAAGATCGACGCGAACATGCCCGGTACATTCCTGATATTCAGGAAGATGATGAGCAGCGAAACCAGTACATACAGGATACCCATGAACGGAACAAGGATTTCGGTGATGCTTGCCAGACGCTTTGCGCCGCCGAGTACCATTACGCCGAACAGGAACGCCAGAATGACGCCGATGAACGCCGGCGTGATAACCGGATGGTAGAACTTGAACACCGAGAATGTGGACTGCAGGGTGTACGCTGCCAGCATGTTATAGCCGACTGCGTAGATCAGGATGATGAGCACCGAAGATGACACCCATCCAGCGCTTGCCGAGTGCATCGCGCATGTAGTACGCAGGACCGCCGTAGCAGCTGCCGTCCGGTGCACGCTTTTTTTGTAAATCTGCGCGAGCGTAGACTCGATGAAGGCGGTTGCACCGCCGAGCAGTGCAGTTACCCACATCCAGAAGATAGCGCCCGGTCCGCCGAGGCAGATTGCCGTGGATACACCGATGATGTTGCCCGTGCCGACACGCGACGCGGTGGAGATCATGAGTGCGCCGCCGAAAATGCTCCCCTCGCTTTCCGGCTTCTCCATGATGACCTTGCACGCATCCCTGAACAGACGAATCTGGATGAACCTGCAGCGGAACGTGAAGTAAATGCCGCTGACTATCAGAAACAACGGCACAAACCACGGCTGATACAGTACATCCGATATCGCTGCGATAACAGGTTGATCGTTTCCAACATAATTTCTATTCCCTTTCCAAAGTACTTTTGTTATCGGCTGTAGTCAACCGGTAACATTTATTTATTATTATACAGGAATCCGACAGACTTCTCAAGTATAAGTTATACCTTAATAAAATAAGGCTGTCCATTATCATTAAACGCACAGAGACTCAAGTGAGTCGGCTGTGCGTTTTTTCTTTACTACAACCCCATAGGACGGAGGTGAGACTGACGGGAAAGTACCGCTACCTGACCTTCGAGGACAGGAAGAAGATCGAGGCGTGGCATCTGCTCGGAGATCGGCCGGTCGATATTGCGGCCCGCCTGAGCGTCCACCACACCACGATCTACAAGGAGCTCCAGCGAGGCGCGACCGGCGCGCTGGACGCCAACCAGCGCGAAGGGTACAGCGCAGAGCTCGCCGAGAGGCGGCTGCGTGAGAGCTTCAAGCGCAGAGGTAAACGAGCACCGGCCGCACAGTAGCCAAGAACACCCGGCAGCGCCAGGCCGAAGAAAGGAGAGCCCCATGAGAAGCAGACGGAACAACACGACCCTGACACGGAAGATTGATAAGTGGAACACCCACAAGGTGTGGCTCATTAAACGCTACGCCGACGGCCACTATGCCATCAATCAAGAAGTCGGCGGTCGTGTTTTTTTATTCCAGCTACCAGAGAAAGCAACCAAGGCGCAGATCGACGCGATCTTCGCGCACTGTTAAGGAGGTGCAGCCATGAACGAGACCAACGGCATCAAGTACGCCGCCGCCCTCCTCTGCCGTGGATCCTTCCCGGCGACGCTGGAGGAGACCGACGAGCCCTGCATCGTGGAGGCCAGCATCTACCGGCTCAACGCCGTGGCCGTCACCGCCTTCCTGCTGGACGGGCCCGAGACGCTGCTGCGGCACATCGGGCTCGACGAGCGGGACACCTACACCACCAAGCACGAAATCGACGACCTCGTCACCGTCGTGCACATCACCAGAGAGGAGGCAACCACATGAAAACGACGCTCTCACTGTCTGGCGGCAAGGACTCGACTTTTCTGCTGCTCGAGCTGATCCGCAGAGGCACGCCGCCAGACGAGTGCGTATTCTTCGACACCGGCTGGGAGTTCCCCGCAAATGTACCGACACATGGATCGGCTGCGGGTTCTGTGCGAGGAGAACGGCATCGAGTTCACCGTGCTCCACCCCGCCAAGAGCTTCGACTACCTCATGTTCGAGAAGCCCGTCAAAGAAAAAACGGGCGGCACGCACTGCGGCTACTCGTGGTGCGGAGCTCGAGGCGTCAGATGGGGAACGACCGAAAAGACCAAGGCACTCGACCAGCACAACAAGGGCAACATCGTCCTCATAGGCATCGCGGCCGACGAGCCGGATCGACTCGTAAAGGAGCGGGCGCCGGGCAAAACCTTCCCGCTCGCCGAGTGGGGCATCACCGAAGCCGAGTGCCTCGCCGGATGCTACGCTGCCGGCTACGACTGGGAAGGCTTGTACGAAAAGCTCGACCGCGTGAGCTGCGCCTGCTGCGCAGCCAAGAACCTGAAGGAGCTCAGGAACATCTACAACGATATGCCGGAGGTATGGGCCGACCTTCAGGCCAGACAGGCCAAGACCTCGCGGCCCTTCAAAGGCCCCGGGAAAAGTGTGGACGAGCTGGCGATCCGCTTCGAGCTCGAGAAGGAATACATAGCCGCCGGGCTGAGCATCACAAGCCGCGGACTTCTACACCTGCCTCGCCGACCGTCTGAAGCAGCGAGGAGGTGGAACCGCATGACAGCCAAGTGCGTCGGCTGCGGGCTCGACTGGAACGTCAGCATCTACCAGAAGATCCCCCTGCACCGGCTACATCTGCCCGCACTGTGAGAGCCGGCTCCGCGCCGGCGAGACCCTGCCGAACATTCAGGCCAGCCAGAAGGCTCGGCCGCAGAGAACGAAAGAGCAACCCCATGAAAAAAGATCGCACTCAAGAACGCCGCCCGCGCACGGCCTTCGACTATGCCGGTCAGAGCTGGATCCTGCTGGAGAATGACCCGCCGACCGGACGCTCTGCCTGAGCAAGGACATCACCGAGACCCGTGCCTTCGACGAGGGCAACTGCAACAACTTCGCCGTCGCCAGCAGCAACAAGTACCTGAACGGCCCCTACCTCGACAATCTGGTCGACGCCTGCAACGGCACCAACGCCTTCCTCGAGAGCGAGCTCGACCTGACCACCGACGACGGCCTGAAAGACTACGGCACCTGCACCGTCACCATCTTCCTGCTGACGGCCGACCAGTACCGGCGCAACCGCGACGTCATCCCCAACGCAGACGACTGGTGGTGGCTGTCCACCGCCTTCAGCACGAAGTCTAACGGCTACGAGTCACTCGCCCGCGTCGTCGGCACCGATGGCACTCTGGACTGGAGCCTCGCCTACCTCGGCTACTACGGCCTGCGCCCCGCTTGTTATCTGGACTCCGATCTCCTGATCTCCGTCGAGGACGACGAAGCCACCGACGACGTCACGCCGGAGCACGCCGGCGAGATCATCACGGTGCTGGCCGAGCAGTTCGGCGGCACCTTCGCCACCGAGGATCAACTGACCACGGCCCTCTCGTTTATGCTCGGCACGCTGAGAGCTACCCGCGAGAAGGAGGTCCGGCATGAGTAACCTCTCCACCCTGTTCGACCGCTACAAGGCCCTCGTCGTGTTTGACACCGAGACCAGCGGCCTCGACTTCGACAACGACCAGATCATCGAGCTCGCCGCCCTGCGCGTGGAGCGCACGGCCACCGGCGGCCTGCGGATCGCCGGCAAGATGGACACCTTCATCAAGCTGCCTGAAGGCGAGGCCCTCCCGGAGAACATCGTCAGCCTGACCGGCATCACCGACGAGCGGCTTCAGACCGAGGGCGTGCAGCCGGCCAAGGCGGCCAGCCAGATCGCCAAGCTCATGCAGAACGGCCCGACCCTAATGATCGCCCACAATGCGCAGTTTGACGCCTGTTTCCTCCGTGGCCTGCTCCGCGGCCAGAAAGTCGGCCGGATCGACTGGCTGGACAGCCTGACGGTCTACAAAGACCGCAGGGCCTACCCCACAAGCTCGCCAACGCGATCATCGCCTACGACCTCACCGGCAAGGTGCAGAACAGCCATCGCGCCATCGACGACGTGCTGGCCCTGTTCGAGGTGCTGAAGGCGATGGACGACGAGCGCGAGGATCTCGGCAGCTACGTCAACCTGTTCGGCTACAACCCCAAGTACGGCGTCAGCGGCCGCCGGATCGTGGGCGTCAGGTATGAGCCGCAGAGCTTCAGCAAGGGCCTGACCCGCCCGGAGCAGACGCTCCCGGCCCGCACAGGAAGGAAGTGAAATGGATGATAAAGATTTTGATCGGCGGCTCTCCGTGCACCTACTGGAGCGTCGCGCAGAAGAAAGGGCGAGAGGTAGAAGCTGAGGGGCTCGGCTGGGAGCTGTTCAGAAACTACCTGATTGCAAAGGAAAATTCAAGCCCGACTTTTTCCTCTATGAGAACAACAAAGAGCGCCGCACAGCCCATTAAAGACCAAAATCAGCCACGAGCTCGGCGTGGAGCTCATGCACATCAACAGCGCCCTCGTAAGCGCACAGAACCGTCAACGCTTTTATGCCTTCAACTGGAACATCGACCAGCCTGCGGATCGCGGCATCATGCTGAAGGACATCCTCGAGACGACCACCTCCGAAAAAAGGTACGAGCTCAGGGCTCCAGCGGTCGGAGTCGGATGCAGGAACAGGCGCGAGGACGACGGAAAGCTGTACCGACGCTTCGAGACCAGCGGCGTCCCCAAAGCCAACGCCCCGACAACAGTACAGACCGACAGCATGGTTGCCGAGCCCATCAGGATCGGCACCATCGAGAACAACGCCAAGAAACAGAGCCATGACTCCAAGCAGTACAGAGTCTACTCCCCCGAAGGAAAGCAACGACCCTGTGCGGCGAGGGCGGCGGCTCGGAGCGAAAAACGGGGCTTTTACGCCGCGCCGGTAAGAGTCGGCACCATGCCAAACGCGGACGGAGAGATCACTGGAGGACAAGCTCACAGGATCTACGACGCGAGCGGCAAAGCTGTGGCACTATGCGCCAGACCCAACGGGGGCCCTGAGACTGGGCTTTATGCCTACCCCGCAGGAGGGCTCAGGGCGCCGCATGGCGCGGCCGAGACGATGGCTCTGCATACGAGGTAGAACCGACGGTAAAGCCAACGCCCTCACGGCGTCAGGGACATCAGAGTAGGCTCGTCGTCACCAACCAAAACGGCGAAGATCTGCCAGTCTATGAGGTGGTCAACGAGAAATCGAGATCAAAGGGAAAAAGTACCCGATCAAACTGCCGGACGGCTACTACGTCATCCGAAAGCTCACGCCTACGGGTGCGAGCGCCTTCAGACTCTCCCTGATGGCTATACATCGGCAGTCAGCGCGACGCAAAAGATACGCGGGGCTCGGGAATGGCTGGACGGCTGAGGTCATCATCCACATCCTCGCGGGAGTCCTGAAGGACGTGCCGAGGGACGAGGAGATCGTCGTCCTCTCCATGTATGACGGCATCGGCACCGGGCGCTATTGCCTCGATAAAATGGGCTTTACGAATGTAACCTACTACGCCTACAGAAATCGACAAGCCCGCCATGACCGTCGCGCTCAGCAACTACCCCGACATCATTCAGCTCGGTGACGCCTTCGACCTTCGCCGCGACGACTGGGAGCTCGGCAAACGCTTCGAGCACACCACAGAGCAGGAGGCTGAAATGCCCGAAAGTACCAACCAGACGACAGACCTCTCGGACGCCCCCGAAGGAAATCAAGGAGCAGATCATCGAAAACGACCGAGCGCTGAAGGAGAAGGACAGCACCGCACCCGCCCCGCCCCCTGAAGGCTTCGACGTGGTCGACCAGCTCTCTGAGCTTCTCGCCGAAAGGAAAAAACTGCACATCATCGACGAGGAAAACCTGCGTTACAACTGCGACATCATCGCGCTCGAATACGCGATAGGCGCACTCAGGAGGTGACAGCATGAGCCCGGAGATCACGATCACGAGCGAGGAGCTGCGCGAGCGCGTCGAGGATCGCCTCGACCGCTGGATCCCTGACGACGTCTGGAACCGTGCCGAGCCCTACGCCCGCCACAAAACGAAGTAAACCGGCAGCGGCATCCCGAGATCGACTACTACGACAACGACTACCTCGTGCTGTTGACCGCTGACACCGTCCGAGAGACCGAGCTCAGCGACCTCACTCACGCCCTCTGTGGTCTGACCGTCGCACGGGCTCAGTGAAAGGAGAAACCAATGGAAACCACAAAAGAAAGGGCCGCCCGTTGCGACCGGGCGACCCATGCGAGAAGATCCAGCAGCCTGCCAGCATACGGATCCCGCACCGCAAGTATAACACGCCGGCGCCGCCGTGCCAAGAGGAAAGCCCTGAGAGCGGCCACGCTGGCCGCCGCCGTCCTTCTGCTGGGCGGCATCTCCGTGGCGATCTTCACCACCCCGGCCGGCAGCAAGCAGGAGACCGATCTCCTGCCGCCGACCAACACCGTCGGCGCATACATCCCCAGACACCCCGCCCCGACTGCTGAGACCGTGGAGCCGACCGAGCCCGCCGTGCGCTACCCTCTGACCGACGCCGAGCGCGACGTCGTCGAGCGCGTGGTCATGGCCGAGGCCGGCGGGGAGCCATTCGAGGGCCAGATGCTCGTCGCTCAGTGCATCCTCAACGCAGCCGAGAAGCGCGGCGTCGAGCCTTCTGAGGCCGTCGTCCTTACAGCTTCACCAAGAGCCGGCCGGATCCCACGCAGCGCGTCAAGGACGCCGTCGCGGCCGTGTTTGACCGAGGCGAGACCGTCGTGGACGAGCCGATCCTCTACTTCTACAACCCCGCCCTCGTGACCAGCGACTTCCACGAGAGTCAGATCTTCGTCATCGAGGAAGGCGGGCACCGTTTCTTTGCAGAAAGGGAGTACCAGATGAAACACTCACCGAAATGAAGCCGGGCGAGACCAACGAGAAAGTCGCCGCCGCCCGCAAGCGCATGGAGAACGGCACCTCGTACCTCACGAGCTGTCTGGCCGACTTCTTCGCCACCGTCCCCCACAAGGAGACCAAGACGACGGAGAAGTACCGCCTCCTCTCTGGCACCCTGACCTTCAAGAAGGGCACCACCAAGACCAAGCTCGACGAGACCAAAGCTGGTGCCGTGGCTCAAGGCCAACGGCTACGGCGAGCTCGTAAAGGTCGAGGAGTCAACCCGCTGGGCCGATCTGAAGAAGCTGCTCAGCTACACCGGCGACATCGCAACCCTGACCGAGACCGGCGAGATCGTGGAGGGCGTCACCGTCTACGAGACCCCGGGCATCTTCACGGTCGACGTGTAAGGAGGCACCGATATGGCAGAAACCAAGAAAACAGAGGCGGCCGCTGCTGCGGCCCCTCCTGAAGCCGCCTGCCTGACGCTCCGGCAGAAGCTCGTCGAAATGCGGAAAGCCTGCCCGGAGATCGTCAAAGAAGCAGCACAGCGACGGCGTCAGCTACAAGTACGCCAAGATCTACGACGTGTGGGAGAAGATCACCCCCATAATGAACGAGCTCGGCGTCGACTTCGACGTCATCAGCGAGCAGGCCACGCGCCACGCCGAGAACGGCGACCCGGTCTACTGGATCACCATGCAGACCAAGACCCGCAACGGCGACAAGCTCATGTTCCTCTACGAGGCCGACCTGACGATCCGCTGGCTGAACCTCGACAACGACGACGAGACCATCGAGGCCACCGTCCACGCCGTCGGCTGGAACGATGACCCCGCCAAGGCCAAGGGCGCGGCCCACACCTACGCCCTGAAATACTACCTTTTCGAGAAGTTCACCGTCGACCAAGGCGAGGATGACCCCGACAACAGTGACTTCGGCGCGCAGGGCAAAGGATCCGGCGCTGGAGGCCGCCAGCAGGCCACACAGGGCCGTCAGGGGCAGAGCTCCGGCCGTCTGAGCGACGCGCAGCTCGCGCACCTCTACAAGAAGGCAGAGGCCGCAGGAATGACCAAGGAGCGCACCAACGCCCGGATCGTGGAAAAGTACAAAAAGCAGGATCCGGCCACCCTGACCCGCCAAAAGTACGAC